>OFFX01000783.1_pt1 | contig 25604 bp, 37 predicted proteins | sample 1521511 | NCBI WGS metagenome assembly OFFX01 (sample SAMEA3504125, study PRJEB24116) | mouse gut metagenome | biome: mouse gut; feature: mouse-associated habitat; material: faeces | place: Denmark | collected 2011
CAGGAACAGTTCCGGCGCATCTGCAATCTGATCGACAAGATCAAAAGCGGGCGGGACTTCTACCACATTATAAACAAGATCAACAACAACTATGAACTGGACGTGATCAACGCGGCGCGGGAGTATAAAAAGTGCTTCAATTCCGCCCAGTATGAACAACCGGAAGAAGCGGGGCACATGGAAGAACTGCGGGAATTTTACAGGAAATACGGTTCTGTAACGGAAGAAGAAGCGCCCAGCGCGGGAACGCTAGTGGCCGTGGCGGCGGACATGATGGAGCGGGACACGGCCCCGGCGCTGGTCTACACAGACGATCTGGGGGTTGCACGGTGCGGGAAGTGCAGAATGGAACTGCTGTGCAACGAAACAGGAGATATGCCGGACATGTGCCCAGAGTGCGGGCGGCGGCTGGAATACGACAGCTTCATAGAGCCAGACGGGCCGGACGTGGACAGATACCGCACAAGGGCAGACAACCAGCAGGAAGCAGGGACGGCGGCGGAAGCCGCCAGCGAGGGCCGGGAAGCGGCCCTGGGCACGCCGGAAACAATGGCGGGCACGGATGCCACGGAAGCGGCAGGGGGCCAGCAGCCCCCGCCGCAGGCCGGGGAAATCAACCTGGGGAAGCTGTACGCGGGAACCAGACTGGAAGCCACGGAACGGGACGAAGGGAAACAGCCGGGCGGGCCGTAAGCGCCACGCCCGGCCAGAAGAAAGAAGGTGAAAAGGGTATGGCTTGCTACACTATGCGCACGTATGAGGAAAGAACCATCATTCAAAAGATGTGGAATGATGGCGCACAGGCAAAAGAGATCGCGGACAAGCTGGAAGCCCCGCTGTCCACCATTTATTCTGAATTGCGGCGGGGGCAGGACGGAAGCCGCCTGCAAAACCAGCGGTTGCGCTACAGCGCGGATCTTGCCCAGTTGCGCGTTCAGCAGTCTTTTGAGCGGCGCGGACGCAGGAGCGGGAAGCAGGAAGGAGAGAAAAGAGCATGACAAACTACGAACGGATCACGGCAACGCCGGAAGCGCTGGGGGCGTTCCTGGAAACCCTGCCCATTGCAAGCGGGCCGTGGGACGTGGAATTTCACCGGACGTTCTGCAAGGATTGCACGGCGGCGAACTGTGACGGGGGAAACTGCCCGCACAATGCGCAGCGGAATAACCCGTTGTGGTGGTTGATGCAGGACGGCGGCAGGGAACTTCCGCAGGGCGGCCCGGCGGACAAACTGGGCTTTCTGCGGGATTTTCTGGAAGGGAAAACGCGCTGGAACTTCCCAGAAGGGACAGTGTTCAACGTGAACACTTCAACCGGGGACGGCGCGGCGGTGCAGTTGAAGCCGGAAGCAGACGGGGAGCCGGAACCGCCGGAAAGGCCGGAACCCGTGGTGAAACTGGGGCCGGGCGCGTCCTTCCGGCTGGAAAATACACCCATTCACGGGCAGTATCCAGCGCCGGACGGCGTGAAGGTGGATGCTGTGGAGCGGTTACAAAATCTGTGCAGTTTCTGTAAAGAAATGGAGCGTTACAGGAGCGGGGATTCCATGGACGCGGGGCGGCAGTACGGGCTTATAAAGGGCCGTGCCTGGGGAATTGATGTGGTAATGCTGGAATTTGCCATTTCCGTTCTTTCCGAACTGCGGGAGATCAAAGAGGTACGCATACCAGCGGAACCGAACACGCCGGGCGCATGGGAACTTATGCGGGATATTCTGGCGGGCAAGCGGCCCGCGCCGGAAGGAACTGTATTTGACGTGGTTATTGATATGGCCGGGAACCCGCAGGCGATCAGAAGCCGGGAGGAACCGGAACCCGCCCCGCGTGCGCTGGCGATCGCCATGCCGGGCGGCGAAACTGTGAAGCTGAACAGCGCGGCGGAAGCCTACAGACTGGCGGGCTGTATTGAGGATATGACCGCCCGCGTGTGGCCGGAAGCCGTGCCGGGGAAATAGGAAGGAGCGCGACACGATGCCTAAAAAGTATTACCCTGGCGGCTTCCGCCTGACAAAGAAGACGGCGGCGGCGCTGGCCGTCCGGGAACTGGGGACGGCGCGGGGGTTGGAGCGTGAACCGGGGATGCCGGAAGGATACTTCCATATCACGTTCGGAAACCTGGACGTGCGGATCTTCCCGGATGCCAGCGACAGCAGCCATAGGAGTTCCAGCAGATTGATCCAAATGTCGATCGACCTTAACGGCGGCCCGGCCCGGATCGTCCAGTTCTTCTATCCTGACACGCTGGAACTGTGCCCGGCGGAAGAAGATATTTACCGCCGGGCAAAGGGGCAGGAAGCCCTGGAAAGCTGGATCGAGCGGGAGGGCGTGGAGAAGTGCCGCCGGACGGTTGAAGAAACGGCGCGGCTTCTGGGCCTGTAGGGCGGGGGAATGAGCATGGAGCGCCGGAAGAAGGTAAACCACGGAATAGGCGCGGACTTTTCCAGGACGTGCGAGGGGTGCGGCTGTATCACGGTGGAAACCGTGGCGGGTATGCCGCCGCTGTTCCGGTGCAGCGCCCCCGGCCCGCGCCGGGGCTACACGGTAAGCACAGCCGGGCGCTTCCTGCCCTATGTGCCCGCCTGGTGCCCGCTGATGGGAACAGGAAAAGAAGGAACGAAAAAACAGGAGCGGAAAACATGAAACTGACGATCGGCGGAAGCCCTTGCACGCATTGGAGCATTGCAAAGAAGCAGGGGCGCGAAACAGAGCCGGAAGGGCAAGGCTGGGAACTGTTCCAGAACTACAAAATAGCGCTGGAAAAGTTCCGCCCGGAATACTTCCTGTATGAGAACAACAACAGCATTTCGGCGGCGATAAAAGAGCGGATCACGGCAGAACTGGGAGTGGAACCGATCATGATAAATTCCGCGCTTGTGTCCGCCCAGAGCCGGAAACGGGTTTACTGGACAAACATTCCAGGCGTGCGGCAGCCGAAAGATCGCGGGGTTGTGGTGCGGGACATTCTGGAAAGCGGAATACCGCTGACAGAAAAGGCGTACACGCTGAAAGCAAACTATATTCACACGAACGAAGTAAACGCGCTGGACTATGACCATTTTCCCGCGCCTATGGCGGCGGAACCTATGCGGATCGGAACCATAGAGAGCGGGACACGGACGAACCACGACAGCAAGCCTTTTCGGGTATATTCCACGGACGGCAAGGCCGTAACCCTGCAAGGGGAAGCGGGCGGGTATGGAGCCAAAACCGGACTTTATGCCGTGCCGATTTATCCGAATTTCGGAGCGATCAAAGTGCCGATAACGTTTGATGCAGAAGGGCAAATGGTGGCAGAGATTGAGGGGCGGCGGCGTGTGATCTACGAAGTCCAAGGCGGGCGGATCACGATCAAGGGCCAGCAATACCCGGTAAAGCTGGCGGACGGCTTCTATATTATCAGAAAACTAACCATTTTAGAATGTAAACGGCTTCAAACTGTGCCGGATTCTTACATATTCCCGGTAAGCAATACGCAGGCATACAAACAGCTGGGGAACGGCTGGACGGTGGACGTTATAGCCCATATTCTTTCCTTCTGCCCAGGGATAACGGAAACGCCCCTGGAAGTGCTGTCCATGTATGACGGTATGAGTTGCGGGCGGCTGGCGCTGGACAAGCTGGGGGCCAGCGTGGCGGCGTACTGGGCCACGGAAATTGACAAGTACGCCATAAAGACCACGCAGGCAAACTTCCCGGACACGGTGCAGCTGGGGGACGCTTTCCAGGTGCGGGAAGACGGATGGAAGCCGTGGGAAGGAGCGAAACAATGAGCCTTTGCAAAGGGTGCGGGCGGGAAATTGACTGGATACGCACGGCGGCGGGAAAGTCAATGCCGATAGACCCAGAACCCGTTTTCGTGATTGAGGGGGAAGGAAAGGATCTCTTTTACACGGAAGAAGGGGAACAACTGCGGGGCCGGGCAGCCCGCCCGGACGAAGTGACCACGCAGGAAGCAAAACAGGAAACACCAGTGGGCTTTGTGCCGCATTGGAAGACCTGCCCGAACGCGGCGGATTTTCGGCGGCGGAGGTAGGAACGATGGAAGAATTAGAAAAAATGCTTGAACTGTTCCCGGAAAAGGAGTGCCCGAACATAAATAGCGCGTTTCGGAAGCTACACGCAAACCTTATGTTCAGATCGGCGCGGGCGGCGGTATCCATTTCCGGCGGTTCTGACAGTGACGTTATGCTGGATATGATCCAGGCGTTGAACCCGGCGAAAAATTACCCGTTTGCAGAAATTCACTATGCATGGTTCAACACGGGGATTGAATACACGGCCACGAAAGAACACCTGGGCTTCCTGGAAGAAAAATACGGGGTAACGATCGAGCAGAAAAAGGCAAAAACGCCAGTTCCGCTGGGGTGCAAGACCTGGGGGCAACCGTTTATGTCAAAGCAGATAAGCCAATACATAAGCCGCCTACAGGCCCACGGCTTCCAGTGGGAAGATGAACCGTTTGAAATCCTTTATGCAAGATACCCGAATTGCAAGGCGGCCTTGCGCTGGTGGTGTAACGCTTTTGGGCCGGGAAGCCGGATGAACATTGAAAAGTGCCGTCTTTTGAAAGAATTTATGATTGCGAACCCGCCAAAAATCGGTTTTTCGGATGGGTGCTGCAAGGGGGCAAAGAAGGACGTTGCCCACGACTACATAAAGGAAATTAAAGCGACAATCAACATTGTGGGCATACGAAAAGCAGAGGGCGGCGCAAGAGCCACGGCATACAACAGCTGTTTTTCGGAACCGTCAAGCAAAAGTGAAGCGGCCCAGTTCCGCCCGCTGTTTTACTTCACGGACGCGGACAAAGAACTATACTGCCAGCGGCGCGGCGTTGTCCATTCCGATCTTTACGAAAAACACGGATTCAAAAGAACGGGGTGCGCCTGCTGTCCGTTCGGAAGTAGATTTGAACAAGAGTTGCAGGCCGCAGAACAGCTTGATCCGGGGCTTGCGGTGGTGGCAAAAAATATTTTCGGCGGAGCGTATGAGTATACGCGGGCCTATAGGGACTTCAAGGCAAAGTATGACGCGGAACGCAAAGCAAAGCGCGATAAAGAGCGGGAAGAAAAGAAGGAGACGGAGCGGGAAAAAGAAGGACAAACAAGCCTGTTTTAGAAAGGGGTGGGGCCATGAGGATCGGCCTTGTGGACGTGGACGGCCACAACTACCCAAATTTGCCGCTTATGAAGCTGTCAGCCTGGCACAAGAGCCGGGGCGATCATGTTGAATGGTACAGCCCCATTATTTCCGGGCACATGGATCGGGTGTATCTAAGCAAGGTATTTTCATTCACGCCGGACTATGAAGCCGTGATAGACGCGGACGAAGTGATCCGGGGCGGTTCTGGATACTGCATCACGCTTGAAGCCGGGAAAGAGGTATACCACGGGGAGCGGGATCAGCAGTTGCCGCCGGAAATTGAACACATATACCCGGACTACAGCCTATACCCGGAACAGACGAAGAACACAGCTTACGGCTTCCTGTCCAGGGGTTGCCCGCGTGGTTGCGGCTTCTGCCATGTAGCAGCAAAAGAGGGCCGCCGCAGCGTGAAGGTTGCCGATCTGGCGGAATTTTGGATGGGGCAAGAAAAGATCGTGATATGTGACCCGAATATTTTAGCCTGCCCGGAATGGGAAGACCTGCTGGGCCAGCTGGCGGATTCCGGGGCCGTGGTGGACTTGAACCAGGGCATAGACGTAAGGATTGCCACGCCGGACAAAATAGCGGCGCTGAACAAGATCCGCATGGACTACCTGCATTTAGCGTGGGACAACCCGGAAGAAGACCTGGAAGAAGATTTTAGACGGTTCGGGGAACTGTACCGCCGGAAATCGCCGCAGGCAAAGGGCGTTTTTGTCCTGACCAACTACAGCAGCACGATCGAACAGGATTTACACCGTATCTACACATTGCGGCGGCTGAAATTCAACCCGTTTGTCATGGTATACGACCGGGAACACGCCGCGCCGATTTACAAGGATCTCCAAAGATGGGTAAACAATCGGCGGATCTTCTGGACGTGTGAGCGGTTCGAGGACTACGACAAGATCAAGGGCAGGGGGTGAAAATGTGGAAGAACCGGAGCGGGACTATTTAGGGAACATTATCTGCCATTGTGCCGGGTGCGATTGGTGTAAAAGCCTGGAAGACAGCGCGGGCCGGACGATCTATTTCTGCATGAACGCGGACAGCGGCGCGTACCTGGAAGAAACCGGACTGCTGGGCGGTTGCACCTTCCCGCCGGAATATGAAATGCCGGAAGAACGGTAAAAGGAAAAGGCTTTGACTATGGTTGCCGCCATAGTCAAAGCCGTGCCAAAGATGTGATATAAAGACAATTCTGCAAGAAAAATTATACCACATTGACGGCACAAAAGCAAGCGTAAAAAGGCGGAAAGCGCCTTTATTTCTGCGGGTTTTGCGCCCGCGTTACGGGCTTGTATGGGGTATTAACTTTCCGGGGAAAGCCTGGAAGCTGTCAATATATGGGAATAGCGGATCAAGGGAAAGTATGACCCCAGGCCAGCCAGCGCGGCAGCGCAGCCAGAAGGGGCCGGATCATGTTTTACAGGGAAAAGAAGGTTGACTGCGGGCGCTATAGGGAAGTGGACATTATCCCCCGCACGGACAGCGCGGAACGGGCCGTGAGAGGGAAGCGCCGGAAGCGTCAACGGGTATCAGAACCAAAGCAAAAGGACTTGAACGAAAAAAATTCAAAACGCTACCTTGTCCAACTGGGCAACGGGAATTTCGGAGCAGGGGATCTTCACGTTACACTTACGTACAGCGCAAAGCACCTTCCCAGGACGGTGGAGGAAGCAGAGCGGCGGATCGGTAACTATTTGAACCGCGTAGCGTACCGCAGGAAGAAGTTAGGGCTTCCGCCGCTGAAATATATCCTTGTCACAGAATACGGATACGCAAAGGACGATCCAGACCACACGGGCCGCCCCGTCCGCATCCACCACCATGTCATTATGAACGCCGGGCTTGACCGGGACGAAGTGGAAATGATGTGGACGGCGGAACGGATCAACTGGCGGAAGTATGACGCGGATCACAGTTACGGGGATACAGTGGAGCGGATGGGCTACGCCAACGCTGACCGCATCCAGACCAACGAAAACGGCATTGAAGCCCTTTGCAAGTACGTTTTGAAGAACCCGAAAGGGAAAAAGCGGTGGAGTAGTTCCCGGAACCTTATACGGCCAGTGGAACAGCCGCCCGCAGACCACAAGCACACGAAAAAGAAGGTTGAAGCCCTGGCAAAGTCAAACGATCAAGGGCAGGACTTCTTCCAGAAGCAGTTCCCCGGCTACACGATCGTGGAAGTGAAGCCGGAATATTACGAAGAAACAGGTTGGCATATTTATTTGAAGATGTGGAAAAAGCCGGAGAAAAAGTTGAAAAACCGGAAGAAAGGACGGAAGAAACGTGAATAAAGAAGTAATGTTCAGCAGCGCAACGGGCGTATGGGCCACGCCGCAGGACTTCTTTGACAGCCTGGACGCTGAATTTAATTTCACGCTTGACCCGTGCGCGAACGATGAAAACCACAAGTGCGAAAAGTATTTCACGGAAGCGGAAGACGGGCTGGCCCAGGACTGGGGGGGTGAACGTGTCTTTTGCAATCCGCCCTATGGCCGGGTGCTGTACAAATGGGTTGAAAAGTGTTACCGGGAAGGGTGCAAAGACGGAACGATCGTGGTGCTTCTGATCCCGGCCCGCACGGATACGACCTATTTTCACCACTTCATTTTGAACCGGGCGGAAGTGCGCTTCATAAAGGGGCGCTTGAAGTTCGGCGGCGGGAAAGACCCGGCCCCCTTCCCGTCCATGCTGGCGATCTTCCGTGGGCCGAAAATGTGAGGGGTTGAAGACGTATGGAAATTATTCTGTGCGGGGACGCGCTGGAAGTGCTGAAAAGCATAGAGCCGGAAAGCGTCAACACCTGCATTACTTCCCCGCCGTATTACAATTTGCGGAACTATGGAGCGCCGGGACAAATCGGGATGGAGGAAACGCCGGAACAGTACATAGAACGGCTGGTTAAAGTATTCCGGAAAGTATGGCGCGTTCTGCGGGCGGATGGGACATTGTGGATCAATATTGGGGACAGCTACGCCACAAGTTCCGGGCCGCAGCCGCCAACAAACACGCGGAATAGCCAGGGACACACAGAAAAGAAAGTGCCGAGCGGGTACAAGCGGAAAGACCTGATCGGGATACCGTGGCTTTTGGCATTTGCCCTGCAAAAAGACGGCTGGTATTTGCGGCAGGATATTATATGGCACAAAACAAACCCGATGCCGGAAAACGTCCGGGACAGGTGCGTAAAAAGCCATGAATATATATTCCTGCTGTCAAAGTCTGCAAGATATTACTTTGACGCGGCGGCGATCAGCGAACCAGTAACAGGGGAAAGCACAAAGCGTTACCTTGCGTGCGCAGGGCAGCAGGAAATCTTTTTCGGCGGAAGAAAGTATGGGGACAGCAAGGAAGAAGAAACCCGCACAAAGAGCGGGAAAGCCTATCAGCCAAAGCCATACAGAAACAAACGGGATGTATGGAGCGTGGCCACGGCAGGCTTTAAGGGCGCACACTTTGCCACGTTCCCGGAAAAACTGGTGGAACCGTGCGTGCTGGCCGGAAGCCCGCCTGGTGGAATGGTGCTTGACCCGTTCGCGGGGAGCGGGACAACGGGGGTAGTGGCAAAGCGCCTGGGGCGTGACTTTATAGGCGTGGAACTGAACCCGGAATATAAGAAAATGGCGGAAGACCGGATCGCCGCAGCGGCGGCGGGGCCGGAACAGACAATGCTTGAAATGGAGGGGTAACACCAATGGAAGGAAAACTGTGCTATATCTGTAGCCCATACAGAGGGGATACAGAGCGAAACGCAAAGTATGCCGCAGCGCTGACCCGTGCGGCGATTGTGAAGGGCTACACGCCTATTACGCCGCATCTGTACATAACGCAAGCCCTTGACGATCGGAACCTGGAGGAACGCGCTCTGGGGATGGAAGCGGGCCTGCATCTGCTGGAACCGTGCGAATGTATCATGATCGGCGGGCGCTATGGAATTTCGGAGGGTATGCGCTATGAGATCGAGCGGGCGCACAAGATGGGAAAAAACTTCTCTTTTGCGGATTGTGGGAAGCTGAACGGGAAAGATGAGGGTTTTCTGCGGGAAATGAGCCGCTACCCGGACATGGAGGAACAGAAGCAGGAATTTATACACCTGCTGTCATTTGTGGAGCGGGACGGCGTGCAAAGCCTGCTGGAATGGCTGGAAAGCACGGACTTCTACGCGGCCCCGGCCAGCACAAAATATCATGGAGCCTATGCGGGCGGCCTGCTGGAACATTCCTTGAATGTGTTTCGGCGGCTGGTGAAGCGTTGCCCGGCGGCGGATATGGACACGCTGACTATTGCCGCCCTGCTTCATGACGTGTGCAAGATCCATCTGTACAAAAAGACAGAAGACGGATACCGCCACAATGAGCAATTCCCGATCGGCCACGGGGAAAAGTCCGTGATCCTGATTCTGCGGCATATGCCGTTGACGGATGAAGAAATCACGGCTATTTCCTGGCACATGGGCGCTTTTGACAGTCGAGCGGGCGCGGGCCGCAGCTTGTCCCAGGCGTGGGAGAAATGCCCGCTTGCCCTGCATCTGCATTTAGCAGACATGGAAGCAACCTGGTTCGATGAAAAGAGGGAGCCGCAGAAATGAAGAAAAGGCGCGGAAGAACCGTGGCGGAGCGGATGGCCGCATCATTACGCCGGGAAGAAGCGGAAGCAACCGGGAAACCGCTGTATGTGTCATATGCGGACGTTCCGCCGGGGCTGTGCAGCAAAACGGCCTGTATGAAACTGAAACGCCCGGCGGCGGCGGATGAACCCCCGGCGGCCTATGTGCTGAACCGTAACTGGTTGGGGTATATGCCGCTGTACGATCGGCGGGAAGAAGGAGGGAAGCAGGCATGAACGAACAGCAGAGAAAAAAGGCGCTGGACAGATGGAAGGGCAAGAAGAACAATGCCCAGGGGCATTTCTTTGAGGGCTTCATAAAGACCGCGTGCGCCGTCTACAAGCAGAAGGGGATCGCATACGTGGAGAAAATGCCGGAACCGTTTATGGTGCTGGAAAAGAAAGACCGGGGCATTTTTAAGGGCCGCTTCATTGCCCACGCACAGCCGGACTTCATGGGCACGCTGTCCGGCGGGCGCTCCATCTGCTTTGAAGCAAAGTACACCAGCACGGACAAGCTGGCGCAAACCGTACTGACGGCAGAACAGTGGGACAGCCTGGAACAGCACTGGAAAGCCGGGGCAAAAGCGGGCGTGTGCGCCGGGATCGGGGACGTATACGCATTTATCCCCTGGCCCGTCTGGCGCTCCATGCAGGAAATCTACGGGCACAAATACATGACGGCGGAAGACCTGGAACCGTACCGGGTGCGCTTCAACGGGGCGTGTATGTTCCTTGACCCGCTTCACCCGGACGTGGCGGACTGGACACCGACAACGGCAGCCGTGATAGAAAAGCAGTTACAGGATTTAGGCCGGGAAGTAGAACGGGCGGTGGGAGAAGCCGCAGAAATTGAACGGCTGGAAACGGCCCTGCAAACGGTTGTGGGGGTGGTAACGGCAAACCGCCTGTTTGAGATCATACGCCGGGAGCCGGAAGAAAAGCACGCGGCTTTTCTGAAAACCACGCTGGAAGCGGCGCTGGGCGGTGCTGATTATTCCGCCTGTACGACATTGGACGATATGGGGAACGTGTTCGCAAAATACTTTGTGGAAAGAGCGGGAGGAGTATAAACATGGGAACCGATATGCGCGGCTTCAAAGTTGTTTACAAAGAAAGGGTTTATAACGCCCTGGAAATGGTATGCGAATTTGAGGAAAAAGCACGGAGAGAAACGGGCGAAAGTGAACCTAAACTTTTAATGGTGCTGGTTTTGAACGAAGACGGAAACGTAAAAATGCTGGAAGATGAAGCGTTTATGTTTCAATTCATGCGAATTGTAGGGGGTGAAAGGCGGTGAAGTTCGCGGCATTTAACGCCCGTTGCCCGTTTGAACTGGGGGACAAGATCCGGGATGAAGCCGGGCGGGAACACACGATCACGGACATTGTGGCGCTTCACTCCATGAAGGAAATGAAGGTGCGCTTTGTCTATGAATTGGACAACAGCGGGAAGCTGGTAAACCTGGTGGACGGGCCGCAGCGGGAAGGAGCGGTGCAGAATGGATGAACAGAAGATTTACCGCGCCGCCCTGGCCGCCTGGGGCGCGGACGCTCAAACGCTTATGGTATTTGAGGAAATGGCGGAACTGCAAAAGGAATTGTGCAAGGCCGCCAGAGGGAGGGACAACCGGGAACAGATCGCGGAAGAAATTGCGGACGTGGAAATCATGCTGGAACAAATGAAGGTGCTGCATGATTGTGCGAAAGCCGTGGCAGCGTACCGAAAAAGCAAACTGCGGCGGCTGGCGGTGCGGTGCGGGGCGGACGTGGAGCCGCAGGAAGGAGCGGAAGGCCATGACCATTGACGAAGCCATTGCACACGCCCGCGAAGTGGCGGAGGGATGCCAGGCGGAGAACAGGGATTGTGCATATCAGCATGACAAACTGGCGGAATGGCTGGTGGAATTGAAAGCATACCGGGAAACGGGGCTGAAACCGGAAGAAATTGCGGACTTCCGGGAAATGTACCGGGAAATGGCCGCGAAGTTCGCAGACTACAAGGCGGCGGAAGTGACCGGGCAACTGGTGGTTTTTCCGTGCCGGGTTACGGATACGGTGTATTATATCGAAACCGTACACAAGGGGAGGAAGTACGCCGGGGGAAGGGTTGTTTCAGCACAGATTGACCATGTAACGATCGGCGGGACAACGGGAAAGCCTGTATTTGACCTTTGCACGGAAACTGAAAACTGGTTATATGCGCTGGAACCGGGAGAATTTTTCCTGACACGGGAAGAAGCAGAAAAAGCGCTGGAAGAAGGGAGGAAAAACGGTGAGTATTGATCGTATCATGCGGCAGAACGTCCCCGGCTATGCCTACATGAAAAAGGCCATGCCGCAGCCGGGAGCGGGACGGGAACCGAAAACGCAGCCAAAAAAGAAAACCTACACGCTGACAGAGACAGCGCCCAGCGGAAAGGCGGTTTTGCGTAAGGGCGTGACCGTAACGCAGGCCGCCCGGAAGCTGAACAAGTACGAAGCAACGGGCCTTACGCCCCAGGAAGTCTTCAACCTGATCGAGCGGGCGCACAACCTGGAAAAGCGCGTAAAAACGCTGGAAGACTGGTTATAGGAGGTAGGCGCGGTGGCGGCGGAACGTTGCGTGCTGTGCGGTGCGCCTGTTTCGGCGGGATCGCAAATGTGCCGGGCCTGCATGGACAAGTACAGCCCGGCGGCGGTTCTGGAAACGGAACAGGAACTGCGGGACATTGCCCAGGTTTTGAAGATAACCGCCAGTACAGACCGGAACATAAAAGAATCAATGGAAGCCATTCTGCGGATCGCGGATAGGCTGGGAAGGAACGGCAATGGAAGATAGATCAAACCAGACATACACGCCCCGCGTGGTGCGGGCGCGGATCAATATCCCGGCCCGGCCCTGGCAGGCGTACCGGGAGGAATACCGGGGGCAGGGCTTCACGGTGAACAACTTTAAGGCCATGCAGAAAGCGGATCAGTATTTTAACGGCCTGGAAATCACGCTTTCTTCCTGGTGGTATGACGATCACAGCTGCTGGCATTTGTTCAACTGGCCGCAGGCGGTGGACGATCGCGTTATGTGCGCCATGTACCACGCGGAACAGTATAAGGGCGGCCCCGGTATGTTGCCCAGCGCCTACAAGGGCGATTTTGAAAAGTTCCGGGCGGACTGGGCGGCGGGCACGTATGACCCCGGCGCAACGTACACGTTCAAGCTGGAAAACGTGGAAGTTCTGGAAGTATTGCAGGAAGAAACGTGGCAAGACCGGGAGCCGGAACGGGCCGCGCCGCCGAAACGGAAGAAGCGGAAGAAGAAGGGCCGCAAACGCCGTGGGTAAGAAGAAGCACCGCCCAAAGAGCAAAGCGGAACTTCTGCAAGCCCAGTGGGAGCGGGAGCGCACAAAGCCGCCGCGCCCGGCGGCTGGATGGATGCAGGCGGCGGCGGAACGGGCGAACCGGGCACAAGCGGCGGTTATCGCAAAGCGGAAGGAGGGGAAGCAGGAATGAACCGGAAGGGGCCGTGGACGCGGAAACTTCTTTTCTGGCGGAAGCATAGGTGGTTTTGGACGGTGCGCCAGCGCTTCTTCCGCACACGGGCCGGGAAGGGCCTGCAATCGGCGGTTTACCGCCTGGCGCAGAAGTTCCCGGAAAGCAAGGTGCTTGAACGGGTGCTGTTTCACCTTCTGCCGTTTTAGGCGTGAAATGCTGTGCTATCGGCGGGACGGGCAGAAAGGAACGGAAAGAATGGATATGCGCGTTTTATCGGTTATCAATTTGAAAGGCGGCGTAGCAAAGACCATTTCCAGTGTTGCTATTGCGCATCTGCTGGCGGAAAAGGGCTTCTGCGTCCTGCTGGTGGACAATGATAAGCAGGGGGACGCTTCCAGGGGATACCGCCGCCGGGACGAAGACAGGGAAGGGATTGACAAGATCATGACCGCCCGCCGCCCGGATATGGGCAGCTTGATCCAGCACACGGATTTCCCCGGACTGGACATTATCACGGCAAACATGAAGCTGCTGAAAGCGAATCTGGAAGTGCTTCTGGATCAGACGCGGCAGCAGCAAACCAGGCTGAAAAAGGCGCTGGAACAGGTGCGGGATCAGTATGACTTCTGCGTGATTGACAACGCGCCGGATATTAACATATCCACGATCAATGCCCTGGTTGCCAGCAATGACGTGATCGTACCGCTGGAAGTGGATGATAACACAACGGAAGGGCTGGCGGAACTGGCGGAGCAGATCGAGTTCACGCGGGAAGACCTTAACCCGGCCTTGACCTTCCGGGGGTGCTTCATTACGAAGTACGACAAGCGGAACGAAGCCCACGCCCAGGGCGCGGCCCAGTTGGAAGCGTCCGGGAAATACCCGGTATTCCGCACGAAGATCCGCACGTCCCGGAAAGTGAGCGAAAGCACGTTTGCCCGGCTTCCTATCACGGTATATTCCAAACGTTCCAACGCGGCCATTGATTACGCGGCCCTGGTGGAAGAATACCTGGACGCTTTGCGGGCGGACGGCGTAAGCCTTTTGAGTGTGCGGCCCGTGACCGAATCGGACACATGAAAGAAGGGAAGGAAGTATGGCAAAGTTTGATTTGCACCAGCTTTTGAACGAACGTTCAAAGGCGGCAGCCGTGGAGCGGGAGAAAGAGCCGCGCACGGCGGATGGAATGGAACAGTTGACGCTTGACGTTTACGATCTGATTCCTTCACAGGAAAACTTCTATTCCACGCAGTACATAAACGATCTGAAACAGTCTATTGCAATCGTGGGACTGCTGCAACCGCTGCTTGTGGAGCGGGACGGGGACAAATTCCGCGTGGTGGCCGGACACCGCCGCCGCCTGGCCTGTATGGCCCTGGTGGAAGACGGCCTGGCACAGTTCCGGCGCGTGCCGTGCGTAACGCGGGCGGCGGAGGAAGAAGGAACCGTGAAAACGATCCTTGACCGTCTGGCCCTGATTTTTGCAAACGGCTTCCGCGAAAAATCAGACTGGGAGAAGATGGAAGAAACATTGCGCACGGAAGCGCTGATCGCGGAACTGCGGAAGGAAGTTGAAGTGGAGGGCCGCACGCGCTGGATCACGGCGGAATTTACCGGGATCACGGAAGCCCAGATCGGCAGGTACAAGAGCATAAAGAACAACCTATGCCCGGAACTGATGCAGGCATTTAAGGCAAAGCGGCTGGGCGTGTCAACGGCCTATGAACTGTCCGGGCTGTCCCCGGACTATCAGGCACGGGCGGCGGACACGCTGGAAGAAGTGGGCGTGCTGTCCATAAACGATGCAAAGGCGCTGAAACAGGCGGAAGAAGCAAGAAAACCGCTGGAAGGGCAAATGGAACTTGACGCGGCGGCGGAAGGAACCGCCCAGACGGCCCAGGAAGCCGCCCGGAACGCGCCGGAAGCCGCAGGGGATACAGATACCACCACGGCGGCGGAAGGGGCACAGGACGCGCCGGAAACGGCCCAGGACGGGCAGCAGGAAGGACAGCCGGACAAGCCGCCGCAGAAGGAGCCGGGAAAGCCCGCATTTGTCGAGCGGGAGCCACGCGGGCGCGGCTGTGCGTGGTGCAACCCGGACTATCACAGGGAACAGGCCACGGCGGAAGGGCGCTTCCTTCTGGCCTATGAGCCGGAAGAAAAGCTGGCAATGATACTGGACAAGGAAACGGGCGCGGTTGAACACATGATTTTCCATTGTTGCCCGTTCTGCGGAAGGAAGCTGAAATAGGAGGGGCGCACGATGAAAAAGCGCGGGCGCGGAAACTGAAATAAGCAAGGAAAAGGCATAGCCGCCGTGGGGGCGGGGGCTATGCCTTGTACCCGTTTTTATGACTTCAAAGGAACCGCCGGAAATCGGAGGTATAGGAAATGGACAAAAAAGACGTTTTGGCCGCCCTGATGTTTTACCGGAATATTGATGGAGAAATCAGGTATTACCGGAGCATGGTAGAAGAACTGGAAAGCTACTATGACACGATCGGCGGGCAAAGCCTGGACGGGATGCCGAAAGGGAAAAACCACATTTCAAACGCCGTGGAAGCCGTGGCCTTGAATTTGCCGGATGGAATAGCGGAAAACATAGATTATTACACGGCAAAGATCGCGGGGTTGCAGACGCTGAAAGTGGAAATCCTGCGGGAAATTTCCGGCCTGGAATACAAGCTGAAAGCGATTGTAACGGACTACTACTTACACGGGCTGAAATGGGAACAAGTTTCGGCACGCAACCATTATTCCGAAAGGCAATGCAAAAATATCCGTGACGCGGCGGTTGGAAGCCTGGTTAAATCGTTCGGGGCAAACAAGATTATTGCGGGTTTTTCGTTTTCAAAGTAAAGATTGCCCGCCATTGCCCGCTTTTTTCTGCTATACTGTAGCAGAACAAGGGCGGGAAAAGCCTTTGAAGTCAGCCCCCTACAGTAACAGGCTTTGAAGCAAAATTCAAAGCCTGTTATTATTTTGCCAGTTCCGGCATGATCAGGAACGGCGAAAGGCTGAAAACGAACGAACAGGAGGGAACCGGGATGGCAAGGCCCAGGAAGCCGGAGCGGGACGAAGCAAAAAAACTGTACCTGCAAAGCGGCGGGAAAATCAGCACAAAAGAACTGGCGGCGGCTGTTGGCGTGGACGATGGCCGCATAAGGAAATGGAAATCCCTGGACAAGTGGGAAGATGCCCTGCAAAAGCAGCCGAAAAAGAAGGGCGGGCAGCCGGGCAATAAGAACGCGGCTGGCAGCACGCCCGCAAAGCAGGGGAATAAAAACGCTGTAACGCATGGAGCGTTTGCGAGTGTTAGCATAGAAGACCTGACGGAAGAACAGAGAAATGCTATTCTGTCCATGCAGCCGGGGGAAACGCTGTCACGGATGAATGAGGAATTGCAAGGCTTACTGGTGCGCAAGGAATATTTAACGAGGTTGCTGCAAGGATTTACAGACCCGGCGAAACAGCAGGAATATTACACGGACAAGATCGTGCATATGGTTGTCCCTATTCCGCAGGAAGACCGCGCCCAGGCGGAAGAAATGGGAATGGAACTGGCAGAAGACCCGGAGGGCGGAAAAGAGAGCCTTAAAACGGCCATGAAAACCATAATCAAAGCAAGCCCGTTTGACCGGGCCATGAAGGTTGAAGCAGAACTGAACAAACTGAATGGCCGAATCATAAAGCTGCTGGACAGCATGCGGGCACACGAAGCAGATCAAAGCAGGCTTGCGCTGGAACGTTTGAAGTATCAGCTTGCACGGCAGAAAGCAACGGGAGAGTTCGACATAGACCCGGAAGACGGCGCGGACGTGGAAGAAGACCTGGAAGACGCGGAGCCGGGCGGCGCGGAATAGGTTCTTCCAGCGCCAAGGAGGGGTGAGGGTACGGCGAGCCCCGGCGTTTGATTTTCTGAAAAGCAGAAAAAAACGCTTCCGCTTCCGGGCGGCGGCAAAAATAAGGGGGTGCGCAAAAAATTGAAACTGTATACCGCCGCTGTGGTTGCCCAGTGGCTTAATATTTCAGATCGCCGCGTGCGGCAGCTACGGCAAAAGGGCGTACTTGCGGAAGCCCGGCCCGGCCTGTACAACTTGAAGGATTGCGTACACCGCTATATTGAGTATCTAAAGAAAGACGGATCGCCGGAAGAAGCCGTGGACTATAACACGGAACGGGCGAAGCTGGCGCGGGCAAAGCGGGAGCGGGAAGAACTGGATCTGCAACTAAAGCGCCGGGAGGTTCTACAGGCGGCGGACGTGGAAAAAGTCATGGTGGAAATGCTTCTGCGGTTCCGCCAGAAGATCCGCAACATTCCGGTAAAGCAAAGTCCGGCGCTGGCGGTGGAAACGGATCAAATGGAAATATTCCTGGCGCTGAAACGGGCAACGGATGAAGCGTTAGAAGAACTGGCAGACTTTGACGGGCTACTTGCGGAAATGGAGGAAGGAACGCTGGATGGAGGAACAGGCGAAAGCGGTATTTAAGCGCATTTTCGCAAGGCTGAAACCGCCGCCGGAAATGCGCCTGTCAGACTGGGCGGATCAGTATCGCCGGATACCGCAGGGGGCGGCGGAGCCGGGGCGCTGGCGCACGGATAGAGTGCCGCATATGCGGGAAATCATGGACAGCATTTCAGACGTGCGGATCAGAAAAGTTGTGGCTATGTCTTCCGCCCAGGTGGCAAAATCGGAAACACTGGTAAACGTAGTGGGGTATTATATGCACTATGACCCGGTTCCGATCCTGATGATGCAGCCCACAATTACGATGGCGGAAAGTTTCTCTAAAAACAGGCTGGCAAAATCCATACAGGAAACGCCAGTGTTGCGGGGGATGATAAGCGATCGGCGGGGAGCAGGAAATACCATACTGGAAAAAGTGTTCCCCGGCGGAAGTATCGCCATTGTGGGAGCGAACAGCCCCAGTTCCCTTGCATCCCGGCCCGTGCAAGTGCTGCTGGCGGACGAAGTGGACAGATACCCGGCCACGGCGGGAACCGAGGGCGATCCGCTTTTCCTTGCGTCCGAACGGCTTACAACCTTCTGGAACAGCAAGGAAGTATATGTGTCTACGCCGGGGAACAAGGGCACTTCCAGGATAGAATTAGAATACCAGCACAGTTCACAAGGGGAATGGAACGTGCCGTGCCCGCATTGCGGGGAATTGCAGCCGCTGACGTGGGAAGGGGTTGTGTTCGACAAAGACAATCTGGACACAATCCAGTATTGTTGTAGCAAGTGCGCGGCGCTGGCAACGGAAGCGGAATGGAAAAAGGGGTTTATAAACGGAAAATACATACACGCAGATCCAGAAAATCCCGTGCGTGGCTTCCACCTTAACGCCCTGGGATCAAGTCTGGCCCGCTGGCGGGACATTGTGGAAAAGTTCCTGCTTGCGAATGAGGAAAAGAAGAAAGGCAACATAGAAGAATTGAAGTCCTGGACAAACACGAAAATGGGTCAGACGTGGGAGGAAGAAGGGACGGAGGTTGACGAAAGCGCTCTTATGAAGCGCCGGGAACGCTATAATTGCGAAGTTCCGCCGGAAGTCCTGTACCTGACAGCGGGCGTTGACACGCAGGACGATCGCTTTGAAGTGGAAGTGGTGGGCTGGGGCGTGGACTATGAAAGCTGGGGCATAAAGTACGCGGCCATTTACGGGGATCTGAAACAAGATCAGGTATGGAAAGACCTTGACGCTTTTCTTGCCCAGACATTCACAAAGCCGGACGGAACGAAACTAAAAATTATTTGCGCCTGCATGGATATAGGCGGACACTTCACGAACCAGGTATACCGCTTCTGCAAGGTGCGGTATGCGCGGGGCGTGCGGGCCATAAAGGGCAGCAATGACAGTCAAGCGGCCTATATCCAGAAACCGACAAAGAACAACCGTGAAGGGGCATATTTGTTCATGCTGGGCGTGGATACCGGAAAAAGCCTACTTCTGCAACGCCTGTTACTGGAAGACGAAGGGCCGGGCTACTGCCATTTCCCAAAGGATGAAGGGCGGGGCTATGATGAAAGTTTCTTTATTGGCCTGACGGCAGAAAAACAGGTGCTGACATACAAAAAGGGGCGGCCCGTGTTTGAGTGGAAAATAAAAGACTATAAGCACAAGCGAAACGAAGCGTTAGACTGTAGGAACTACGCGGCGGCGGCTATTGAGATCGCGCAAGTGCCGCTGAAAAAACGGGAAGAACAACCGCAGGTGAAGAAAAAGCGGCGGAAACGCCGGACAAGTGGAGGGATCATATAATGCCGGGAATTACTCTTGAAATCGCACAGAAACACCTTGACGCATGGTTAGAAGCGGAACTGGCCTGTACCACGAACCAGTCATACACGATCGGCAGCAGAACTTTGACGCGGGCAGACCTGGCGGAAATCAGGAACACGATCAAGTATTGGGCGGATATGGTGGCGCGGCTGGAAGCGGCAAAGAAGTTCGGCGGGCGCAACCGGGTAAAACGGATTATGCCCAGGGATTTATAAAAGATTGCCCGCCATTGCCCGTTTTTTCCGCTATAATTAGTAGCGTGAAAATCTGAATAGACAGACACGAACAGGAAGGAGCGCCCGCAGGGGCGCTTCTTCCTGCTGTTTAAGGGGGTGTATGCGTGGGGGTAATACAAAGGGCCATTGACGGCGCGATCGCCGCCATAAGCCCGCAAAAGGCGCTGGAACGGGCGGAAGCGCGGCAGCAGCTGGCGCGGACGCGGGTAATCAATACAGGATACAGCCATTACGGGGCCAGCAGCTACAAAAAGGAAATGGCCGGATGGATCTACAACGGCGGATCTTCCAGGGAGGACATAGAAGACAACCTGGACGTGTTGCGCCAGCGTTCCCGCGATCTGTATATGGGCGTGCCGCTTGCCACGGGCGCGATCAAAACCATGCGCACAAATATTGTGGGCCGGGGCTTGAAGCTGAAACCCACGATTGATCGGGAAGTCCTGGGGATAGATGCAGACGCGGCGCACGCGCTGGAACGGCGGATCGAAAAAGAATGGGAACTGTGGGCGGATACGCCGGACTGTGACGCGGCCCGCATTGATAATTTTTGTGAACTGCAACAGCTGGCGTTTGTGTCGTGGCTTGTGTCCGGGGACTGTCTGGCCCTTCTGCCCGTGAAGAAGCGGACGGGGCAGCCCTACGATCTGCGGGTGCGGCTGATTGAAGCGGATCGGCTGTCAAGCCCCGGCGGGTTTGACACGCTGGACGATCGCATAATCGGCGGCGTGGAAACGGACAGCACGGGGGAAGTGATTGCCTATCACTTTTCAAAGCACCATCCTTTATCCCTTGCAAGTCAGCCTATGGAATGGGTGCGCGTCCCGGCCTACAGTCCGGCTTCCGGGCGGCGGAACGTGATCCATATCATGAACCGGGAGCGGATCGACCAGCGGCGCGGCGTTCCCTTCCTGGCCCCCGTCATTGAAGCATTAAAGCAGCTGGGGCGCTACACGGACGCGGAACTTGTGGCGGCGGTGGTAAGCGGCCTTTTTGCCGTGTTTGTCGAATCGGAAAACGCGGACGGCGGAATGGAAGGTGCGATCGGAACGAACGTGCCGGACGAAGACCGGGTGGACGATGAAGACGAAACAACGGTGGAGCTGGCCCCCGGCGCTGTCATTGACCTGCAACCGGGAGAAAAGGCCCACGCGGAAAGCCCAGGGCGGCCAAACGCAAACTTTTCCGGGTTTGTGGAGGCGGTATGCAGACAGATCGGCGCGGCCCTGGAAATCCCCTATGAACTGCTGTTAAAGCACTTCACGGCCAGTTATTCCGCAAGCCGGGGAGCGCTGGAAGAAGCCTGGAAAATGTTTCGTATGTACAGAACGTGGCTGGCGGCGGACTTCTGCCAAGTCATTTACGAAGAATGGCTGGCGGAAGCCGTGGCGAAAGGCCGCGTGAACGCGCCGGGATTCTTTTCCGATCCACTGTACCGGAAAGCCTACAGCAAAGCGGAATGGAACGGCCCGGCCCGTGGGATTCTTGACCCGGTTAAGGAAGTGACCGCAGCGGAAAAGCGGGTTAAAAATGGATTCTCCACGCGGCAGTCTGAAACTATGGAAATGACCGGATCGGACTATTACGCAAACGTGGAACAGCTGAAACAGGAAGAAGAAAAATTAAGGGAGGTAACGCAAAATGCCGCAGGGAGCCAACAGCCCGCAGCAGGGGCAGACGGGAAACCCGTACCAGGTGACGGAAAATAGATTCTGGAATTTCGTCCCGGCCACGGGCACGAAGCCGCCGGAAATGCTTTTGTACGGCCCGATCGCCAGTCAAAAAAGCTGGTGGGAAGACCGTGTAACCCCGGCCCAGTTCAACCAGGAATTAGCCGCTATCGGGGACGTGGAAGAACTGGTGGTGCGGATCAATTCCCCCGGCGGTGACGTGTTCGCAGCGCACGCAATCTATTGCCGCTTGCGGGACATTGACGCAAAAATCACAGTGAAAATTGACGGGTGGGCCGCCAGCGCGGCCACGATCGTTGCAATGGCCGGGGACGTTATCCAGATCCCCCGGAACGGCGTTTTTATGATCCATGACCCGGCAATGACCGTATGGGACACCTACAAGGCGGCGGACTTTGAAAAGCTGGCCCAGGAATTGAAGGTGATCAAACAGTCCATTGTGAACACCTACGCGGGCAGAACCAAAATGAAGGACGAAGACATAGCGGCCATGATGCAGGAAGAAACATGGTGGACGGGAGATCAGGCCGTGGAAAAGGGCTTCTGTGATTCCATCATGTTTGAAGCGGAGCCGCAGACGGTGATCGAAAACGCCCGGAAAGTCATTGTCAATTCTGTTCCGCTGGATCTGTCACGGTTTAAGACCGTGCCAACAATGTTGTTAAACAGCCCGGCCCAGGGCGGTTTGCAAAATACTATTGAAGAACCCACAGACCAAAAAGGAGGAAAAGGAACTATGGACGAACAGATCAAGACCGTGCCCGCCCTGGAAGCAAAATACCCGGATCTGGTGAACCAGATCCGCACGGAAGCCGTGAACAGCGAGAGGGAGCGGATCAAGAGCATCATGGACACGGCCCCGGCGGGGTATGAAAGCATCGTGGAAGATGCCCTGTTCAAAACCCCCGTGGACGCTGGGCAGGTAGCCTTGAAGATCGTTGCAGAACAGAAGAAGGCGGGCGCAAAGTACCTGGCCGCAGTTGCAAAGGATGCCGCAGCGTCCGGCGTGGACGGGATCGAGCCGGGCGGAACGCCGCTGGGCGGCGGGGACGATGGCAAGAGCGTATTTGACCGCGCCATTGAAGAAGTTCTGTAAGAAGGGAGGAAACAGAAATGGCGAATCTGATCGAGCGGCGGGAGTACACGCCGAAAAGGTTTTACGCCGGGGAATTTCCGGTTGTGACCGAAACGGGCACGGCTGGGGAGGCCATTGCCCTGCATGATCTGGTTATGTCCAGCGAAACCGGGATCGTAAAGGCAACCAAAACGGGCATTGCAAACGTGGTGGGCATTGCCGTAAGCGAAGCGGCGGCGAAGGACGATCCGATCGTGTACATTCTGACCGGGGAAGTGTTTGCGGATGCCGTGGGCATTGACAGCACACTTACGGCGGCAGAAGCAAAGGCGGCGTGCCGGAAGCTGTCTATTTTCTTGAAGTAAGGAGGATAAAAAACGATGCCTAACACTGTAAGCATTTATGAACCCCGTACCATGATGGGCGTGATCAGGAAGTTGCCGCCCGTCCACACCTTCTTCCGCAGCACCTTCTTTTCCCATGAAAAAACGTTTGTGACAAAAACGGTTGACATGGACTACAAGAAGGGCGCACGGAAGCTGGCCCCGTTCGTTTCCCGCGTGATCGGCGGAAAGGCCGTGCCGAACACCGGGTACGAAACCAAAACGTATACGCCGCCCCTGATCGCGCCGGACAAGATCACAACCATTGACGATCTTCTGGATCGGCAGCCGGGCGAAAACCTGTACAGCGGCAGAACCCCGGCGCAGCGGGCCGTGATCCAGATGTCGGAGGACTTCACCGAACTGCGGGAAATGATTCTGCGGCGGGAAGAATGGATGTGCGCCCAGGCCATGCTTGCGGGGAAAATCACGGTGATCGGAGAGGGCGTTTCCGATGTGATCGACTTCCAGTTTTCCAACAAGATCGACCTGTCCAAAGACACGAAGAAGAAGTGGAAGGGTGGAACGGCCCAGGACAAGTACGGCGATCTGAAAGCCTGGCATGAGCAGGTACAGAAGAACGGCTTCACAAACTGCAACGTCTGCATTATGGCTTCCGATGTGGCAACGGAATTTCTGATGGACGCAACGATCCAGAAGCTGCTGGACGTGAAGAACTACGCCCTGGCAACCATCAAGCCCACGCAGAAGGAAAACAACGTTACCTATATCGGCACGATCCACGAACTGGGCCTGGATCTGTACCAGTACAACGAATGGTACGTGGACGATTGGACAAACCCGGCAAGCCCGGAGGAAAAGCCCATGGTTCCCAGCGGAACGCTGCTGATGGCAAGCACGGGCGCAAAGTTCTCCATGTACTACGGCGCTATTTCTATTCTTAACCAGCGCACGGAGAAATGGGAAACCGTGGCCGGGAAGTATGTGCCGGATACCTTCATCAAGAAGCGCCCGGATCGCCGCTTCCTGTCCCTGCAAAGCGCCCCCGTGCCCGTGCCGCATGAGGTTGACAGCTGGATCACGGTAAAGGTGATGTAATGGACTTCAAAGCACAGCTGGCGGCGGATATGCGGGTATTTCACAACCCGGCAGAATTTGCCACAATAGCGGGATTCTACTACGATCGGACGTGGTATGAAGTGCCCGTGGTGCTTGACCATGAAGCGGCGGCAGAACGGCAGCGGCCCGGCGGCGATAACGCGCCGGGCCTGTCCAGCCTGGAAGCCGTGGCGTATGTATCGCTGTACGATCTGGGCTTCATGCCGGAGCGGGATCACAAGTTCGCCGTAAAGGTGGCGGGCGTGACACAGCAGTACAACATTGAACGCGCACACCACGAAGACGGGGAAATCATTCTGGAACTGGGGGCACTGGGCGAACGATGAACATAGGCGTACAAATTGACGTGGAAACAATGGAGCGGGTGGAAGCCATGCTGGCGCAAGTCCCGAAAGGGGCCGAGCGGGCTTTTTCAAACGCCATAAACCGGGGATTGTCAAAGGTGAAAACCGGGGCGTTTCGGGAAGTAAAGCGGGTTTACACGGTGCAAAGCAGCGCTTTAAGCGGAGCAACCAGCACGAACATAAAGAAAGCGTCAACGGGCGATCTGGCCGGGCACGTCCATTTTGCAGGCTATGAAATCCCCCTGTACAAGTTCAACGTAACGCCGAAAAAGCCCGGAACCGGAAAGCAGGTAAGCGCAACCATGAAGCGCGGCGGCGGGGCCGTCTATGACGATGCCTTTATAGCTGAAATGAAAAGCGGACATATCGGCGTATTTCACAGGGAAACGCGGAAGCATTTGCCTATTTCGGAGTATATGGGCCTGTCCGCCGCGCACATGGTAGGGGAAACCGCCGTGGCCGAAAAGCTACAGGAAGAAGCCCAGAAGACCGTTGACGAACGTGTTATGCACGAAGTTGAACGGCTTCTGAACGGCTATGGAGGGTAAACCATGACAGAAATTTTCCTTATGGAAACCCTGGCCGCGTTTGTGGAGGAACACACAAAAAACATTATCCTGGAAGTGGAAACGGAACCGGGCGCAGATCGGAAAGAGCGCCCGGCGGAAGTCCACAAGTACGGGTTGCCGAAGAAGGAAGACAAAATAAAACGGATTCCCTATGTTCTGCTGCAACTGCTGAAAGGCGAAGACGATGTGGAAGACAACGAATGTATGATCCGCATCATAGCGGCAACGTATTCCGAAGACTGGGACGCGGGGGAATACGATGTGCTAAACCTGCTTTTGAAGATCAAAGCGGAGTTGAAGCGGGTTGGAATACTGGATGATCGCTTTGTCCTGCGTTTCCCGGTTGAATACCTGATCTACACGGATACGGAAAAATACGGGCCGTACCATTTTGGGGAAATGATCACAAAATGGGGCCTGCCAACGATGAAACGGGAGGTTGAAGAACTATGGCAAGAGTAACAAAAAAGGCGGAAGACCTGGAAGCCGTCCAGACGGCCCAGGGAACCGCCCAGGACACGCCGGAAGCGGCGGGGGGTACGGATACCGCCACGGCGGCGGAGGGGCAGCAGGACGCGCCGCAGGCCGCCCAGGACACGCCGCAGGCGGCGGAAGCGGAAAAGCTGGTGTATGTGGGGCCGCAGCTTCCCCGCGGACTGCTGAAAACCAACAAAATTTTTGAGGGCACGCGGGATCAGATCCTTGCTTCCCCG
>OFFX01000786.1_pt1 | contig 25513 bp, 24 predicted proteins | sample 1521511 | NCBI WGS metagenome assembly OFFX01 (sample SAMEA3504125, study PRJEB24116) | mouse gut metagenome | biome: mouse gut; feature: mouse-associated habitat; material: faeces | place: Denmark | collected 2011
CGCCGTCGCCCACCTCCAGCACGGACACGTCGAAGGTGCCGCCGCCCAGGTCGTATACCATGATCTTCTGATCGGACTCTTTATCCACGCCGTAGGCCAGGGCTGCGGCGGTGGGCTCGTTGATGATGCGCTTCACGTCCAGACCCGCGATTTTGCCCGCATCCTTGGTGGCCTGGCGCTGGGCGTCTGTGAAGTAGGCGGGAACGGTGATGACCGCCTCGGTGACGCTCTGGCCCAGGTAGGCTTCGGCGTCCGCCTTCAGCTTCTGGAGAATCATGGCGCTGATTTCCTGGGGGGTGAGCTTCTTGCCGTCGATGGGCACCCGGTAGTCGCTGCCCATTTCGCGCTTGATGGAGGCGATGGTGCGGTCGGGGTTGGTGATGGCCTGGCGCTTGGCTACCTGACCCACCATGCGCTCGCCGTCTTTGGAGAAGGCCACAACGGAGGGGGTGGTGCGGCTGCCCTCGGCGCTGGGGATGACGACGGCCTCGCCGCCCTCCATCACGGACACGCAGCTGTTGGTAGTACCTAAGTCGATACCGATAATCTTAGACATAATAATTTCCTCCTGTTATATGAAAAGTGTATTTATACAATGTGAAATGGGAGATGCTTGTTGTCATGCTGCGAAACGGCCAGGGCGCTCGGTCGCTTTCCCTTCGACTCGGGTTGGTCTCTGGGGCCTGCGGCCCCGTCGCTCGCCCTCGCTTCGGTCCAAGCTCCCTCATTGTCCGTTTCTCCGCACTTCTTTGTTGTCATGCTGCGCCTGTTCGCAACGCGCGGCTTCACTCCGACTCGGGCAAAACCCGGTCCAACATCGTTGGCCTTGGGCTTTTGTCCTCGCTCCGCTCCATCCGCGCTGCTCACGACGGCTCCGCACTTCTTTTTAATTTGCCACCTTGACCATGGAGAACCGAATCACTTTGTCCCCGCAGATAAAGCCCTGCTGGAACACCTCCACAATGGTGCTCTCGCCTGACTCCGGGTCGTCGCAGTGCATGACGGCGTTGTGGCGGTTGGGGTCGAAGGTCTCGCCCAGGGCGGGAATCATCTCCACGCCCAGTCCGGTGAGAGCGTCCTGCAAGCCCTTCATGGTCAGCTCCACGCCCTTCTTATAGGCCTCATCGGCGGTGTCCTGCTTCAAGGCTCGCTCCAGGTTGTCGAACACTGGGAGGAAGGCGGCCACGGTCTGGGCCTTGGCCTCGGTCCAGGCGGCGTCTTTTTCCTTGGCGGTGCGCTTGCGGTAGTTGTCGTACTCCGCCGCCAGGCGCAGATATTTGTCCGCCGCCTCCGCCAGCAGCTGGCCCTGGTCCTTCTGAGGCTTTTCCTGCTGGGGCTCCTGGATATCGGGGGTCTCCTCAATCTCTGGAGCTTCCTGCTCCGGGGCGTTCTCATCCCCGCTGTGTACATCCTCGGGAACGGGATTTTCTTTCTTCTGATTCTTTGCCATGGGACTTTATTCCTCCTTTTCCGGTGTGCCGGGGGGAAGCTCCGGCTGTCCGAACAGCTTGGACAGGCCGTCGGCCACGTAGGACAGCTTGGCGGCCACCTTGGCGTAGTCCATCCGAGTGGGACCCACCACGCCGATGACGCCCTTCATGCCGTCCCCGATGTCGTAGCTTGCCAGCACCACGCTGGTATCCTTCAGCTCGTCGGCCACGTTTTCCGGGCCGATCAGGATTTTGGTATTGTCGTCCTCCAGGGCGGGCAGGGCCAGCGCCTGGGCCAGAGAGTGCTCCTCGGACAGGTAGCTCATCAGCTTCTGGGCCTTGTCCACGTCCCGGTACTCCGGGTGGTTGAGAATGTGGTTGGTTCCGGAGGTGTATACCTCGCTGTGCTCCAGGGCGTCCAGCACCTCCATGGCGAAGGACACCACCAGGGAGATCAGCCCGTAGGAGCCGCCCGCCGCGTGCTCTGCCACCCGCATCAGCTCGGGGGTGAGCTGGTCCAGGGTTTTGCCCACGAAGGCGGTGTTCAAAAGGGTGGTGAGCAGTTGGAGCTGGGGCTCGCTCAGTTCGGCGGGCAGGCGGAACAGCTTGTTTTTCACCACGCTGCTGTCTGTCATCATCACGGCGATGAAGGAGGCGGAATCCACTAAAATCAGGTCGAACCGCTTGATGGTCAGCCGCCGGACCCCTTCCGCCAGGGCGAAGGCGGGGTAGTTGGTGAGCTGCGATACCATGCGCCCCGCCTGGTCGATGACCTTGTCCAGCTCCCGCATCTTCAGGTGAAGGGCGTCGTTGATCTGCTTTGTCTCCTCCAGGCTGAGGCGCTGCTCCTCCATCAGCTCGTTGACATACAGCCGGTAGCCCTTGGGGGAGGGTACCCGCCCGGCGGAGGTGTGGGGCTGCTCCAGATAGCCCAGCTCCGTCAGGTCGGCCAAATCGTTGCGGATGGTGGCGGAGGATACGTTCAGCTCGGTCAGCTCCATCAGCGCCTTGGAGCCCACCGGCTCAGCCGTCTGAATGTAGCTTTCCACGACGGCGCGCAAAATTTTCTTTTTCCGGTCAGTAAGGCTCAAAGGACCGCCTCCTCTCCAAAAGCTTAGCACTCGAACTGCCAGAGTGCTAAAGATAATGTACCACCACCCCCCAAAATTGTCAATAGTCCAGTTGTAAATTAAATGTGAATGGCGCCCTTCGCCAGAAAGCCCCGCTCTTTTTGCACAACCGCCCCGGGACTGCTCAGCGGCCGGCGTTGCCCATTTGAATGCAAAGGAAGTAAAAAGGGGGCTTCCCTTTCCCTTCCAAACGTAGTAATATAGAAACCGTATCAGCATGGAAACACTACCTGCCATGGAGGTTGCAATGATAAGATTACTGGCTTTGGCCGCTTCGGCGTCCCCCGCCCCGGAGGAGAATGCCACGCTCACCTTTCAAGAGATGTGGGACACGGTGGTATACGGCGTCACCTGGTTTTTCACCAATCTGTCCCCCGCCTTTGTGTGGGCGGTGTTCGGCCTTGCCGTCTGCGGGGCCTTTTTCGGATATTATTGGTTCTGTCTCCGCCCCCGGCCGCACAGCCTGGAGTGGATTGCCATGGCGGAGGAGCGGGCCCGACCCCGGCGCATGACGTTGACGATGCCCCGCCACCCCATGGAGCGGCGGGACATCCTGCCCGTGCTGCTCCTCACGGCGGTATACGCCGCCACCGCCTTTTTGCACCTGGGCGGCTTCAACTCCCCTCAGAGCGTGGCAAAATTCCAGCGGGGGGACAGCGTGGAGTTCTCCTACGACCAGCCGGTGACGGTGGACAAGCTGTCCTTCTACACCTCCCTGGGCACCGGGTACTACATCCTGGAGTGGGAGGACGAGAACGGGGAGTGGCAGGGGATCAAGCTGGACCAGCCCTACAATTCCCTGTTCAAGTGGCAGGAGCTGGAGCTGGACAAGGTGGATCGGGAGGGCCTGACCATCAGCGCGGAGAACGGGAATGAGGACCAAAAGCCCGTGGGCTTCATTCGTGCCTCCCGCTTCCGCCTCACCGCCACCAGCGCTCCCCGGGAGGAGGGGCTGTGGCTGGCGGAGCTGGCGCTGCTGGACTATCGTCCAAATTCACAGGGGGATGGCGGCCACTATTGGTTCCTGGACTCTCCAGACGCGGTGGATGAGGGGGGCGCGGCCCTGTTCGACGAGCCGGAGTGCTGCTCCACCAAAGCCACCTATATGAACTCGTCCTATTTCGACGAGATCTACCACCCCCGCACTGCCCTGGAGCACCTGAATAATATCTACCCGTACGAGGTGTCCCACCCGCCCCTGGGCAAGCTGATTTTATCCCTGGGCATCATGATGTTCGGCATGGTCCCCTTTGGCTGGCGGTTTATGGGTACTCTGTTCGGGGTGCTGATGGTGCCGGTGCTCTACGTCTTCCTGAAGAACCTGTTCGGCAAAACCCCGGTGGCCCTGTGCGGCACGTGCCTGTTCACCTTCGATTTCATGCACCTGGTCCAGACCCGCATCGCCACCATCGACACCTACGGCGTATTTTTTATCCTGGTCTCCTATTACTTCATGTACCGCTGGCTGGCGGTTCCCGCAGGGAAAAAGCTGCGGCACTATGTCCTGCCTCTGGGCCTGAGCGGTCTGTTCTGGGGCATCGGTTGCGCGTCCAAATGGACGGTGGTATATGCCGGGGCGGGGCTGGCCCTGCTGTGGCTGCTGGGGATGATCTTCAAGGCCGGGGACTGGCGGGAGGCGGAGGACCGCGCCCGAAAGGAGTCCGCGCCTCCGGAGGTCCGGGAGCAGGTGGCGGAGGCCATGTTCCAGGAGGCGCCGCCTCCCTGGGAGCGGCCCGAAATCAGCTCCTTCACCGCCTATGCGGTGGGCACGATTCTGCTGTCCGTGGTGTTTTTCGTGGTGATCCCGGTGTGCATTTACACTGCGTCCTACTTCCCCTATGCTGTGGCCAGGGGCAATGAGGCGGGCTTCTGGGGCATGGCCCAGCAGGCGCTGTCCTGGCCCTTCACCCAGCTGCCACAGTACCTGGCGGAGATGGCCAAGCCCATGGAGGGCGGGCCCAACCGGGGGTTCTTTGAGGTGATTTCCAGCGAGAGCGCCCATCCGGTGGACATCATGCTGAAAAACCAGCACTTTATGTTCACCTACCACCAGGGCGTGCACAATCCCCACCCCTATGAGTCCTATTGGTATCAGTGGATTTTCGACGGCCGGCCCATCCTGTACTATCGGGACCTGGACGTGCCGGGGATGAAAAGCCTGTTTGCCTCCTTCAATAATCCCCTGGTGTCCTGGGCGGGGCTGCTGGCGTTTTTCGCCGTGGCCGTCCAGACGGTGCGGCGCAAATGCGGCAGGGGGCTGTTCATCCTCATCGCCATTCTGTCCCAGTTCGTCCCCTGGCTGCCCATCGGGCGGATTCTGTTTGCCTACCACTATTTCCCCACGGTGCTGTTTTTGTGCTTCGCCATCGCCTATCTCATGAACGACATGGTGGAGCGGAAGCGGGAGGGCTGCCGCCTGGCGGTGTATGGCTTCACCGGCTGCGTGGTGGGGCTGTACGCGGTATTTTACCCGGAGCTGACCGGGCTGTATGTGCCCACGTGGTACAGCACCTACTTCCTGCGCTGGTTCCCCAGCTGGCCATTGTAGACGCAAGCTCCGTATCCCTCGCTGTGTTGTCCCGAAGCCCGCTCAGCTTTGCTTCCGATTAAAAACAGCGAAAGCTTTGCCCGCTCTTTTGCTCCTCCTCTCCCATTGGCCTTTTCAGGCCAATGGGTCCCCGGTTTGCGCCGAAAGCTCACCTATTGCGCTGCGCCTGCAATTCCAAGCTGAACCCGATGCGCTGGGGTTCGATTTGGGTTTGAACGGTCAATTTTTTAGAGGTGATTCAATATGTACCTGTGCGACATCCACAGCCACACCAAAATCTCCCCGGACAGCCAGGCCCAGCTGCGGGACACCGCTCAGGCGGCCATCGACGCCGGGCTCCAGGAATTCTGCGTCACCGACCATTTCGACCTGCTGGGGCTGGATGGCAAGCCGCTCACCGCCTTCGACTGGCCCGCCGCTAAGGAGCAGTACCGTGGAGTGAAGGAGGAGCTGGGGGACAGGCTGGTTCTCCGCCTGGGCCTGGAGCTGGGCTCGGCCACCTACGACCCGGCCATCGCCCGGGACGTTCTGGCTCAGGGCGGGGAGGAACTGGACTTTGTGCTGGGCTCCATGCACAACTGGATCGGGGAGGAGGAAAATCTGGATTTCTACTTCTCCAGCTATCAAGACAACCCGGAGCTGGCCCGCCGGGCGCTGGAGGGCGCGCTGGAACACACCTGGACCCTGGTGGCGCAGCTACCCGACTGCTACGACAGCCTGGCCCACATCGTCTATCCCCTGCGGTATATCCACCGGGACGGGATTGAACTGTCCCTGGCGGATTACGAGGACCGGGTGCGGGCCATTTTCACCCAGGTGGCCAAGACGGACCACGCCATAGAGGTGAACGTGTGCCGGGGCCACGATCTGGACTGCTGGCCCCCGATCCTGCGCTGGTTTAAGGAGTGCGGCGGCAAGCTCGTCACCGTAGGGGCCGACGCCCACCGCCCGGACCAAGTGGCCAGGGGTATCCCCGAAGCCCTCCAAATGCTCCAGGCCGCGGGGTTTGACTGTGTCACCACCTTCGCGGGCCGAAAGCCCGTCCTCCACAAACTGTAGATTGAAAGGACTTGACACCATGAAGATTTCCATCGCCTGCGACCACGGGGCATATGAGTTGAAGGAACGCCTCAAGGCCCATCTCACCAGCCAGGGCCACGAAGTTACCGACTGCGGCACAAACAGCACCGAGAGCTGCGACTACCCGGATTTCGGCATCGCCGCCGCCAAGCTGGTGGTGGAGGGGACCTGCCAGCGGGGCGTGGTGCTGTGCACCACAGGCATCGGCATGAGCATGGCCGCCAACAAGGTGCGGGGCGTGCGGTGCGCCCTGTGCCACGAGACACTGTCCGCCGAGATGACCCGCCGCCACAACGATGCCAACGTGCTGGCCATGGGGGCAGGCGTTACCGGCGGCAACTTGGCGGAGCGGATTCTGGACGTGTTCCTGTCCACGGAGTTTGAGGGGGGCCGCCACCAGCGCCGGATCGACAAAATGATGGAGGCGGAGGGATGAGCGCCTCTACGGTTGACCGGGAGAAGCTCCAGGAGCGGCTTGATTACTGGTGCGGCAAGCTGCGCCTCACCCCCGGCTGGGACGTGCGGCTGGAGTGGGTGGACGACCCCCACTGGCCAAAGACCGGGGACTTCAAAATTGACTGCGACGACCGCAAAGCCATTTTGATGCTCAACGCCGCCAACCCCAAACAGGAACATCTGGAAGAGGTTATTGTCCACGAGCTGATGCATTTGAAAATGTATCCTTTGGACCAGGTGACGGAATCCCTCATCGTCAGTCATTTTGAGGAGGGCACCCCCGCCTGGGATTTCGCCTATCGGCAGTTTTTCGGGGCGTTGGAAGCAACGGTAGAGGAACTGGCCAAGTGCTTCCTGCTGGAGTTCGGAGAGGACCGGGAGCTGTCCTTCGGGCGGTGCGCCGGGATGAAGTCCTTCAATGAGCTGTACGACGGGCTGAACAATCTGGAATAAAAAACCGGGACAAAACCATCCGTTTTGTCCCGGTTTTTTATTCCGTGCCAGCGTCTCCGGTGGGGCGGCGCACCGCCGCCAGCTTTCCCGCCAGCATATTGTTGTGCGCCACAGCGGGCGTGAAAGGTCCGGTCTGCTGCTCCGACAGAACCCGGTTGAGCGACTTCAGCCCGCGGGCCAGCGCGTCCAGAAGCTCGTCATAGCCGCACGCAAACTGGTATGTGGTCCGCCCGTGATCCATACACCGCACCGCCAAATCCTCCGCGCCGTCCTTGGAGATATCCAGCGCATATGGGCCGTCCATGAAATGTAGCGTAAACCGGGATGGCCTTCCCCCGCTCTGCCGGAGCAGCTCCCGCGCCCACGCGCTCAAAATATCCTCCGCGAAATCCGTCCAGCCCACGCAGGGAAACGCAAATTCCCCGATGGCAAGGTAGAGAGTTCCAAACAGCCTCTCTGCGTCAAAAAACTTCTCCGTCACAATAATGTCCACCATTTGTCTCTCCTACCTCCGGAAACCGTCCAGCAGTGTTTCCAACTCGTCCGGGGTATACAGCGCGTTCAGCGCCGAGAGCAGGGCCTTGGCGCTCATGTGCTGGGGCAGGTCCAGCCGCCCGAGCAGTTCAGCGCGCCGTGCCGCCGCGTTCGGTGTGCCCGACAGGCCCAGGGCGAACAGGTCCGCCGGGGTCAGGTCCCCTTGGGGGCGGTCCGGGGCGTCGCCGTCCAGCACGGTGGCCCCGGCGCGGAGAATGGCGTTGCGAAGCACGTCCGGGGGCATTCCCTCCACCCCTAACTTGCCCTCCTTGCCGGGGGCCCGCTTGCGCCGCTCCTTGCCGAATACGTCGGGGATGTAGGCGTGTTTGAGCTGGTCCTTGGGGATGGCTCCCTTGAGATAATTGCGGATGACAAACCCCGCTCCGTCCGAGTCGGTGAGCACAATGAGCCCCCGCCTGGCTGCCAGCCTGCGCAGAAAGGCCAGCCGCTCGCCGTCCTTAAACACGCCGAAGCCCGCCGTCTCCAAAATCAGGGTGTCTACCACGCCGGACAAGGCGGCCTTGTCATACCGGCCCTCCACCACCACCGCCTCCCGGATACGCAGCGGGGCGCTCATTCCGCCACCCGCCGACCAGAGGCCAGCTCCACCAGCAGCGTGGTGAGCACCTCGCCGTCCTGCCCCCGGGGGGCGGACTTTACCGCGGCGTCCGCCTGGGCGCAGCGGCGCACGGCATACCGGCACCAGGGCAGGGAGAAGCGCTTGGCGGCGTCCAGCAGGCGCTGGGCCTGCTGCTCCATGAAATAGCCGCCGCTCATGTTCCAGAGCTGCATATATTCCGCCTTGCTTTTGCCTGCGCTGAGGTAGAGGCGGGCGGTGTACAGCTGCCGAAAATACTTGCCCATCACGGAGAGAATCATCACGGGGGACTCCCGGTTATGGAGCAGGTCGGCCAGCACTAAGGCGGCCTTGTCAAAGTCCTTGTTGGCCAGGGCGTCCGTCATGCGGAACACCACCGCGCTCACCTTGGGGGAGGCCACCGCGTCGATGTCCTCCCGGGTGACGCGGGGGTGGGCAGCGTAGGCGGCGATTTTGCCGATTTCGGAGGACAGGTCGTGCATCAAATCCCCGCACAGAAAGATGAGGTAGCCCGTGTCCCGGGTGTCGATGGACTTGCCCGCCTTTTGGAACTGGCGGCAGATCCAACTGGTGAGCTCTCCCTCCTCCTGGCGCTGAAAGTCCACCACTGAGCCCTCCTTTTTGAGAAAGGTAGCCAGCTTGGAGCGCCCGTCCGGCTTATAGGGCAGCAGGTCGTAGACAAACACCAGGCAGCAGTAATCGGGCAGAGCGGAGAGCAGCTCCAGCAGCTTTTTTCGGGGCCCCTCCCCCAAAGAGAACAGGTCGAAGTCGGTGACGGTGACGAGGGTGCGCGGGCTCATCATGGGCAGGCAGTCCACCGCCTGCTCAATCCAGTCCACCGAGCAATCCTTTCCCTGGGCGGCGTGGAAATTGAAATCCTCCAGACCGGGGGGGAGCAGGACCTGCTTGAGCTGGCCCAGATAATATTCCCGCAGAAAGGCCTCCTCCCCGTGGAACAGGTAAAGGTTTTTGAGGGAGCCATCCCTCAGGGCGCGCTTCAGCTCCCGCATGGCGGTGTTGTCGGTGGGCTTTTTCTTGGGCGGCATGGCGCTGCCTCCTTTGTCAGAATACCCCCACGGCCCCGTTTCGCACCCGGACCGTGACGGTTCCGTCCTGGTCAGTGCGGCGGATATCCGTACCCAGGGCGTTCAGCCGGTCCAGCGTCTCCTGGGCTGGGTGGCCATAGGAGTTGCCCCGTCCGGCGGAGATGAGGGCCAGCTCCGGGGCGGTGGCGCGGAGAAACTGCTCGCAGCTGGAGTTTTTGGAGCCGTGGTGTCCCACGGCCAGCAGCTCGGTGTCGGGGATGGGGTAGTACTTAACCAGCATTTTTTCCACGAAGGCGTCCGCGTCGCCAGTGATGAGGGCGTCAAAATCCTTGCAGGTGCACAGGGCGAACAGCCCGGATTCGTTGGAGGTTCCGCCGCCCAGAGGTGGGAATAGGGTGAAAGTCGAATTTCCCAGGGGCAGAGTTTTTGTCTCGTCCACCAGCACCACCTGCGCACCCTCAGCCTGAGCCAAATCCAGCAGGCAGGCCAGCTCCGTCGGGTCGGTTTCGCCGGCGGGAATGGCGATGCATTCCACGCTCATGCGGTAAAACAGCTGCTCCACGCCGTTGAAGTGGTCGGTGTCGAAGTGGGTGAGCACCAGCAGGTTCAGCCGGGTGCGTCCCTGGGCGGCGAAGTAGTCCGCCGCAGTGTCCCCGGCGCTGCGTCCGCCGCTGCCGCCGCAGTCTACCAGGGCGGTTTGTCCGCCGGACAGCAGGGCGGTGGACGAACCCTGGCCCACGTCCAGAGCGGTGATGGTGAGGTCGGCGGTATCCGCCTCCAGCCGCTCCAGGCCGATGGCGGCGCACAGCAGCAGGGCCAGGGCGCATACGCAGAGGGCGGGCCGCCTGGGCTTGTCCCGGCTGAGGGCAGCGGGCAGGGCCAGATACACCGCGCCCAGCCAGATCAGGCAGTACCGGCTGCCGGCACTGAGGGAGGCGAAGGGGAATTTTCCCAGCGCCAGAGTCACCCACCGGGCGTAGTGCCCCAGCAGGCCCGCCGCCACGCCCAGCAGGGCGGCGGGAGCGGGGAGGAATATGGCCAGCGTCCCCAAAATCAGGGCGCACACCATGAGCAGGCTCAGCGCCCAAAGCACCAGCACGTTGGACAGAGGGGAGAGCAGCACAATCTGCCCGAAGTACAGCGCGATGAGGGGGACGGTGAACAGCATGGCCCCCAGGGAGGCGGACACGCCGGACAGCGCTGTGCGCCCCGCCCGCCAGAGGAGCAGCCGGAGCCTGCGCTCCTTCTGGGGGCGCAGGGGCTTCAGCGGGCGGTACAGCCGCTGGAACAGGGGCTCCGAGACCAGCAGAATGCCCGCCACGGAGGCAAAGGACAGCTGCAGCCCCACGCTGGCGGCGGCAAAGGGGTTTTGGACGAGCAGTACCAGCAGAGCCAGGCCCAGGGCGCAGGGGGCGTCCTCCTCCCGTTGGGCGATGGGGGCGAGGAGCAGGGCGCTTTGCATAATCACGGCGCGGAAGGCCGACGGCGTGCCGCCCGCCATGAGTGCGTAGAACACCAGCAGGGGGACCATGGCCAGCGCGGCCTTTCTTCTGCGTCTGGTGAGGGCCAGCGCCATGCGCACCAAAAAGCTGATGTGCAGCCCGGACACCACCGCGGCGTGCATCAGCCCTGCCCGGTTGAAAGCGGAATACAGCGTTTCGTCCAGCCCCGTCTTGTCCCCCAGGGCGACGGCGGCGGCGATGGGGGCGGCGGTCCCGTCAAAGGCGGCGTAAATACCCCGGCGCAGGGCGCGGGCGCACAGAGCGGGCCAGTACCGGGCGGGGACACGTTCTGCCGGCGTGATTTCTGGCGGCTCATTGCAGTAGGCCAACAGGTACACGCCCCGGGCGGTGTAATAGGTGGTCTCGTCGCCATAGGCGCGGTCGGACAGTCTCACCCGCGCCGTACAGGATACCCGGTCCCCCGGCTGGAGCGCGCCCCAATCCCGATTTCCGTACATCAGCGTGTCCGACGCAAAGAAGCCGCCGTCCAGGCGGACGGTCACGGAATACCCGCCGATGGAGGTGGGGGCGGGATAGGAGGACACCTCGCCGGACAGCGCCACCTGGTCGCCCACCCACCGCTGGGCCGGGGCGCGGAACAGGGCGAAATAGGCTCCAGCCCACCCAAAGGCCAGCACTGCGCCCAGGCACAGAGCCAGCGCCCGGCGGGAGACCTGGAACACGACATAACGGGAGAGCGGGCCCTTGTCCTTCGTGGGGGGCGGGGAGAGAGGGGGGTGTCCGGTACTTGGACGGGTGGCCAGCCACCCGCCCAGGGCCAGGAGCAGCGTACCCAGCAACTGCACGGGGCCTATGTCATAGCAGGCCCACAGGCAGGCGGCGGCGAAGCCGCCGGAGAACCAGGCCAGCTTCCGCATGGGATCGCCTCCCTTCCGTCAATCTTTTATTATTTTATCTGTTTCGGGGGGACAAGTCAACGCGAAGGGTGAAATTTGTTGGGAAAGGGTTGCGGGAGGGCGGCTCGTTTGGTATGCTGAGTAGAGAATAGGAGTTGAGCGTATGTACATATTTGACTTGGACGGGACCATTACAGACACCAACGGCCTGTGGGCAGAGGTGGACCGGGAATTTCTGGCGCGCCGGGGGCTGGAGCCCGACATGGAGTATCAGAAGGTGGTGGAGCGCTCCATCTACCCCATCGCGGCCCGGTTTACCCGGGACTATTACCACCTGGCTGACACGCCCGAGGAGATTATGGCGGAGTGGGATGAGCTGGCGGAACGCCACTACCGGGAGCTGGCCGGACTGAAGTCGGGAGCGGGGGCGCTTTTGGAGCAGTGCCGGCGGGAGGGCCGGCCCATGGCCCTGTTCACCGCCTGCCGTCCGGCCCTGTGCCGGCTGGCGCTGGAGCGCTTCGGTCTGCTGGAGCTGTTTGGCCACATCGTATACGCCGAGGAGGTCGGCCTGGAAAAGTGGGACCCCCGGTGCTTTGTGGAGCTGAGCCGGCGCATCGGCGCGCGGCCGGAGAAGTGCGTGCTGTTTGACGACAACCCGGACAACTGCGCCACGGCCCGGAAGGCGGGGATGGAGGCGGTGGGGGTATACGACGCCTACTACGCCAATCGGCAGGACGAGCTGCGGGGGGTGTGCAGCCGGTACGTGCGCTCGCTGGAGGAGCTGCTGACATGAAAAAGCGGAAGGATTTCAAATTGAAACCGGCCCGCCGGGGTGGTAGGATGAAACCATCAGGGCGCGCTGAAATTTGAAATCCAGGAGGCAGCAATATGAAAGACTGTTATACCATTGAGGATATGGCCGTATTCACTGGCCTGACCGACCGCACGCTGCGCAATTATCTCAACGAGGGCAGGCTCACGGGGGAGAAGGTGGACGGGGCCTGGCGGTTTTCCCCGGAGGACCTGGGGCGGCTGCTCCGGGACGGCGGCGCCCGCCGGGCCATGGAGGCCAACCGTAACGCCGCGGTCTATGATTTTATGCTGGGCGGCCCAGGGGAGGACCGCTGCTGTGTGATTCGGGACATTCCTGTGCCGGACGGGGAGGAGGAAGCGGTGCGCACCCGCCTGGTGGAGCGGGTGAACGGGGAGGAGAGCCGGGTGAGCTTTTCTTATTCCTATGGATTGGACCGGCAGGGCCGGGGCAGCGCACGGGTGATTTTGGTGGGCTCCACGGCGGTGGTGCAGAAAATATTAGCGGACACATAAGGAAACAATCCGTCCCCCCGGCGGTGGCCGGGGGGACGGACTTTTTATGTTCTGAGATGCTCCGGCGGGCGGTATTGCAGCGCTTCGGCAAGGTGGTGCACCGCGATATCCGCCGCCCCGTCCAGGTCCGCGATGGTGCGGGCCACGCGCAGGATGCGGTCGTAGCCCCGGGCCGTCAGCCCCAGCCGGTCGTAGGCCCCCCGGATGAGCTGCTGGCAGGGCTCGTCCAAAACGCAGTGCTCCCGCAGCTCCCGTGGCCCCATCTGGGCGTTGCAGGCGGGGCCGTCGGGGCCATACCGCTCGGTCTGAATTTTGCGGGCGGCGTTCACCCGCGCCCGGATGGTTTCCGAGGGCTCCGCTGGGGCGGACGCGCCGGACAGCTCGTCATAGTCCAGGGCGGGCACGTCCACGCAGATGTCGATGCGGTCCAGCATGGGGCCAGACAGCCGGGATAAGTACCGCCGCACCGCCTGCTCGGTGCAGGTACACCGACCGGAGGGGTGGCCGTACCAGCCGCACTTGCAGGGGTTCATGGCGCACACCAGCATGAACCGGCTGGGGTAGGTCACCGAGCCGGAGACGCGGGAAATCTGGGTCTGCCCGTCCTCCAGGGGTTGGCGCAGCACCTCCAGCACATCGGAATGGAACTCGGGCAGCTCGTCCAAAAACAGCACCCCCGCCTAACTCTGCATGAGATACCAATTAGCAAAACGCCTGTGGCAGCACCGAGCCGGGGACTTTACCCCCCCCCCCCCCCTCGTTTTCACATGACATAGGCAATTTTGTTGACCCCAACTACACCGCGTTTCATCACCTTGATGCTTATTGTGCTGTATTCAACCTTGCCTATAGAGACACGCTCTAAAGATACCCTTGGGATTTCACAACGCGCAATATCCTTTTCCTTAATTTTGATAACATCTAAGCCTATGTACTCCAGAATATCGGGCGGCAATTCGTAATTCTGGTCAACAAGCCCGAAACAGGTGAAGCCGGAATCCGCGCAGAAGGATAAAAACACCTTTTCGCCTACCTCAAGTGTGACGCTCGCTGCAACACTGCCAAGGAAGCTCCCTAACAGATAACCGACCACGGGGATTACTGGCTGGAGAGCAAGCCCTCCACCGATAGCCGCAGCGGAAACTATGACTTCTTTGGTCAATGCGTAGCCCATCTGTCCAGGAGTGCTTTTCCCGCAGGCAACATTAAAGCTGTATTTCATGGCATCCATAACTATGACAGTTATTGCACCAATTACTGTGCTATCAGCACCCATGAATGCTTTGCCAAGTTTTCCCGCTTGGCAGGCGATGGTCAAGCCAGATGAAACGGAGCCTCGGATAAACCCTGTTGCGGAAGCCGATATAGCTGTCCAGCCAGACCGCTTAAGCTGGGCAATATCTATCTCGCCATTTTTTATCAGGTAGTCAATGGCTTTGAATATCTCAGGAGCCATTTGAAGGACAAACGTAATGACGGCAGACGTATAACCTGCTTTAAGGGCCTGCTTAAAAATGTACTCTCTGGTAATCAAATCTAAGCTGATTCCAAAATTTGCAGCATCAAAGTCCTCTTCTTTTGCCAGGGCAGCAATAGCCTCGGATTCATCCTTCGTCAAAGGAATGGACTCCGTGCCATCACTGGCTTTGATCCTGTCACTTAGCCTTTCGAGGGTTTCTTTATAGTTCTGGTAGACAGCAGCACGATTCGGTCCTTCTTTGCCAAGTTCCTCATTCATTTTCCGGGTGAGGTAGGCAATCGCATCATCCATTTGATCTGAAGGAATGATGCGACCTTGCCCATAATAGACGGATTTGAGTAACTCTTGAGTCTCATTGGGGTAGCCGTATCGTGCGATGTACTCCTCAAAAGTCATCGGGCTTCCAGCTCTGGGTTTGCTTAAGTACTCATGATAGGCTTCGATCACATTTTTGGCCTGCATTGCGGCTGAACCCTTAGAGCCCTTCCCGCTGCCATAATATTTCAGACTAAAGGGGACCTTTGATCCGTCAGCCGCATGAAGGGTAACATCAACAGAAGCGTGACCGTTATCGCCCTCCCTAACGGCTTTAGCTACAGAATCTCGCAAAGCGGCATTTATGTTAAAGGTTCCGCTATGCCATGCCTCGGCTATGAATCCTTTTAGTTGTTCTGCCGCTTGATTGTTTGTTGAGAAAGCGTTAATCTCATCGTTTAGGGCTTGGATGGCATCTTCTACTCGTCCAACGTATGCAGCTCCGGCATCGGCACCCACTGCGGCTCCCCCATACTTAGAATAGAAATCCCAGCCCTCTTTCACCGCTTCAGTAACAACCATGGCTTATCCCTTCAAAAATTGGTCGAGGTGGTTGTAGTACAGCTCATTCATGCCAAGCATCAGCATTTGCTGGCGAACGATTTTCCCATCATCAAACCCGTCTTTTATCAATCTGGCAGCGAAAGCTGGCCAGACAAAAGGCAAGAAAGCGGTCGCTAATCCCTTCCCCACGGTTCGTTTATTTAACCCCAGCTTCTTTTCCTTCTTGGTCACCCCATTTTTAACTTTAGTGCGTAATTCAGCCAAGAATTTCTCGTAGTTCTCTTTCTTCTTTAGGGCTTTTTCATCAATCGTCAAAAGAGCCTGAGAACCCGCCCAACCGTAGATGATGCCATATTTGTCATACTTAATGTCCATTATAGGCGACAACTGGTCACTACCCTTAATATCATCAATGAGCAAGACCTTAGACTTTATCGTTCCCGCCTCCTTATTTTGAATCCAGACTTTCTCGGTCCACGGCACGATTTCGACACTACCATCTTCGACACCGACAATCCTATCTTCATGGTCATCATCGGTTTCCAATAGCTTGCGAAGCTGGTTGATTGCCATTTCATCCCTGTTCTTGTAAACGACAATAAGTGTTTGCATAGCTTCTTTTCTCCTTCCAATCTATGATGTCAGTGCATATATGAGAGAATGTGTACTATGGTTAGACAATAGTCAGCTAATTATAGCACAACCTATCATAAAAAGTCAAAACTTCTGAGGCCGTGGAAACGGCTTTTTTTCTTTTGTGGAAGGCCCCCTTCCCTTCCGTCAAGTATAATAAACAGGCGCATTTTTGCGCCCCTACGCATCGGTTTATATGCGGGGAGGGAGGTGATTGAATGAAAGGGAAAAAGAAGGGGAAGACCGCAGGGCCGTCCAAGCAGGAGCGAAAGGACGCAGTACGCAAAAAGGTCCAGGAGGCGTTCTCTGGCGAGGTGAAGGTCGAAATCATACCAGCGACTTATGATCTTGAGCCGGAGGTGCCAAGGGTGCTGCGTGTGGCTGCTTACTGCCGCGTCAGCACCGACCAGGCCAGCCAGACCGGGAGCTACGAGTTGCAGGTGCAGTATTATGAGAATTACATCCAAAACCACCCCGGCTGGGAGTATGTAGGCACTTTTGCAGACGAGGGCATTTCTGGTACGAGTGTCGCCAAGAGGAAACAGTTCAAGGAGATGATCGAGGCTTGCAAGGAGGGAAGAATCGACCTCATCATCACGAAGGACATCCGCCGCTTTGCGAGGAACACCCTCGATTGCCTGTCCTACATCCGGCAGCTTAAGAAACTCGACCCGCCAGTTGGAATCCTCTTTGAGGACGAGCATCTGAACACACTGGATAGGGGCATTGACGCCATGCTTGCCCTGTTGAGCAGCGTTGCACAGGGTGAGTCGGAAAACAAGTCGGAGGCCATCAAATGGTCGTACAAGAGGCGTTTTGCCAAAGGCATGACGCTTGCTCCGACCTGGGCCTTGCTCGGCTATGACACCGATGAGAAAGGGAATATGTTCATTGTGCCGGACGAGGCTGATACCGTGAGATTCATCTACGCCAACTACCTTGACGGGGTATCGGTGAAAGAAATCGCCGCTATGCTGACCGCCGCCCAGGTGCCGACCGTGAAGGGCCTTGAGGTGTGGCCAGTAGGGAGCGTTTACAACATCCTCCGAAATGAAAAATACTGTGGGGATGTTATCAATCAGAAGACCGTCACCCCAGATTTCCTCGACCATAAGGTGGTCAAGAACCGGGGCCAGGAGCGGAAGTACATCGTCCGCGACCACCACCCCGCCATCATCGAGCGGAGCGATTGGGACAAGGTGCAAGCCATGCTCTCTGACCGCAGCCGCAGGCGCGGGCGGACGAGGAAGGACAAGCCCATCGAGCGGCTGGCAATCACCACTATCAAGCGGGGACGTTTGAAGGGCTTTGTCGTCCTTGACCCCCACTGGAGCCGAAAGGACTGGACGAAGGTCCTGTCCGCACTGAACATTCAAAGCGAAGAAAAGGAGAATTGATTATGTCCATGTTGAGCAAGTTCGAGGTCATCGAGATCGTGAAGCACGTCCCACCCATGTCCCTCATCATCGAGCCGACCAAGCTCCGGCAGACGCGGGGCATCGTGGAGGCGTTGGAGTACGCGCCGTTCGTCCACTACCTGCTGGACAGCGGCTCCAAGAAGCTGGCCATCCAGGTGACCACCGAGAAGGACCCGCAGAAGGTCGCCTTCTCCAAGGAGAAGGACGAGCAGGGCGCGTTGGCGGTGCTGTACCAGAACAGCAAGCTGGTGGAGACCATCCGGGCGGTCATGCCGGAGTGGGACCCCAGCAAGAAATACAAGGTCCCCGGCACCTACAGCAAGACGGACAAGGCCATCATCTTCGACTTGAAGAAGGGTGTGCCGTATGCCCGTGGGGAGCATAAGAAAAAGGGCGAGGCCACTGAGGAGTAAGCGAGGCAGGCCCGGATGAGAGGGGGCTGATAACGAAGAAAAGGGGGCGACCGCCAGCGTTGAACTGGTAGGTCGCCCCATTGCTGTGATTACACTTGTTAGTATCCCTTATTTGAGATAAGGCGCCTAATCATCGGGTTAGCTTGTCGGTCAGCCAAACGGTGATCTTCGGAGTCTGAGAGATAGGTCTTAATGTATGAATAAATCCCTTTGGTAATCTTGCAGGTTGAACCGCCGTTTTCGGTAATTCCGCCCTCGTTTAACGCCACATTGTTGCAACCACCAGCACAGAAAGGAAACACTTCACAGTTTTGGCATTTGTATCGCCGTTCGATTGCGCCCTCAAGAAGGCGGCGAAAACCATCGGATTGGAACGCATCGGATAATTTGTCGTAATCCCAAATGCTCCCCAGGCCAAACTCATCCGGAAAGTATCGATTACATGGAACAATGCTTCCATCATATCTTATGCCTAACCACTTGCCAAGACATGACGTATATTTACAAACACTCTTTTTCCCAAAAATGATGAATTTAAGGATTCTTTCAAAGTAGTCCACATGGACGTTGCATTTTGCATCTGCAATCCAGTAATCAAAGAATTCTTGTAGCCGCTGAATTGTATGTGATGCATCCAGAGCCAATTCAGAATCATTCACTGCTGTAGTGTGAACATAGGGGTTGATACTATAATTGGCGTTTAGACGTTTAAATAATTCATAACTTTCAATGAGAGTGTCCACATTTTTTCGGGACAAAACCATGATGAAACCGCAGGCTTTCCCGCGGCTCAGAAGTTTTTCCCGTCCAGCTAATATCCTTTCGGAGTCTCCTCTTAAATACTCATTGTTTATCCCATCAAATGAGCTCCCCACCCCGATATGGCTGCTACATAGAAAATCTGCCATATCATCGGTAAGAAGAGTCAAATTGCTCTGCATCCGATTTATTACATGAACACCAGGGTATGACGTTTGTAGCTGTAAGGCTTCTTCAAAAAAAGATTTACCCATGCAGAGAGGTTCTCCGCCATGCCAAATGATGAGCACATTTTGATAGCAGGCAAAAGTAATGTCATACAACCTACGTAGTGTCTCACCACTCATTCTTCCCTCTTTTTCGTGGAAACTACTATGGAAACAATAAACGCAATTCATGTTACAGCAATCCGTGGGCATTACCAAGAGATTAATTTTATTCTTCATTCCAGGGCCTCAGTAGTCATCGTGCGAATCCTCGTGCTTTGTATCGGTGTAATCATCGTAGTCATCATGGGTATCTTCGTGTTGAGTATCCGTATAGTCATCATGGTCTTCATGGTCGTCATACCAATCATCATCTGTGTGGGTATCACGGCAATACCAATCATCATCGTGATCATTACCTTCATCAGTATGGCGATTCCTGCAAGAATAGTCATCGTCATAATCGCTACCTCTATCTGTGTGATCATCATAACCGTAGGAAGATGAATACCCGGTTTGGCTCTCATACTCGGAAAACAGTTCATCGATGCTCATCAGCGCCCACCCCCAGTGAAGAGATATGGAATAATTCTACCATCCAGCGTTAATCAATCATATCACCGCACAAAGGTCATGTCAAGGCCAGTGCAACCACACAAATCCAGCCCTTATTGATTCAATTTCATGCCCAGAACCAAATACTGAAAAGGCTGACAGCAAAACGGGGGCGACCGCCAGCGTTGCACTGGAAGGTCGCCCCCGTCTTGGGTTGCTGGTGTCAGGTTATGTCCTTGGCCCGAAGCTCGGTGCCATCGAGCAGGAAGAAGTCGATGCTCCCGTCAGGGTGAACGAGGCAGCGTTCCAGCACCTTGTTCACGATGGCGGTGTCAAGCCCGGTCAGTGGCTCGGCATCGGCGGTGAGGTTAATGAGCTGCTCTGCGCGGTAGGCCAGGAGTGCGTTCTCATCGGCGCACTCGACTGTCCGCTCCCACTCCGGGAGGTACTTCTCCCTGTATGCCAGGAGATAGTTCCAGGCATCCACGAAGGCTTGATGTAAGGCCCGCTCCTCGATCTTCTCACAGCCGCAACCAGGCACTCCCTTCACCTCATAGTAACTGGAACACATCCAGACGATTTTCTTGGCGTTGAGGCGGGTCAGCGTCCGTCTGCGGAAAAGCCGACCACACTTTCCGCAGAACACCTTGGTGGAGAAGGGCTGCTCGTCCGTGTAGCGACCACTGGTTCGGAGCTGCCCAGCGTCCAGGTAAAGGCTCCGCCGCTCGATCTCCATCTGGACGATGTCCCACAAATCCTTGGGGATGATGGCCTCGTGGTTGTGCTTGACCCAAACCTGGTCAACCTCGCCATTATTCTTGACTGTCTTTTTACTGAGGTAGTCGGCGGTATAGGTCTTTTGGAGTAACGCATCGCCGGTGTACTTCTCATTGCGGAGGATGCCCATGATGGTGGACACACACCACTTCGGCTCTCCCATGACTCCGGGAACTCCCTCCTCCCGGAGCCGCCGAGCAATCACCCCAGGGCCGTTGCCGTCCATGAACTCAGCGTAGATGCGGCGAACAATAGCGGCCTGCTCCGGGTTTACCACCAGCCTCCCATCCTTGTCCTTGTCATAGCCGAGGAAGCGGTTGGTGTTGAGATGCAGCACCCCTTGGGTGAACAGGTAGCGGATACCCCAGGTGGTGTTCTCCGAGATGGAGCGGCTCTCGTCCTGGGCCAGCGAGGAGAGGATCGTGAAAAGCAACTCGCCGGAGCCGTCCAGGGTGTTGATTCCCTCCTTCTCAAACACCACCCCGATGCCCAGGTCTTTGAGCAGCCGTGTGTACTTTAGGCAATCCTGGGTGTTCCGGGCGAACCGGCTAATCGACTTCGTAATGACCATGTCAATTTTTCCGGCCTTGCAGTCGGCAATCATGCGGTGGAACTCCTCTCGGTGGCGGGTGTTCGTGCCGGTAATGCCACGGTCGGGGTAGATGTCCACCAGTTCATACTCCGGGTGCCGCCGAGCATAGTCGAGGAAATACTCCTTCTGGTTTTCAAAACTCAGGAGCTGATCCTCTTGCTCAGTGGAAACGCGGCAGTAGGCAGCAAGGCGGATTCTGTGCTGTCGGGTGGCGGCACGGTTGCGGGTTTCTGGCCTCGCAGGGATGTGAAGGACTTCTCTGGTTGGTGTGCTTACTCTTGGCATAAATCATCTTCCTTTCCATATTGGCACTCGCTGAATGCCTCGTATTCGTCTTTGGGGAGGGCGGTGAACCGATGCATCCCGAACTCGTCATCGTAGGGGATAACGGTCACTGGCTCATCGAACTCCCCCCAAGCTAACGTAACCTCCGCTGGGAGCCAGATGCCCTTGCAGGCCGCAGCCGACACCTTGATGTTGGTCTTGCAAGCCCAATACTCCCGGCGACCGTTGCTCCATTTGTGGATAAGCCTCTCGCCGCAGTAAGGGCAGAACAGTTTCCCGGTCATGGGGTAGTGGGTGCGGCAGGAGCGGGGTTGAGAAGGAGGGGGAGGTAGAGGGTTGTCCAGGTGTTCTCTCCGCTGGGCAAGGACGGCCTGGACTTCATCCCAGAGATCGGGAGGGACGATGGCATCGTGGTTGTGCTTGATGTACCACTGGTCTTGCTCCCCACGGTTCGGATGGCTGATGCGGCGGCTGTCTTTGACCGTTTTCTGCAAAACTAAATCGCCCTTGTACATCTCATTCCGAAGTACACGGGCGACACCAGTATCATCCCATTTCCCACCTTTGGGGGCCGGGATATTATTTTTGTTGAGATAGGCTTTGATTTTCGAGGCCCACACTCCCCTCGCAGCGAGGTCGAACATCAGCCTCACCACTTGGGCCTCGTCCTCTTTGACACAGAGGTTTCCCGCCCTGTCAGCGCAGAAGCCGTAGGTGCGCTCCGAAGCGGCTGTGCGAATCTGCTGGGCGAATTTGTGCCGGTACATCATCCTTGCGCCCTGGCTGGCACTCTCGCTCTCAGCCTGGGCGAAGGCCCCCTTGATGGTGAGCATCAACTCCCCGGAGGCGGAGAGGGTGTCGATATTCTGTAACTCGAAGAACACCGAGATACCCAGGGCCTTCAACTCGCGTGTGGCATCCAGCAGGGTGTAGGTGTTTCTGGCAAACCGAGAGATGCTCTTGACCAGCACCATGTCGAACTTCCCGCGCCGTGCATCTTGGAGCATCTGCTGAAAACCAGGGCGGTTTTCTTTATAGCCCGTTATCCCTTCGTCACTGTACACCCCAGCGAACTCCCAAGCAGGGTTATCGCTGATGAGCTGCTGGTAGTATGCGGTCTGGTTCACCAGTGAATCCTCCTGCTCCTCGGTAGCTGTGGACACGCGGGCGTAGGCACAAACTCGGAGCCGTTTGCCGGAATTTCGGTTTTTTCTGGGAATAATACGGATGCGCATGGGCCATCCTCCTTTCCTTTCGGGGTAGTCTATCTATCACTCTAAAGGGCCGATTAGTCAAGTAAAAGGTTGCGATTTTTTGAGTAATTCTCAAAGGCAAAAAAGGAAGGCCGGACTGATTTTGTCCGGCCCATTCTGGGGTTGAATGGTTAAAGCTGGTACTTTTTGATGATGTAGGCCATGTGCTGCTGTAACTCGAAAACTGCATTGTCTGGTAACTTCTGTGATGTCAGGGCTTTGGGAATCTCCAGTTTTGAGCGGCCCAGCTCATCCCGGACCAGTTGGATTTTGCCCTTTTCAAAGTTGATGTACTTGAGCGAATAGCCCTCGGTCAGCCATGCCTCCGCCATCATGTTGCAGTTCTGCCGTGGATACCACCAGTCCTTATTCTTCCTTGCGGATGCTGGCAGTGGTCTACCATCAATTTTTTCAATTTCCTTGAATGTCAGAGTTACCGAGGCAGCAGTACAGGCAGCAAAATACTGCTTCAGTTTAATATGCTTCCAGTTCTCCGGGATTTCCTTCTTTTGCCTCGTCCCCTTTGGCGGAGCCGCCTCGATTTCTCCCAGAGCTGCCATAACGTCATAGGGTGTCATGGCTCCAATATCCTCCATCGTCCTATAAACCTCAAAACTGCTCTGCTCACAGATTTTGTGGATATAAGCGGAGTTTTTTATCGATGGAGGCCGGGAGAGGTCTATCTGCACCACCGTGCGGGGTTGGTCTACCAAAATCGGGCGACCGCAGTAGAAACAGATGCCACCCTGCCGCTCCCACACGGCCCGATACTTCCCATTAACATTCCTGATATCGCTGGCATGGGTGCGGTGGTCAATGTAGTCCGTATCAAGGAATGGATTTGCATTTGTTTTGATTTTTGCGTGTTCCAGAAGCAGGGTGTCCGCCAGCCGGATGACACGGACGCTTTTATCTTCCGGCAAAGCATAGCAGTGGCGACCATCTGCCTCTTTGTACCAGTATCTGTCGATTACCTTTTTTTTCGCCAGCTTGGGGTGTTTAGCGAAAGCGGCCTCAAGCAGAGCGGCTTGCACGGCGGCATCGACCCGTTTGAATGCGTCTCGTGCATCGCTGTAACGATGGTAATTTGCCCAGCCACGCAGTTTTTGATTGACCAGAATGATAAGGTCACGCTGGGACTTCCGAAAGGTCTGAATCGTCTCTTTCAAGTTGGTGATGATCCTTTGGACGGCCCGCTCTGAAGGGTAAGAATAGATAAAGCCGTTCTTCTTGATGAACGTCTGCCCAAGGAAATCAAAGCCCTCGTCAACAGTGCGGATGTGTGTTTTCTCCTTGGAGAGTGTCAGGCCCCGTTCAGCAAGAAAGCTGGAGAGCAATTCGATGACCCTTTCCGCATCAGTACGGGTGCGTACCGTTATGAGGATATCATCCGCAAACCTAATCAGATTTCCGTTTGCAAAGTCATCTGGGTATTCTGTTCCAAACAGCCCGCGGTAGATGTATTTTTGCAGACCATCCAGCACATAATTCCCCAGATATGGGGATAGGTTGGCTCCCTCAGAGATACCTTCGCCCTCTGCTGGGAACAGCTCTCCGGCAAACACTATCCCAACGGAGAGCAGCTCCCGCAGCACCTTCTTGTCCATCGGAACATTTTCTAAGAGCCAAGAATGGTGAATATGCGAAAAGTATGCCTTGATGTCCCCGCAGACCACCACGCTCGGCGCATTGTTTCCTTTGAGGCTCTCCAGCACATAGGCTTGGGCATCTTGCGTTGAGCGGCCCGGACGGAAAGCAAAGGACTTCCTCTCTGCCTGGGCCTCTGCCACGGGGATGAAGGAGTATCCATAGAGGACATTAATGGCCCGGTCAAAGTAGGTCGGTATCCCGGACTTGCGCTCCTTGCCCGTGTTCTTCGATATGATGTTGATCTGGCGCAAAGGCTGTGCATGGTAGTCCTTTGAGGTCAGGCGCATTGCCGCCCTCATCATCTGGCCTGGGGTGCGCCATCGAACACCGTCCACCCCAGGGCCGGAGCCTGAGTTGGCAACGTGCCGGACAGCGAGGCACTTGATGTCCATGTCTCTGACGATGCGTTTTTGTATGTCGCCCACGGCTTTACTGTCCTTGCGAAAAGCCGCCTTTGTCAACTCCCCCTGCCAGCGTCTCAGCTTTTCCTCGGCAGCGGGCCAGTCGATATCGTCCCACAGTTTTCCCAACTGCTCATCTGTGAATTCAATGCCCATTATAGGTCAAGCTCCATCAGAATTGGGCAGTGGTCGGAGCCAAGAATGTCCGTCAGGTGTGCTACATCGACCAGCCGCGAGACAAGCCCATCTGAGAGGAAGAAGTAGTCGAGCCGCCAGCCGCGATTCTGCTCCCGTTTTTTCAGTCGGTTGCTCCACCAGGTGTAAGCCCCTTCCCTGTCAGGGTAAAGGTAACGAAAGGCATCGGTGAAACCGCTCTCCATCAGGGTTTCGAGGTTAGACCGCTCATCAGACGCATATCCCATCTGCGCCCAATACTGCCGAAGATTTTCTGGGTAAATGTCAATGTCCGACATAGCCACATTGAAGTCTCCACAGGCGACAACAGGCTTTTCCTCCGCCAGACTGCACACATACCCCCTGAACGCTTCATCCCATTCGGTGCGGAACTGGTGCCGTTGCAGATTCTTTTGCGAATTTGGTGCGTAGGCGTTCACAATAAATAGTTTAGGAAATTCCAGAGTGACCACTCGCCCTTCGCAGTCAAGGGCTTCCACGCCGAGACCCCTAATCTCACAGATTGGGGCTTTGCGGGTCATGGTGAGGGTACCAGAGTAGCCATCCCTCTCGCTGGGATTCCAGAAGTGCTGATACCCAGCCATGACCTGCGTTTGCTGCTTTGTTCTGATCTCCTGGCAACACACCACATCAGCTCCGAGAGCCTCGATAGCTTGAAATGAGTTGTGCTTCACACAGGACAACAGGCCGTTCAAATTCCAAGAAATGATTTTCATTTCAGACACCTCCGCGCCCATTATACTGATTTCTCACTTGGAACGCAAAGGGGCACCCCGCTGGCCTTGATGAGACCAGCGGGGTGTAGACACGACGGCTTAGATTTTCTGTGCGTAGTCGAGTGCAATCCAGCCTGCGCCGGACTTCAGCCTACCCCAACCCTTGGCAGAGCCAGGGCCGTTCTTGACCTCGGTGATGGTGAACACCCCGGCCCCGGTGAACTTCCCGGTCATGGCGGTGTCGGTGCCAGGGCCAGTGCGAATACGGAGGTCGGTGGCAGTGACCCTCACCTTGAAGGGAACGGCGGCAGGAGCCGGAGAAGCTCCGCCAGCGGTGGCGAGGATAGCCTTGAGGATGGTGACGATCTTCGCCCCGTATCCCGCGCCGGTGGCCCAGCCCT
>OFFX01000787.1_pt1 | contig 25489 bp, 22 predicted proteins | sample 1521511 | NCBI WGS metagenome assembly OFFX01 (sample SAMEA3504125, study PRJEB24116) | mouse gut metagenome | biome: mouse gut; feature: mouse-associated habitat; material: faeces | place: Denmark | collected 2011
CTGCATAGCAGCCGGGGATTTCTACAGGCTTATTCGTCCCAGTTGTGCCAGACGTTCTGCACGTCGTCGTTGTCCTCCATCATGTCGATGAGCTTTTCCATGTTCTTGATGTCCCCCTCGTCGGACAGGGTGACGTAGTTCTGGGGCACCATCTCCACCTTGGCGGAGGCGAAGGTATAGCCCTTCTCCTCCATGGCGGCCAGCACCGTGGCGAAGTCGTCCGGGGCGGTGTAGACGGTGAAGCAGTCCTCGTCCGCCTCAAAGTCCGCCGCGCCGCAGTCCAGGGCGTCCATCATGGAGGTCTCCTCGTCCAAGTCCTCCCGCTCAATCACCAGCACGCCCTTCTGGTCGAAGGACCAGGACACGCAGCCGGTGGCACCCAGGTTGCCGCCGAACTTGTCGAAGTAGTGGCGCACCTCGGAGGCGGTGCGGTTGCGGTTGTCGGTGAGGGTCTCCACAATCACTGCCACGCCGCCGGGGCCGTACCCCTCGTAGGTGATGGATTCGTAGTCGTTGGCGTTGCCGGAGCCGATGGCCTTCTCGATGGTGCGCTTGATGTTGTCGTTGGGCATATTGGCCGCCCGGGCCTTGGCGATGACGGTGGCCAGGCGGGAGTTGTTGGCGGGGTCGCCGGAGCCGCCGGTCTTCACGGCCACGATGATTTCCCGGGCAATTTTGGTAAACGCCTGGGAGCGCTTGGCGTCCGCCGCGCCCTTGGTTTTCTGGATGTTATGCCACTTGGAATGTCCTGACATATTGAAATCGTTCCCTTCGTTGTGAGGTGTAAGCCCGATGGGCAAAAAATTCACCCAACAATATAGCACACTTTTGCCCTTTTTTCAACCCCTGGGAGACAAAATCAAGGCCCGTCTTTTTATGTGAGCGCGGGCTCTATAGTCTATTATACCCGGTATATAGGGAATATTCAAGGCGAATGCGGCAAAATATAATAGAAATCGCAAGGGGGTGCTTCTTGTGATTTCATACGGTCCAATGTGGGAGACAATGCGCAGAAAAAATGTCACCACATATACGTTGATTAACAAGTATAAATTTAGCAAGGGGACATTGGATTCCTTGAAGCACGACCGTAATATCTCTACAGCCACATTGAATGATATTTGCAGGATGCTGGATTGTAGAGTGGAGGATGTGCTGGCTTATATCCCGGATGGGGAGGAAAACGAGTAAGAGGAGGCCCTCGGCTCACGCCGGGGGCTTCTCCCGCAGGATAAACACGGAATGTCAGGGGTGATGGAGTGTACAAGAATTATGGCCCGGATGGCCGCCGCAACCTTTGCGGCGGGCAGGTGGCGAAGATTCGCAAGGCCATGAAGCCGCGCGTCTCTCAACGGGCGTTGGCAAGTATGCTTCAGTTGGCGGGATTGGATGTGGACAAAAACGCAGTCCAGCGTATTGAAAGCGGCCAGCGTTTTGTCACTGATATTGAGTTGAGCGTATTTGCCCAGGTGCTGGGCGTGGCAGTGGAAGAACTGCTGAGGCCATAACAGGAAGCCCCCGGCGTGAGCCGGGGGCTTCTCCCGCATTCGGCATAAGTTGACAAAATGCGCTTTTAATGCTACGATAAAAACGGCGCTGTCGTGAAAACGGTAGGCGGGGAGCTACACTGCCCGAAAGGGGGTGTACGTATGCCGATTACTTTGACGTTCCATATCCTTGACTGGACGGTAACGATTCGAGTAAAAAGCAGAAACCGCCACTCAGCACAGTGACGGTTTCTTGAAGTATTAAAGAACTTGCACTGGGCTCACCGCTTACCGGCAGCGCCCTGATATGATTATGATACACGTTCCGGGGCGCTTTGTCAAGACAAGAGCGCCCCGGATTTTTTGCGTTTAGGGCTTGCCCAGCAGGGCGAACATATTCTTCTTATACGCCTCCACGCCGGGCTGGTTGAAGGGGTTGACCCCCAGCACGTGGCCGCTGACGCCGCAGGACAGCTCGAAGAAATAGATCAGCTGGCCCAGGGTGCGCACGTCCATCTGGTCCATGCGCAGCACCATGGAGGGTGCGCCGCCGTCCTTGTGGGCGGCCAGGGTGCCCTGGAAGGCCATCTCCCGCACAAAGCTCAGGGGCTTGCCCGCCAGATAGTTCAGGTTGTCCCCGTTATCGTCGCTGTAGGGGATGGCGATGTCGCAGCCGGTGTTGTCCACGTAGATGACGGTTTCGAACAGGTGGCGCTCGCCGTCCTGGATATACTGGCCCAGGGAGTGCAGGTCGGTGGTGAACTGGGCGGAGGCGGGGAAGATGCCCTTGCCGTCCTTGCCCTCGGACTCGCCGAACAGCTGCTTGAGCCACTCGCCGAAGAAGGAGTAGGACGGCTCGTAATTGCAGAACAGCTCGATTTTCTTGCCCTGGCGGTAGAGCAGATTCCGGGCGGCCACGTACTGCCACACGGGGTTGGACATATCCCGCCGGTCATAGGCGGTCATGGCGTCGTGAGCGCCGGCCATGAGGGCCTGGATATCCGTGCCGCCCACGGCGATGGGCAGCAGGCCCACAGCGGTGAGCACGGAGTAGCGCCCGCCCACGTCGTCGGGCACCACGAAGGTCTCCCAGCCGTTGGAGTCGGCCAGGGTTTTCAGCGCGCCCCGGGCCTTGTCGGTGGTGGCGTAGATGCGCTGGTTGGCCTTGTCGCCGTACTGCTTCACCAGCAGCTCCCGGAACACCCGGAAGGCCACGGCGGGCTCGGTGGTGCCGCCGGACTTGGAGATCACGTTGATGGACCACTCCCGGTCGTCAATTTTCTTAATGACGTTGTCCAGCTCGTTGGGGCTGAGGGAGCAGCCCACGAAGCAGATCTCCGGGCCGTCGGAGGGGAAGACCTCCAGCGCGGCGCGGGCGCCCAGGTAGGACCCGCCGATGCCGATGACCACCAGCACCTGGGAATCCTTGCGGATTTTGGCGGCGGCCTTCTGAATGCGGGCGAACTCGTCCTTGTCGTAGTTCTCGGGCAGGCGGACCCAGCCCACATAGTCGGAGCCGGGGGCGGCGGGGTCGTAGAGCTTGGCGTGGGCGGCCTCCAGCTCGGGGGCCATGGCGTTGAGCTGCTCCTGGGATACGGCGCCTTCCAGATGGGAAAAATCAAGTTTCAACATGGTTTGATGCTCCTTATTAAAAAAGTGGGACAACGCTTGGAATTTATGCGGATTGAGTGAAGAACAGGGCCGCGCCGCCGAAGATGCCGGCGTTGTTGCCCAGCTGGGCCAGGGCGAAGCGGACGTTCCCGCAGGGGGGGAACACGTTTTGCTTGAAGGCGGCCTCTACCGGGTCCAGCAGGGCCCGGCCCGCGGCGGACACACCGCCCCCCAGCAGCACCATCTCCGGGTTGACCACGCAGCCCAGAATGGCGGCGGCCATGCCCAGGGCGCTGCCCGCCTCGTCCACCACCCGGCGGGCGTTTTCATCCCCGGCGGCGGCCGCGTCGTACACGTCCTTGGCGGTGAGGGCCTCCATCTCGCAGAAGGGGGCGTATTCCCGGGCGGCGCGGATGATGCCGGTGGCGGAGGCGGTGACCTCCAGGCAGCCGTGCTTGCCGCAGGAGCACTGCCAGTCGGGGCGGAAGGGCATGGGCAGGTGGCCCACCTCGCCGCCGCCGCCGGTGGCCCCGGCCACAATGCGCCCGTTGCAGATGACGCCGCCGCCGATGCCCGTGCCCACGGTGAGCATCACCAGGTTGCGGCAGCCCTTGCCGCCGCCCTGCCACAGCTCGCCCAGGGTGGCCAGGTTGGCGTCGTTTTCCACCTTCACGGGCATATTGATCCGGCAGCCCAGCTCCTGGGCGATGTTGGTGTCCCCCCAGCCCAGGTTGACGCAGCCCCGGACCACGGACTGCTCCAGCACGGGGCCGGGCACGCCCACCCCCGCGCCGATGCACATGGCGTCCGGGAAGCTGTCCATCACCTGGCGGATGTTGGCGGCGATGTCGTCAAAGGTGACGGCCAGGTCCCGCGAGGAGGGGAACTCCCGCTTTTCCAACAGATCGCCCTCCTGGCTCACCAGACCCAGCTTGACGGTGGTGCCGCCGATGTCCACACCGAAGCAAACCTGTTTCATGGCTCAGCCCTCCTATATTATTTCGTGTGCCAGATGTTTTTGGCGTACTCGTCGATGGCCCGGTCGGCGGAGAAGAAGCCGGCCTTGGCGATGTTCACCAGGGACATTTTGTTGAAGCGGGTCTTGTCGCTGTAGATGGCGGACACGTCCCGCTGGGCGCGGACATAGTCGTGGAAGTCGGCCAGGCACATATAGGGGTCGGCCGGGCCCTTGTGGTTGGTGGTGAGAGAGCGCACCACATCGTCAAAGTGCATCCCGCTGAAGCCGCCCATGAGCAGGTCCATCACTTCCTTGAGCTCGCCGTCCCCCCGCACATAGTCCAGGGGATTGTAGCCCCGGCGCCACAGGTCGTTGACCTCCTCCGTCTTCAGGCCGAACAGGACGATGTTCTCGTCGCCCACCTGCTCGTGAATCTCCACGTTGGCGCCGTCCAGAGTGCCCAGAGTCACCGCGCCGTTGATCATCAGCTTCATGTTGCCGGTGCCGCTGGCCTCCTTGCCGGCGATGGAAATCTGCTCGGAAATCTCGGCGGCGGGGATGATGATCTCCGCCAGGGAGACGTTGTAATCCTCCATGAACACCACCTTCAGCTTGTCCTGAACGTCGGGATCGTGGTTAATCATGCTGGACACGGCCACGATGAGCTGGATGATCTGCTTGGCCATGATATAGCCGGCGGACGCCTTGGCGGCGAAGACGAAGGTGCGGGGCTGGAAGGGGGCGTGGGGATTGCGCTTGATCTCCAGGTACATATGGAGAATCTGGAGCACGTTGAGCAGCTGCCGCTTGTACTCGTGCAGGCGCTTGATCTGCACGTCGAACAGGGAGTTGGGGTCCACAATCACGCCGTTGCGCTTGAGGATCAGGTCGGCCAGCCGTTTCTTGTTGTCCAGCTTGATCTCCTGGAGGCGCTGGAGCACCTTTTTGTCGTCCTTGTACTTGAGCAGCTTCTCCAGCTGGGTGGAGTCGGTGGTGAACCCGTCGCCAATCAGCTCCTTGAGCAAGGCGGACAGCTCCGGGTTGGCCTGGCACAGCCAGCGGCGGTAGGCGATACCGTTGGTAACGTTACAGAAGTGGCTGGGCTCCATCTGGTAGTAGTCCCGGAAGATGGAGTTGGTTAAAATCTCCGAGTGGAGCTTGGATACGCCGTTCACCTTGTGGCAGGCCGCCAGGCACAGGTTCGCCATGCGGATCTCGTTCTTACTGATCACCGCCATATATTCGATCTTGCCCATATCGTTGCCGTAGTAGCCGTGCAGGTCGATGCGCAGGCGGCGGTCGATCTCCTGGATGATCTGGAACACACGGGGCAGCAGCTGCTGGAACAAATCCACATTCCAGCGCTCCAGCGCCTCGCTCATCACGGTGTGGTTGGTGTAGGACAGGGTGCGGCAGGTGATGTCCCACGCCTTGTCCCAGGGGTAATTGTACTCGTCCACCAGCAGGCGCATCAGCTCGGGCACGCACAGGGCGGGATGGGTATCGTTGATGTGGATGGACACCTTGTCGGGCAGGTTGTCCAGGCTCTTGTTGTCTCGTAGGTGCTTTTTCAGGATGGTCTGCACCGAGGCAGACACCAGCAGGTACTGCTGGCGCAGGCGCAGGCGCTTGCCCTCGATGTGGTCGTCCGCGGGATAGAGCACCTTGGAGATGACCTCGGCCATGGTGTCCCCCTCCAGGGCCTTGGCGTAATCGCCCCGGGAGAAAGCGGACATGTCGAAGCTGTTGGGGGACTTGGCCGACCACAGCACCAGGGGGTTGACCGCGCGGCTGCCGTAGCCGGAGATATACATCTCGTTGGGCACCGCCATGACGGACTGGTAGTTCATATGGGTCACACGGTAAATGCCGTCGTCCTCCCAACCGTGGATGTTTCCGCCAAAGCGGACCTCCACCGCCTCGCTCTCATGGGGAACCAGCCATACGTCGCCCATGCTCAGCCAGTCGTCGGGGAATTCCATCTGCCAGCCGTCCACAATCTTCTGCTTGAAGATGCCGAACTCATAGCGGATGGAATACCCCGTCATGGGCATATCTAGGGTGGAGGCGGAGTCCATATAGCAGGAGGCCAGCCGGCCCAGGCCGCCGTTGCCCAGCCCGGCGTCCGGCTCCATCTCATACAGCTTGTGGATGTCCACGCCGCACTTCGCCAGCGCCTTGGTGAAGATATCCTCCAGCCCCAGGTTATACAGGTTGTTGCGCAGCGAGGTGCCCACCAAAAACTCCATGGACATGTAGTATACCTGCTTGCCCTTATTCTTCTTATAGAATTCGGCGCTCTTACTGGCCAGCATACCGTTCACCACGTAGCACAGGGCGCGGTACACCTGCTGGGGGGAGGCATTCTCCATGGCGCAACCATAGCGCACCAGAAGGGTGTCCTCCAGTTGGGAGATAATTTGTTTCTGATCCATACGGTTTATTGACTCCTTCTTGACCGGCAAAAAGCCGGGGAATTGATGGGAAAAAATCACAGCCCGCTCCCGCGGGCTGTGATCGCACGGGGCGCTGCAATATGCCCCTTTATTATAGCATAAACGAACCGGCTTTTGCACTATAAATTTTCACTTTTTTCATTTCATGCAAACAAAGCGAAAATCCAGATGATTCCCGGCCTAATTTGGCGTTTAATCCGTCAAAGAGTGATAAATATCCCAATATTCCTGCACGGAACGCTTCCAGGAACTGTCATAGGCCATCACGCTCTTTTGCAGCGCGGTCCAATGCTCCTTATCGTAGAACAATCCCTCGCCCCGGCGCACCGCGTCCAGCATATCGTGGGCGTTATAGCTCTTGAAGGTAAAGCCGTTGCCCTCGCCGGTCTCAATGTTGTAAGCGGGGACGGTGTCGAACAGGCCACCGGTCTCCCGGACGATGGGGATGGTGCCGTACCGCATGGCAATCAACTGGGTCAGGCCGCAGGGCTCCTGCTTGGAGGGCATGAGCACCAGATCCGCCCCGGCGTAAGCCTGATGGGCCAGGGTGTTGTCGAACACAATATTGGCGGACATTTTGTGGGGAAAATTGGCGGCGTAGGAGCGGAACATATCCTCATACTGCCGCTCACCGGTGCCGATGATGACCAGCTGGAGGTCGTCCCACATCAGGTCGTCCATCACGGCCTGCACCAGATCCACCCCTTTGTGGCCCACAAGGCGGGTAATCATGATGACCATGGGTACGTCCCGGACGGCCAGCCCCAGCCGCTGCTGGAGAAACTGCTTGTTCTCCGCCTTTTTCTCCAGAGTGGAGGCGTCGAAATTGGCGTACAGCAAGGGGTCGGAAGCGGGGTCGAACACCTCGGTGTCGATGCCGTTGACCACGCCGCTGAGCTTGTAGGCGTGCTGGCGCAGCACATCGTGGAGGCCATGGGCGTAGTAGGGATCCTGAATCTCGAAGGCATAGGTGCGCGACACCGTGCTCACCCGGTCGGCGGTGTGGATGGCGGCCTTCATCAGGTTGGTGCAGGTGTCAAAGTGCATGGTGGCCTTCCAATCCTCGGGCAGGCCCAGCACCTCGTCCACAAACTCATCGGGGAACCGGCCCTGGTACTCCATGTTGTGGATGGTGAACAGCGTGCGGATGGGCTGGTACTTCTCCACGTTCATGTAGTGGGCACGGAGGAATACAGGGACCATTGCGGTCTGCCAGTCGTTGGCGTGGATCACATCGGGATACCAGTCCAAATACTGGAGGGCCTCCAAAATGGCCTTGGAGTAAAAGGCAAAGCGCTCGCCATCGTCATAGTGGCCGTAGCAGCCGTCCCGGTAGAAGTAGTACTCGTTGTCGATGAAGTAATACTGGAGCTTCTTGCGCTTGCTCACCGCCCGGAACAGGCCCGCGTACACATTCCGCCAGGACAGGGGGACGGTAAAGTTTGTGATGTACTCCAGCTCAAACTCCGGATTGTCCTTGATGGCCTTATAGTAGGGCAGGAATACCGCCACCTCAGTGTTGGGAGACTCGGCCAGAGCCTTGGGGAGGGCGGCGGCTACGTCCCCCAGCCCCCCGGTCTTGACAAAGGGCGCGGCCTCGCTGGAGGCAAGCAGGATTTTCATACGGTGACTCCTTTACGAATGACCACGGGATTGGACTCCAGGCCCTTGAGCTGCGCGCCGCTGGTGATGTTGACCCACTTGTCCACCACCACGTTCTCCAGGCTGGCACCCTCGCCCACCAGACTGCCCTGCATGATCACGCAGTTCTTCAGGGTCGCGCCCTTGCCGATCTTCACGCCCCGGGAGAGCACGCAGTTCTCCACCTTGCCCTCGATGATGCAGCCGTCGGCGATCACGCAGCCGCTGACCTCGCACTCCGTACCGTAGTGGCAGGGCACCTCGTCGGTGACGCGGGTAAAGATGGGCCGGTCGCCCCGGAACAGCGGGGTGCCCACGGCGCAGTCAACGATGGACAGGCTGCTGCGGAAGTACTCCTCCACGCTGCGGATGCGCAGTACCACATCGTCCACCTGATAGAGGTTGATGGACAGGCGGCCCCGGTTGAACTCGTGCTGAATGAAGTCCCGCAGGAAGTCGTAGATGCCCCGGGAGGTGTAGTCCCGGATGACGCTGATGAGCAGCTCGCGGGAGATGATCATGTGGCCCATGCTGGAATACTCGCCGGGCTTGACGGGGCAGTCCAGGGCGTAGGAGGTCACCCGGTGGCCGGTGTCCGCCCGCATGACGGAGACGGAGTTGATCTGGGAGGGCTCCTCCGCCTTGGTGGCGAACATGGTGATGTCGCAGCCGCTGGCGATATGGCTCTCCAGGGCGGGGCGGTAGTCGATGTTGCACACCACGTAGGCGTCCGCCAGCAGGACGTAGGGGGTGTTGGTGATGGTCTCCAGGTAGTCCAGGGCGTTGCGCAGGTCGTCCAGCTTGCCCCGGTTGTTGGCGCCCACGTTCTCCGTGGCGAAGGGGGGCAGGAGCTGCAGGCCGCCGTTTTTCCGGTTCAGGTCGTACTGCTGGGCGTTGTTCAGGTGGTCCATCAGGGAGTGATAGTGCTGGGTGGCCAGCACGCCCACGTTGGTGATGCCGGAGTTGACCATGTTGGACAGCACGAAATCCACCAGGCGGTAGCGCCCGCCAAAGGGGATGGCGGCCATGTTGCGGTCATAAGTAAAGGAGCTGAGCTCGTCGGAGTACATCTCGGAGAAAATAATACCAGTCATGTTCATGGTGGACACCCCCTTAAACGATTTCCTTGGGCTTGATGACGGAGCCTGCGGGCAGGGTCTTCTTATGGCCCACCACAGTGATGCCCCAGTTCTCCTTGGGGCAGTTCTCCGGCCGCTCGCCGATTTTCACGCCTTCCTCAATCACGCAGCCCTCGCCCACGATGGCGTAGCTGATGTTGGCGCCCTTGCGCACCCTGGTGTTGGGCATGACCACCGCCCCGGTGACGATGGCGCCCTCCTCCACCTCGCAGCCGGTGTACAGCACGGAGTGCTCCACGGTGCCCCGGACGATGCAGCCCTCGGCCACGAAGGAGTTGGACACCTTGGCGCCGGCGTCGATGCGGGTGGCGGGGGAGGCGTAGTTCCGGGCGTAGATGCGGAAGGAGGTGTCCCGCATATTGATGGGATCGGTGGGGTCCAGCAGGTCCATATTGGCGTCCCACAGGCTGTCCAGGGTGCCCACGTCCTTCCAGTAGCCCTCGAAGGAGTAGGCGTACATGGGCCGGCCGTCCTTCAGGAAGGCGGGGATGATGTTTTTGCCGAAGTCGTTTTCCGACTCGGGGTTGGCCTCGTCGTCGATGAGGTACTGCTTCAGGGCGGCCCAGGTGAAGATGTACACGCCCATGGAGGCCAGGTTGCTCTTGGGCTGCTTGGGCTTCTCCTCAAAGTCGGTGATGGCCATGTTCTCGTCGGTGCTCATGATGCCCATGCGGCTGGCCTCGTCCATGCTGACGCTCATCACGGCGATGGTGCACTCCGCGCCCTTCTCCTTGTGGAACTTGAGCATCTTGTTATAGTCCATCTTATAGATGTGGTCGCCGGAGAGGATGACCACGTACTCGGGGTTATAGCGGTCCACAAAGGGGATGTTCTGATAGATGGCGTTGGCGGTGCCCTTGTACCAGGACTCGGTTTTAGACTGGGTGTAGGGCGGGAGGATGTGCGCGCCGCCCCAGTTGCGGTTCAGGTCCCAGGGCTGGCCGTTGCCGATGTAGTCGTTCAGCTCCAGGGGCTGGTACTGGGTGAGCACGCCCACGGTGTCGATGCCGGAGTTGACGCAGTTGGACAGCGGAAAGTCGATGATGCGGTACTTGCCGCCGAAGGGCACCGCGGGCTTGGCGGTGTCCTGTGTCAGACAGTACAGGCGGCTGCCCTGGCCGCCGGCCAGAAGCATGGCAATACACTCTTTTTTGCGCTCGAACAAAATGATCTCCCCCTATGAATTACTTGGATTCAGAATCGGTTTTGGGCGCTGGTTTTTTGGCGCGGGGCTTGCGCGGGGCCTTGGGCTTGCTCTCCACGGCGGTTTCAGCCTTGGCTTTGGCCTTGGAGGCGGTTTTTTTCAGGGGCTTGGGAGCCGCGGCTTCGGCCTGGGCGTCCGCCTTTTTGGCGCGGGACTTGGGGACGGCCTTGGGCTTGACCTCGGCGGCGGGCGCGCCGTCCTCGGCCTTGGCGCGGCGGACGGCCTTGTGCTCATAGAACACGGCGGACAGGGGCGGGAGGGTGAGCTCCACGCTGTAGGGCAGGCCGTGCATCTCCTCCTTTTTGGTCTTGGCGGGGGAGAGCTCGGTGCCGGAGCCGCCGTACTTGGCGTCGTCGCTGGACAGCACGGGGACATAGCTTCCGGCCTTGGGCACGCCGATGCGGTAGCCCGTGCGGGTGACGGGGCAGAAGTTGCACACCACGATGACCTCCTTGCCCTTCTCGTCGATGCGGCGGAAGGCGATGACGCTCTGCTGGTAGTCGTCGCAGGAGATCCACTGGAAGCCCTGCCAGTCGGTGTCGTTGCGCCACAGGGCGGGGTGGTCCAGATAGTAGTGGTTCAGGTCCTTTACGTACTCCTGGAGCTGGTGGTGCTTTTCGTAGTCCAGCAGGAACCAGTCCAGCTGCTTTTTCTCGTCCCACTCGATGAACTGGCCGAACTCGCCGCCCATGAACAGCAGCTTCTTGCCGGGGTGGGTCATCATGTAGCCGTAGAACGCCCGCAGGCCCTGGAATTTGTCGTCGTACTCCCCGGGCATTTTATTGATGAGGGAGCATTTGCCGTGGACCACCTCGTCGTGGGACAGGGGGAGCACGAAGTTCTCCGAGAAGGCGTAGGTGAGGGAGAAGGTGAGGTTGTTGTGCCGGCCCTTGCGGAACAGGGGGTCGGTGGACATATAGTCCACCATGTCGTGCATCCAGCCCATATTCCACTTGAAGTTGAAGCCCAGCCCGCCGTCATACCCCGGCTTGGTGACCATGGGGAAGGCGGTGGACTCCTCGGCGGCCATGATGGCGCAGGGGTCGAAGGTGAGGGCGGCGGAGTTCATGTCCCGGAGGAACTGCACCGCCTCCAGGTTGATGTTGCCCCCGTCCTTGTTGGGCCGCCACTCGCCGCCCTGGCGGCCATAGTCCAGATAGAGCATGGAGGCCACGGCGTCCACCCGGATGCCGTCGATGTGGAACTTGTCCAGCCAGTAGACCACGTTGGAGATGAGGAAGGAGCGCACCTCATACCGGCCGTAGTCGAAGATGCGGGTGCCCCAGTCGGGGTGCTCCCGGCGCAGGGGGTCGGCGGGCTCGTAGCAGTAGCCGCCGTCGAACTCGAACAGGCCGCACTCGTCCCGGGGGAAGTGGGCGCCCACCCAGTCGATGATGACGCCGATGCCCGCCTCGTGGCACAGGTCCACAAACTTCATGAAGTCGTGGGGGGTGCCGTAGCGGGAGGTGGGGGCGTAGTAGCCGGTGACCTGATAGCCCCAGGAGGGGTCGTAAGGGTACTCGCTCACGGGGAGAAGCTCCACGTGGGTGTAGCCCAGCTCCTTCAGGTAGGGCACCAGCTGCCGGGCGCACTCCTCATAGGAGAGGAAGTTGCCGTCCTCATGCCGCCGCCAGGAGCCCAGGTGCATCTCGTAGATGTTCATGGGGCTTTTCAGCACCTCCCGGCGGGCGCGGGCCCGGCGGTAGGCGGCGTCCGTCCAGGCGAAGCCGTCCAGGTCGAAGACCTTGCTGGCGTTGTCCGGCCGGGTGGCGGAGTGGGTGGCGTAGGGGTCGGCGCGGAAGACAAAGGTTCCGTCGGGCCGCTCGATGTAGAACTTGTACTCGTCGTAAACTTCCACGCCGGGGATGAAACGCTCCCAGATGGCGGGGGCGATGCGCTCCATGGCGGGGGACGCTTTGTCCCAGTCGTTGAAACGGCCCAGCACCCGCACGCTCTTGGCGTGGGGCGCCCAGACGCGGAAGACGTAGCCCTCCTGTCCGTCAACCGTCTGCCTGTGGCAGCCCAGGAACTGGTATGCGTCGGTGCTTGTCCCGGCGTTGAACCGGGCGATGGCGTCGCTGAGGTGGTCAGTTTTCTTGAACATTTCGTGCCTCCAAACTTCCGCCGGCGGCGGGCGGAAAATACTGTAAATTACGGATGCGCAGTACAGTATGTATGATAACAAATACATTATAGACTGCCTGGGGCGCAAAGTCAAGATGCACAAAAAGCAAATGAAAAAACAGCGGCTTTATGTCATTGTATGCGAAATAAGCGGTAAATATTCGGAAAATTGGGGAGAAGCGCCGGGTAGGCTTGCCATTTCAGGACGTTCGAGATATAATAGCCCCCATACTATCGCAGGAAAGAAGCTGGAATAATTATGATGTTTACCCGCCGTCAAATCATCGCCCTGCTCATCCCCCTGATGCTGGAGCAGGTTTTGTCCGGGCTGATGGGCATCGCGGACACCATGATGGTGACGACCGTGGGGGAGAGCGCCATCTCCGCGGTGGCGCTGGTGGACTCGGTGAATATGCTCATGCTGAACCTGCTCAGCGCCCTGGCGGCGGGGGGCGTGATTGTGTGCGCCCAGTACCTGGGCCGGGAGGAGACGGAGCAGGCCAACAACGCCGCCCGGCAGGTGCTGCTGGTGAGCGTGGGGCTGGGCGCGGCGGTGGCGGCGGCCTGCCTGGTGCTGCGCCGCGTGCTGCTGGGGCTGATTTTCGGCTCGGTGGAGCAGGCGGTGATGGACCAGGCGCTGGACTATTTCTTCATCACGGCCCTGTCCTACCCCTTCCTGGCCGCCCAGCAGACGGCGGCGGCGGTGTTCCGGGCCCAGCAGCGCTCCGCGCCGCCCATGGCGGTGGCGGCGGTGGCCAACGGCATCAACATCGCCGGCAACGCGGTGATGATTTTTGTCTTTCACCAGGGCGTGACGGGGGCGGCGCTGGCCACCCTGGCCTCCCGGATTGTGAGCGCGGTGGTGCTGCTGATTTTGCTGCGCAGCAGAAGGCTGCCGGTGTCCATCCGCAATTACCGGAGCATCCGCCCGGACAGGCGGGTGATTGGCACGGTGCTGCGGGTGGGCGTGCCCACGGGGGTGGAGAACGCCATGTTCCAGCTGGGCAAGCTGATGGTGCAGTCCACGGTGTCCACCTTCTCCACCGCCGCCATCGCCGCCCACGCCATGACCCAGACCCTGGACATGGTGCAGGGGATGCCCCCCATGGCCCTGGGGGTGGGGCTGCTCACGGTGGCGGGGCAGTGCATGGGCGCGGGCCGGGTGGAGGAGGCCAAGACCTACACCAAGCGGTTCTGCCTGATCGCGGAGTGCGTGATGGCGGTGACGTGCCTGACGGTGCTGGCGGCCACGCCGCTGGTGACGCGGGTGTCCCAGATGACGCCGGAGAGCGAGGGGCTCACCTTCCAGCTGATGGTGCTCATCAGCGTGGGGCGGATGGTGCTGTGGGTGGCGGCGTTCACCCTTCCCAACGGGATGCGGGCGGCGGGAGACGTGCGTTTTGCCGCGGGGGTGTCCGCCGCGTCCATGTGGATTTTCCGGGTGGGCCTGTGCCTGCTGCTGTGCCGGGGCTTCGGCGTGGGGCTGTTCGGCGTGTGGATCGCCTGGCTGTGCGACTGGCTGTGCCGGGGGACGGTGTATATCCTGCGCTTCCGCAGCGGAAAGTGGGCGCAGCACCAGGTGCTGCGGTAGGCCTTTCGTTCAGGCCGGCGCCGGGGAAAACGGGGGGATGGAGGGCTTCGTCAAATCCTCAATGAAGTGGTTGGGATAGAGATTCCAATACTTCTGATAGACAAAATCGCCGCTGCCGTCAAAATTGAGCTGGTACATTCTGAATATGACGGGGATATCCTTGGGCTGCCATTGTTCTTCATAGGAATAACAATATGTCATGCCCACCTTTTCCATGACACGGCCTCCTCATCCTTCAAAATCAGGAAAAGAGCGTCCATATCTTGTCGCGTGAACCTTCTTAAAATCAGGCGTTCGGTTTCCAGCGTAGGCGTGTTCACAGCGCATCCCTCCATAAATGATTGCTTGCCGCGTTTGATTATACAGCCGGTTCGCAGTCAGTTCAAGCTTAGCCGCAGAATCAGGCGGCGGGGGCTTTTTGAAAACCGGGCGCGGCAGACTGGGGATTGACATTCCGCCGGGGATGAGGTATTCTATAAAATGATGTGCAGCCGTCAGATCCCATCGGAGATACGCAGCGGTATCGAAGTGGTCATAACGGGGCTGACTCGAAATCAGTTTGTGAGCAATCACACGTGGGTTCGAATCCCACCCGCTGCGCCAACCATAGAAACCTGTTTTTTGATTCGTTCAAAAGCAGGTTTCTTCCTTATCTTAGAAAAAATTCTGGCAAATGATCTGTATTCGGCCACCTTTAAAGTACTATTCACTGAAATCTACCATGTAAATCCACATATAAGTAAATCAACTATTCAGAAAGAGCTTTTTACTCGTCAGAACCACGCTACCAAATTTTTGATGTGCATTTATATGATTACAATTTTACTCTGCAGCATCTATCTGATACTGCAGATATTCAAGATGCTTTAACGAAATTGGAACCAATATTTAATTTGTACTTATCATTATTTAGATACCGGCATATGCCGCCAGAAATGATCTTTCTAAATATGGTACAAGCTCTGGAAACCTTCCATTCTCGGTTTTTTTATAATGACAAAAAAGAAAAATATATTGAATCAGTATATGAGCGGTTTGGTCGAAATCCGAATTTTAATCATATTGAAAAGCTGTTGCTAAGCGACTCTCAAATGGATAAAAACTGCAATTACATCATTTTAGTGTCCAGGTTAAACGACTTACTCATTGGACAGTTTAACGGACTTTTTTCTAATTTTTATATGTCCGAAAATCCCTATGCTCAACGTATTGCAGATACCCGCCACTACTATACACATTATGGGAAAAGCAAAGAAGCAAAAGCATTTAAGGGCGAGGATCTTCTCGAGGCTATCTATATCCTCCGCTTACTGTTGGAATATTATATCTGCCAGGTATTGAAAGTTGATATCGAAGACGTTACCCGAGAGAAGCTTGCAACCATCCAAAGGAATATGGTTGAAAAGCGGAATTTTTTAAGCACTGTGTAGTCCGGCTATGCCAGATATATGCAAGAAAAGCTCTGAATCCGTTGCGTCGCATGTTGCGCTGCAACGCTTTCCAAAAAAGCATTTTTGCCCCATTGAGCCAGATATCGACAGGTTTCGACAAGAAGCCTGTCGATTTATTTTACGGTTTCCGATCCGGCGGCAAGGAGAATGTGCAAAATCCACAAAAAAGTGCACTTTAAATGGTCAAAACGTAGAACATTACGAAACCGCTTGAATCATTTTGGTTTCCTGTGCTACAATGGAAACCGATATAAACAGTCTGGTTTCCGAAGGGAGGAGGAACTCGCTATGGAACTGCGCGAGCGCATGATCGGCGCGGCCACCGCACTGTTTCAGGCGAAGGGCCTGTGGTTTACCTTGCAGGAGGTGGCCGATGCTTTGCACATCAGCAAAAAAACCATTTACACGCTTTACCCATCCAAAGAGGCGCTTCTGCTGGACATGGTAGACGATCTGTTCAACCGCATCCATCAGGAAAAGCGGTCGCTGATCGCGACCTCCGGCCCCATTGAGGAGCGGATCAGGTCGGTGATGATCGCTCTGCCGGAGCAGTACCAAGCCTTGGACCTTCGGCTTTTGGGGGAGCTGGACGAAAAATACCCCGCCGTGGCCCGCCGGGTGCGGGAGCACCTGGAAACCAACTGGGAGCCAACCATCGCCCTGCTGGAGGAAGGGGTGGGGAAGGGCTGCATCCGCCAAGTGTCTATCCCGGTACTGCGGCAGATGGTCACCGCGTCCATCGAAGGCTTTCTTGTAAACGGCGAAAACGGAGCCAGCTACGCGGACACCCTGGCCGCTATGATGGACATCATTATGAACGGGATCAGGAGGAGAAACGATGAGGTATAGTTTGTGCGACGGCTGGGAGTTTACGCCCCAGTGGAGCGACGAATTTCCGACCGGGGGCGGCGAAGCCCGAGCTGTCCGCCTGCCCCACACCTGTAAGGAGCTGCCCCTGCACTGCATCGATCCGGAGGACTATCAGATGTTGTGCGGTTACCGCCGGACGCTGGACGTCCCCGCCGGACTGGCGGGCAAGCGGCTGTTCCTTCAACTGGACGGCGCGGCCCACATTGCTACGGTGTACGTCAACGGCGTGGAAGCGGCCACTCACCGCTGTGGCTACACCGCCTTCCGGGTAGAAGTGACAAAGCTGGTGGAGCCGGGTCGGTCCAACCTGCTGGCTGTGAAGCTGGATACCAGCGAAAACCCATCCATCCCGCCTTTTGGTTTTGTGGTAGACTACCTCGCCTATGGCGGGCTGTACCGGGAGGCGTGGCTGGATGTGCGGGAAAACGGATACATCACCGACATTTATGTTACCACACCCACGTTGACCACGGCAAACGTCAAGGTGGCCACCGACGGCGCGCCCGATGGGGCAAAGCTGGAGGTCTCCATTTTGGACAGCGCGGGGAAAACCGTGTGGACCGGCGCGCCGGGAAAGGCCAATGTTCCGGACGCCAAGCCCTGGGACACGGCGCGGCCCGATCTTTACCGCTGTGAGGCCCGCCTCCTGGCCCCGGACGGAATGGAGCTGGATCGGCAGGAGGCCGCTTTCGGCTTCCGCACCGCGCAGTTCAAAGCGGGCGGCTTCTACCTCAACGGCAAAAAAACCTTCCTCCGCGGCCTGAACCGCCATCAGAGCTACCCCTACATCGGCTATGCCGCCCCGGAAGCCCTTCAGCGGGAGGATGCCCGCATTTTGAAGGAGGAGCTTGGCTGCAATGCCGTGCGCACCAGCCACTATCCCCAGAGCCAGTATTTTATCGACGAATGTGACCGGCTGGGGCTTCTGGTGTTCACCGAGATCCCAGGCTGGCAGCACATCGGAAACGGGGCATGGAAAGATCAGGCCTGCCAGAACGTCCGGGAAATGGTTTTACAATACAGGAACCACCCATCCATCATACTGTGGGGTGTGCGTATCAACGAGAGCCTGGACGATGACGAATTCTACGCCCGCACCAACGCCATCACCCATGAGCTGGATTCCAGCCGTCAAACCTCAGGCGTGCGCTACCTGGAAAAAAGCAGTCTGCTGGAAGATGTATACGCCTACAACGATTTCTCGCATAACGGCAGGACCCCCGGGGCCAAGCCCAAAAAAGAGGTTACATCGGATATGGGCAAGGCCCTCCTCATCTCGGAGTGCAACGGCCATATGTTCCCCACCAAGCCCTTCGACACCTGGGCACGGCGGCAGGAGCAGGCCCTGCGCCACCTCCGGGTGCAGGATGCGGCGTGGAAGGAACACGCAGGGTGCTTTGGCTGGTGTATGTTCGACTATCCCACCCACAAGGACTTTGGCTCCGGCGATCGGATCTGCTATCACGGGGTGATGGACGCCTTTCGGAACCCAAAGCTGGCCGCGGCGGCCTATGCCAGCCAGGGAGAGGGGACCCCTGTGCTGACGGTAGGCTCCTCCATGGACATCGGCGACTACCCGGCGGGGCGGATGGGGCGTGTGTACGTGTTTTCCAACGCGGACGAGGTGGCGCTGTATAAAAACGGGGTCTTTGTCACCCGTCTGTGCCAAAACCGAACATCTTCTCTGCCCCACCCGCCCTTCGTGGTGGATGACACCATCGGTGAGCTGCTGGAGACTCAGGAGGGTTTTCCGCCGGAGAAGGCCAAGCTCCTGCGGGAGTGCCTGCTGGCGGCTGGGAAGTATGGGCTGGCCGGTCTGCCAGTGTCCTATAAAGCGAAAATGGCCTGGTGCATGGCCCGGTACGGCATGAAATTCCAGGACGGCGTGGATCTGTACGGCAAGTATGTAGCCAATTGGGGCGGCGAAGCCACCGTCTGGCGCTTCGACGGGATCAAGGATGGCAAAACCGTGGCCAGCGTCACCTGCCGCCCCTCGGCGAGGCTCCATTTGGAGGTAAAGGTCAGCCATACCTCCCTCACCGAGGGGGCCAGCTACGACATGGCCGCGATCCGGGTCCGTATTCTGGATGGGAACGGGAACCCGGCCCCCTATGCCCAGCTTCCCGTGTCCTTCGCCCTGTCCGGGAACGCAGAGCTGGCAGGCCCCGCCACCGTCACGGCCGAGGGCGGTATGTGCGGCGCCTATGTGCGCAGCCTGGGCACTACGGGGACCGCCGTCCTCACCGTCCACACGGAACAGACCGAAGACGTGACGATCAACTTCACCATTAAGACCAAGGGGGAGGAAAAATGGAACTGACCTTGAAGCAAAAGGCCGCCTTCGGCATCGGCGCCGTGGGCAAGGACATGGTGTATGCCCTGTCCGCATCCTATGTGATGTACTTCTATCAGGACGTGCTGGGCCTCAGCGCCACCTTCGTGGGGCTGATTTTGATGGCAGCACGGGTGTTCGACGCCCTCAATGACCCCTTTATGGGGGTACTGGTGGCAAAAACGAAAAGCCGCTGGGGCCGGTTCCGCCCCTGGCTGCTCAGCGGCACCATACTTAACGCGGTGGTGCTCTACGCGCTGTTCAACGCCCCCCACGCCGAAGGCGCGGGACTGATGGCCTATTTCGCCGTGGCATATATCCTCTGGGGCGTCACCTATACCATGATGGACATTCCCTACTGGTCCATGATCCCCGCTGTCACCAAGACCCCGGCGGACCGGGAAAACCTGTCCGTGGTGGGCCGCACCTGCGCGGGGGTGGGCAGCGCCCTTATCGCCATGTTCACTGTCGCGCTGGTGGGGGTACTGGGGGGCGACAGCGAGCGGGCAGGCTTTGGCCGGGTTGCCCTCATCGTGTCGGTGCTGTTCGTGGCGGCGGAGATTTTGTGCTGTGCCTTTTTTAAGGAGAACTCCCAGACCGAGATGGAGACAGCCGGGGTAAAGGAGATGTTCGCCGCCCTGCTGCGCAACGATCAGGCCATGGTGGTGGTGGCCAGCATTGTGCTCATCAATTCCGCACTGTACCTCACCTCCAACTTCATTATTTACTTCTTCAAATACGACTTCGGCGGGGCGGGCTGGAAAGGCAGCTACACCCTGTTCTCCACCGTGGGCGGGGCGGCCCAGATCCTTGGTATGATGGTGGTCTACCCACTGCTGCGCAGAAAACTGTCCAATACCCTGATCTTTGCCGTCAGCCTGATCTCCGCGTTTTGCGCCTATGTGGTCATGCTCGCTTTCCTCTTGGCAGGGTTGTCGGGATATCTTCCCCTCCTGCTGATCCCTGGGGTGGTGGTCTTCATCTGCAACGGGATGCTGTCCGTGCTCACCACCCTGTTCCTGTCCAACAGCGTGGACTACGGCCAGCTGAAAACCGGCCGGCGGGAGGAGAGCGTCATCTTCTCCATGCAGACCTTTGTGGTCAAAGCCGCCTCCGGCGTGGCGGTATTCCTCACCGGGATCGGGCTGGACCTCATCGGCCTGGCGGGCAACACCGACGAAATCGGACCGGTGGCCGTCCAGAGCGCCGGGACCCTGCTGGGTCTGCGTCTGATGATGACAGTGCTGCCCATGATCGTGCTGGCCGCGGCGTTTGTGCTGTTCCGGAAAAAGTTCATTCTCACCGACCAGCGGGTGGAGGAGATCGGCCACCAGCTCCGGGCCGGGGGTGGCGGCAATGGATAAGCTGCTGCGCTGGCGCGCCCTGGTGGGCGGACGTGCCCTCACCGGGGTGGTGGACGGGCCGGACGGCGCCGTCCGCATTCGCTGCGATGCCCCTGCCGGAACCATCCAGGCAATCACCGCCATCCTCCCTTGGGAGATGGGCAAGGACGAGCGGGCCTTCTTGAACGGCTATCAGACCTGGACCTATTGCCCGGAATGCGGCAAGCGGGACAAGATCCGGGGGCTGGCCCATGTGCCCAAGCCCCTATTGGACAAATACGCCTTTGACCGTTATGGAGATTATCATTTCGTAGACTACCCCAACAAGCGGGGCCTATTTCACGGCTTTTCCTGGTGCTATTTCCGACGGGGGGAGCGGTTCTGTCTTATCGCCTCCCTGGATGAGCGGCCCGGATACACCATCTTCCGATACGACGCAAACCGAGGCCTGCTCGCCATTGAGCGGGACTGCGCCGGGGTGGAGCATCCCGGTGGGACGCTCCACGCCTTTGACCTGTACGTTGCTGAGGGGACAGAGACGGAGGTGTTTGACGGCTGGTTTGCCGCTATGGGGGTCAAACCACGGACGGGCAAAAAACTGGCAGGCTATTCCAGTTGGTATAACCGATATCAGGACATCACCCAGGAGGCCATTTCCTCCGACCTGGCAGGGTGCAAGACCCTTTTATCCCCCGGTGACCTGTTCCAGGTAGATGACGGCTGGGAGCCCCAGGTCGGCGACTGGCTGGAGCCGGACAGTGAGAAATTCCCCCGCGGCATGAAGTCAGTGGCGGAGGAAATCCATGACGCAGGCTTTCTGGCGGGGTTGTGGCTGGCCCCCTTTGTGTGTGAGACAGATTCCAACCTGTATCGGGAACACCCGGACTGGCTGCTGAAGGTAAACGGCCAGCCCTGGAAATGCGGCGGAAACTGGAGCGGCTTTTACGCTCTGGATATCGACCTGCCAGCAGTGCGGGACTATCTACGCGGCGTCTTTGACCGGGTGCTGGATCAGTGGGGGTTCGACCTGGTGAAACTGGATTTCCTCTATGGCGCGGCCCCCTTCGGCAAGAAAACCGAGAGCCGCGCCGGACGGATGATCCGGGCCATGGAACTGCTGCGGGAGTGGTGCGGGGACAAGCTGATATTGGGCTGCGGCGTGCCGGTGATGCCGGCCTTCGGCCTGGTGGATTACTGCCGGGTGAGCTGCGACGTGGGGCTGGACTGGGACGATGTGTGGTATATGCGCCTGTTCCACCGGGAACGGGTGTCCACCAAACAAGCCATCGGCAACACGATCTTCCGCCGCCAGCTTAACGGCAGGGCCTGGCTCAGCGACCCGGACGTCTTTTTCCTCCGGGAAGAAAACCTGAGACTCACTGCGGAGCAGAAGCGGAAGCTGGCCCAGGTAAATGCACTACTGGGCGGGGTACTGCTCACTTCGGACGATCCGGCGGGCTACAGCCCCACCGCCCGGGAACAGTATCGCGCCCTGCAGGAGCTCAGCCGGGCGGAGAATATCCACGTAGACACAAACCGGGGTCTCTGCGTCACTTATACGATAGGGGGCAGGGAATTCCGGCTCAGTCTGGCATAACAGTCCCCGTACGGACGATGCACCATATCACGCCGTCGTGCCTCAGATGATCATGGTTTGGAGCTGCACGCAGTGGTGGGTATCTGGCATCGGGGAACCGTTGCCCCACAACGCTTTTCAGAAATAGTGATTTCGTAGTGACAAGCCATGTTGAAAGCTACATTTTAACCTTGTTACACAGGGTTGGAATGTAGCTTTTCTAATGTAGAGCCTCCATGATATACTGCTATTCAGTAATTATCATGGAGGTTTTGTTATGTCCAGAAAAGTGACTATGATCCTGGAAGCAGCACAACAGGTGCCTATAAAAAAGCAACCGCTCCGGGTTGCGCCTATTGCCGTGTCAGCACCAGACATGAGGAGCAGCAGTACAGTCTGGCAGCCCAAATCAACTACTACACCAATTACATTCAAAGCCATCCTAATTGGACACTGGTCGCTGCGTATTCTGACACTGCATCTGGAACAAACACCGATCAACGCCCCAGTTATCAGAAGCTCATGAAAGACTGCACCAAAAGAAAAGTAGACTTGATCCTGGTGAAGTCTTTGAGCCGTTTTGGTCGGGACACATTAGAAACCATTCGTCAAATCAGGAGGTTGAAGAAAATGAATATCGGGATTTACATTGAGAATGGAGGATTGAATACTTTGAATGCCAGTGACAGCATGATCGATCAGCTTGCAGCTCTCGCGCAGGCCGAAAGCCACTTTCGCAGCGAGAACATCAAGTTTGGTATCCGCCACCGCATGAGAAGCGGGAAAACCGTGCTGAACCACACACAGTTCCTTGGCTACACCAAAGGGCCGGACGGCATTCTGCAAATCGTGCCGGAGGAAGCTGAGATTGTGCGCAAAATCTTCGACCTCTATATCCAAGGTAACGGGGTGCGTAAGATCAAGCGGTATCTGGAGGAGCATGGGATCAAAACGGTGACGGGCAAATTGGAGTGGAGCACCTCTACCATTGACCGAATGCTGAGTAATGAAAAATATGTGGGTGATGTGCGGATGCAGAAAAGCTTTACGGTCGATTTTTTGACCGGCAGGCGGGAGAAGAACGAGGGTCAACTGGACGCGTACTTGGTGGAAAATGCCCATGAGCCTATCATTGACCAAGAGACATTTGAACTGGTGCAAAGGATGAAAGGGAATATCAAAAAACGCCAAGAGATGTGTCAAGTTGAGGAGCAAGTTGTTGAGATAACGCTCGAATGAATTCATCAATTCACCTACAACAGTGACAATTTGCCCTTGGGCGGAAAACAGAGTCCAAATAGTCAAAATGATTTTGAACAGTAGTGTGTAGCCATTGCATTTCTTTGATTTTGGCGTTATAATAAAAGAAAAAGTTTGGAGATATTGCCGTGACAGATAAAGATTACAAAGACCTGATTTATAGTATCGTTGTCCCACAGAATATGCCACAAGAGGAACAGAATGTTCGATACCAGCCTCTTATTGATTTTTTGCAGACAGAAACCCCATCATCTTTGTATCGTTTTCGGGAATGCAGTGAGAACAATATATCTGCATTTGATCAAGATCAACTTTGGTTTACGCCAGGGTCAGAGATGAACGATGATTTTGATGCATTGCTGTTTTTAGATCGTAACACCATCTATTCAAACCTTGAACGCTCTCTCATCTCTTTTGGGGCAGAAATTCCGAATAGCGTATCGAATTCATTTGCTGACGATATAGCTACTTCTGTGCAGGCACAATTTAAGCAGATGTCTGAGTCTGAGATAAACGAATTCAGAAAGCAATTACATTGCTTCTTGGTTAACCGGCTTGATGCAAATATGCCCAGAATTGAGCACATCATTCAGAGTGTCCTCAAATTGGCATGTTTTTCAGAAACTATTGACTCTGCTGCCATGTGGGGGTATTACGCTAAATCTGGAACAGGCTTTGCCTTGGCGTATGATTTCAGAAATCAGAATTACACAGATTGTACATTGTGCGAAAAGAGATTTTTTTGCCCGTCCGCAAAGACAGGATCACTATTCCGTGTAATATATGACGATATTCCTTTTGATGCGACTGGATATGGCACGTGGCTTCTTCAATATCAAATTGCCCAGGATATGGCACCAAACAAACTATTTGCAAATCTTTCCTCTCTGCTGTCGCAAACTAATCCATGTCCTGATCTATTTATGTCATCTAAAATTATATTGCATAAGTCAACTTCGTGGAAGCATGAGAAAGAATGGCGGATGATTTATTCATGTAATCCACAAATAAATGGACAAGAAAAATTTGTCTGGGCCAAAAAGCGACCAACAGCTGTATATCTGGGCAGAAAAATCAGCCCATTTAATGAGAAATTACTTCGCCACATTGCTGTGGAGAAAGGTATCCCTGTCTATAAAATGGAGATGAATCATGAACAGTCCTCCTATAAATTAGTTCCTCGGCCTATATAAGGGAGCCTTGATCCATTGCGTAGGAAGGGCTATAAGTCACAATACTCAAAACAATAGATCTAAATGACTGTAAAGATATCATCTGCTTAGACATACTGACTAAACAATAGAATAGAAGGAGCAAATTAATGGCAGAGAAAAAGTATCAAGTTTTCATTAGTTCAACCTATTCAGACTTGGTTGATGAGCGGCGTAGAATCCTTGATATCCTTTTGATGGCTGACTGTATTCCGGCAGGAATGGAAGCTTTTGTTGCCACAGATGTTGAGCAATTCGAAGTGATCAAAAAAGTTATTGATTTGTGTGATTACTATGTCCTGATCATTGGAAAGCGATATGGCTCTGTAAACCCAGTGACCGGATTGAGTTATACAGAAATGGAGTATGAGTACGCAAAACAGCAACAAATTCCTGTCTTAGTCTTTGCCATTGACGAAACTGTAGAGTTGCCCGCTGATAAAGTTGAGGTTGATCCCAATAAGATTGAATCATTGAAACGTTTCCGCCAAAACGCCATGACGAATCGTCTTGTTAGTCTATGGAAAACCTCTGATGAATTGACCGCTGCATTGGCAATTTCAATTATGCGTGCAAAGAGCGAAATAGAACGTCCAGGATGGCAACGTGCAGCAGATTATGATGAGGCTACCCTCCTACGTGATATTATGTATTTGCAAAAAGAAAATTCGCAGTTAAAAAAGGATCTTGCCACGGCAAAAGAAGAACTTCGAACAATTACTGAAATGACTGATATTGCATTCGAAAACTGTAGCGTATCAATTGGATATAAAAGGCGGTATGAAAAGCATCTTCCAGAGCATGGAAAGATTACTCAAGCGTTAACCGAGTTGTTTAAAATAATCTCAATGCAAATGTTAGATGTCGGTCTTACAGAAACTGGTATAGATAATATTTTACGTAACAAGCTATTCGGAGAGGATTCTTATTGGTATAGTTTTGATGATCCTCAATTCGTAAAGCAAATTCTCAACCAGTTTAAAGCGGCTGGTCTACTTCATTCATCTTGGAATAAAAGCAAGTCAACACTCTTTTGGAGCCTGTCCAAAAAGGGAGTGCTTACACGAGATCAGATGATGCTGATAAAAAAGAGTTAGGAAATGTCTTATGCCCTACTTGAATAGATGACAAAATTTAGTACAGCACAATGCTTTCCCAAAAAGCGATTTTGCCACATTACGCCAGATATCGACAGGTTTCGACAAGAAGCCTGTCGATTTATTTTACGGTTTCCG
>OFFX01000791.1_pt1 | contig 25320 bp, 29 predicted proteins | sample 1521511 | NCBI WGS metagenome assembly OFFX01 (sample SAMEA3504125, study PRJEB24116) | mouse gut metagenome | biome: mouse gut; feature: mouse-associated habitat; material: faeces | place: Denmark | collected 2011
GCACAGCGGACTCTGACTCCGTATGTGAGGGTTCGAATCCTTCTCCCGCTGCCAAAAGCTCCAAAACCTCAAGGTTTTGGAGCTTTTTTTGTTTTTGGCGTTCTGTTTGGAACTCCTCTGAGTACTGCGCTCCTGCGTTTCGCTAGAGACACAGTTTATAAGTAGGTGGACTACACGGCGGCTCATAGAGACCTTACGGAGGCACCCTGTGTTGCGTACTTGGGTTTGAGCATATTAACTCTAGTCAAGTAAAATAGAAAGACAATATACAAGATTGGAGACATTAGGAATGAAGCGCTATGTGACCACGAGCAGATTGGGTTTATTTCAATGGTATCTAACATCGGAGGAACGGGAAGAAAGTACCATTGAGAAATACCTGCGGGAAGTGAGACTCTTCCGATCCTGGCTGGCAGAACGAGGTGTGACGGCAGAGACGGTGACTGGATGGAAAAGATATTTATATGCAGAGGGATACAAGCCGGAGACGATCAACTCCAAGCTTTCAGCGCTAAACAAATTCTTCAGCTTTATGGGATGGCCGGAGCTCCGGACAAGATACCTGAAAATCCAGCGGAAGCTGTTTCGCGGCACAGAGAAGGAGCTCACAAAAGAAGAATATACCCACCTCTTGGAAACGGCTAATCGGCTAGGAAAGCCCCGTCTTGCGCTACTTATTGAAACAATCTGCGCTACCGGCATCCGAGTGTCAGAGGTGAAGTACATAACCGTGGAAGCCATCCAGACAGGCAGAGCGGATATTGCGCTGAAAGGAAAGATCCGCACCATCCTGATCCCCGGCAAGCTGTGCCGAAAACTTCAAAAATATGCCATGAAGCAAAAAATCACTTCCGGCGAGATTTTTCTCACCAGAAGCAGCAAAGGCATCTCCCGCCGCCAAATTTGGGCGGAGATGAAGGCGTTATGTAAAAAGGCAGATGTAGCACCGTCAAAGGTCTTCCCCCATAATCTGCGACACCTATTTGCCAGGACGTTCTACCGTGCCTGCCGGGACGTGGCCAAGCTGGCAGATGTGCTGGGACACTCCAGCATTGAGACCACACGGATTTATCTGATTTCTACAGGTGTGGAGCACGCTCAGCAACTGGAACGGCTGGGGCTTATTTCTTAAAGAATTAATAGACAAAATTAACAAGTTGCCTTAAAATTTACAAATCAACAATAGACAACGTGAGAGACTGTAAGCATCCTATCACAAAAAGCATGGGATTGCAAGTCTATTTTCCCTGTTTTTCGCATAACAAATCCTGCCGATCAAGGATGTTGGATGATCGGCTTATATTTTCATGCCTTTTTCAGCTTCGCGCTTTCTGCGCGAGGCTGTTTGTTGTTTTTGAGACCTTCATGCGTGGTAAAAATCGCAAGGAAACAGGGCAGTTTGTTAAGTCTGTGATGAACCAGAAAAGGGGAAAGTTATGCCGCAAACAAGACAACACATCCAGCGAGGCTACAGCCAGCAGCGACAGCGGCATAGCCCGGCGTCGGATGTCGGCGTGCGCCTGAGCCGGGAGGGTATCGAACGATTTATGGCTGCCTGCCAGAGAGAGGGCCGTGTGGAGGGCACATTAAAGTGGTATCGCCGGGGTCTGAACCGCCTCTATGAGGATCTCCCGGAGGACAAAACTATCCGTCACGGAACCCTGGAATACTGGCGGGAGCAGCTGGTAAAAGAGGGATACGCGCCCAGCACCATCAACAGCTACCTGTCGGTGAACAATGCCTATCTGGACTTTGTGGGTCATCGTGAATATCAGCTGGCCAACCAACTGAAGCTGGCAACAGAGCTACAGCCGGAATTGACCCGGACGGAGTATCTGCGGCTGCTGCAAACGGCTCGGGCTTTGGGGCGCGAGAAAGTGTATCTACTGGTGAAGCTGTTCGGCACCACCGGTCTGACAGTGCAGGAATTGGATAAGACAACGGTGGAGGCAGTGAAAAATGGCAAGCTGACGGTCACCTTCAGCCGGAACAAGCAGGTGCTTCGCATCCCAGAGGGATTGCAAAAGGAACTGCTGGACTACGCCAAGCGCAGCGGCTATCTCTCCGGCCCCATCTTCCTGACCAAAGACGGTACCCCCATGAGCCGTACCTATGTGAGCACCATCATCCGACAACTGTGCGCGGTAGCGAAGGTACCGGAGGAGAAGGGGAACCCCCGGTGTCTGAAGCGGCTGTACCAGAGCACCCGGGCGGGGATCGAGGAGAATATCTCGCTACTGGTGGAGCAGGCCCACAACCGCTTGCTGGAGCAGGAGCAGCTGGAGATTGGGTGGGAGGAGCATAGAGATGCGTGATGCAGAGCATCAACTGCAGAATATGGTGGGTATACCGCCGATGCTTTACACTAACCTAGAAGATTTGCGAAGTAGCTAGGGCATGTTTGAAAATTGTCAACACGCCCACACAGCAGACCTTTTCCGCCATACATCGTTAAATTTTCTTGCTATCCGTCAGGATGCCTGCGAAAATTTGCCTTGTCTGGCAAAAAAATTCCTTGCTGTTGGGCATATCGCCAATTATCAAACAAGCCCTAATATTTCGAGAGATAGAGAGCGTTAAAACATAATGGAAACTATACGTGTCCACAAAGGTAGATGGAGAGCAATATTTTTCTACTGGCGGGAATAGGAGCGGTTTTCTGCTGAACAGGATGATATATAAAGGTAATGTGTGGGGCATTGAAAAAGATAAAGGTCTGTTGCTTTTGTGAGCAGTGGGAATCCGGAGGAATTGAATCCTTTCTCTACAATGTATTGCTGCATATGGATCTATCCATGATGGAGGTGGATCTTGTTGCGGCTCAGATGGAGGAGAGTGTATTTACGGCGCCATTGAAAGCACGTGGGATCCAGTTCTATGAGCTTTCTGGGAGGCAGAACCGGCTTCCTGAAAATTATCGCCTATTCCGGAGACTTCTGGCAGAGCGGAAATATGATGTGGTCCATTTGCACATTTTTCATGGCCTGTCCCTTTGGTATGGGAACCTTGCCGAGCAGGCGGGCGTCCCCATACGAATCGCCCACAGTCACAATACAGCCTTGCGGAAAAGCAGAACAAAGCCGCTGAAGCTGTTGGTCCATCAAGCAGCAAAGGAAGCATTTGCCGACAAAGCGACGGACTTGTGGGCTTGCTCAGGACAGGCGGCAGAGTTTCTTTTTCCGCGCAAGATATTGGATCGCAGGGGCTTTCGGTTTATTCCCAATGGGATCGACACGAATCGCTTCCGGTTCAACGCAGAGCTGCGGGAGACCGTTCGTGATGATCTAGGCATACAGGATAGATATGTAATAGGTCATATTGGAAGACTGTGCTATCAAAAAAATCAAGGCTTCCTTCTGGATATGCTTTATGAAGTGCTAGAAGGCAGACCGGATGGAGTTCTATTGCTGGTAGGTGAGGGGCCAGATCGGTCTTCACTGGAAGAAAAAGCAAGGGAACTGGGGATTGCCGACAATGTTATATTTTATGGCACGTCGGATCGGGTAGAACATTTGTTATGGGCGATGGATGTGTTTGTATTTCCCAGCCGCTTTGAAGGATTGGGGATTGTTGCGGTGGAGGCACAGGCTGCTGGGCTGCCAGTGCTTTGCTCGGAGATTATTCCACAGGAGGCGGATATAACGGGGGAGATCGTGCGGCTGCCCCTGTCTGTAGGAGCGAAGGTCTGGGCGGAAGCAGTATTGAAGATAAAGCACCTGAACCGTATACCTGGTGCGACCCGAGTGGCAGAAGCTGGGTTTGATATATTTGCTGTTGCAAAAAAGATTAGAGAGCGATGGATGAGGCAAGGGGATGACAGAAATTTTACAGCCAGCTTTTAGAGAAAATAATATTGCGATTGTTGCCGCTTCCAATGATGCTTTTGTTCCATATATGGCAACGATGATCTGCTCGGTTATCATAAACGGGAATATAAACAATAACTACGATTTTGTCGTATTACAGAGTGATATTGGCATTCAAAATCAACAAAGGCTGCAAAAAATAGCAGATTTGTTTGAAAATATGTCCCTTCGCATAGTCGATGTTACAGCGTATATAGAAGGATACTGTTTCTTTGTCGGGAACAAAGAGAATTTTACAAAGGAATCCTACTACCGGCTGCTTATTCCAGAGCTGATGAGTGACTACCGGAAGGTATTGTACTTGGATGGAGACATGGTGGCTCTGACCGATGTGGCGGAGTTATACCAAACGGATGTGGATGGATATTTGCTGGCATCCAGCCGGGACCTGTGCGGGATGATCGACTACTATAATCCACTGACTGATCTGCGGAAGTATCGGGATCAATCGTTGAAACTGAAGGAACCAGACAACTATTTTATTGCTGGGATGCTGCTGATCAATATTCCGGAGTTTCGAAAACAATACAGTACAAAGTATCTGCTGGAGTTCGCTGCGTCGCGGGAATGGCGACAGCACGATCAGGATATTTTGAATGTGCTGTGTGAGGGAAGAGTAAAGCTGGTATCTGCGTCCTGGGACGTTATGGTCCCAGAATTTATCCGATATTTGCCAGAAATGCGGCGTAAAGAGCTGGAGGAATCCCTTGAAAATATAAATATCATTCATTTTGGCGGGGACAGGAAGCCTTGGGTTTATATGGATACCCCATTGGGAGAGTATTTCTGGAGATATGCTGCGCAGACGCCTTACATCCAAGAAATGATCCAGAGGCGGGTTGAATCGGACCGGGGGGCATACTCGGTCCGCAGCGCCATGGAAGAGGAGTTCCGGCAGGGGAAAGTAGGAGGCAGATATATACTGAAGTATATTTGCGCCTGGCTGAGATACAAGCTGACAAAGTGGAAATTAGCCAAAGACAGTGAGAGGTATGTTGGATAGAATAACCATACAGCAGAACGAGAGGAAAGCGCCGCTTATCTCCGTTATTGTTCCGATTTATAAGGTAGAGCTGTATCTTAGCAAATGTCTGGACAGCATTGTGGGGCAGACATATAGAAATCTGGAGATTATTTTGGTGGATGACGGGTCACCTGATAACTGCGGGGCCATCTGTGATATGTATGCAGCAAGAGACAATCGTATCACTGTACTTCATCAGGAAAACAGAGGAGTGGCTGCCGCCCGCAATGCCGGTTTGGCTGCAGCCTTCGGGGAGTGGATCGGATGGGTAGACCCAGATGATATCATCGAGCTGGATATGTATGAATATCTGCTGACCTGCGCTTTGGCGCATAATGCAGATATTGCGGTGTGTGGCATAAGAACCATGATAAACGGCCAAGAGGTACCCCGCTGGATATCTGCCAGGAAGAAAATGGTATTATTGGACCGTGAGAAGGCTGTAGAGCAGTATCTGAGCGGAGAACTGCACTACGGCTGCGTTAATAAGTTGAGCCGTCGATCATTGTGGGAAGGGCTGTATTGGAGAACCACTACCAATATAGTTATCTAGCTGTCATCGATGGGAGTCAGGTGATTTATGAGGCTCTTGATCCAGGGCTTATCAGCTATGAGACAGCGATAGAAAATGTAGACATTGCCGTGACCAGTGCTGGTTGGCCATGTGGCGATGCTGCATGGATCCTGGTAGATGATATTAATTATTCAAAGAACCGGCGAGGTCTTAATTTTGTTTTTGTAGATAAGCAGACCGGAGAAGTGGTGGATTCAGTCACGGTAGACACCTATGTGGATTGCAATGTGGTTTTAAAGGAACAACGCAGAGATTAGAGCGGCGTTGTTGATGTCGAAAGTATACTGTGTAGACTGCAATTTAGACATATATGCTTGGAAATATTGCGCATTGCGGTATAGTGGCATGTTCGTAACGATAGGAAAAAGAATATGGAGAAAAGGGGAGTAAACATTATGAAAGATATATTATATATCGTAGTGCCCTGCTACAATGAAGAGGACGTCCTGCCTGAGACCTCCCGCTTGTTGAAGGAGAAAATGAAGCGTCTGGTGGAGGCGGGAACCGTCAGTACGAAAAGCCGGATCCTCTTTGTGAACGATGGTTCCAAGGACAAAACTTGGGAGATGATCACCCTCTTCCACGCTGCAGACCCTATTTTCTCCGGGGTAGACCTGACCCGGAACCGAGGACATCAAAATGCCCTTCTGGCGGGATTGATGATCGCCAAGGACAAATGCGACATTGCCATCTCCATGGATGCCGACCTTCAGGATGATGTGGAGGCGGTAGATCGGATGGTGGAAAAATACCATGCTGGTTGTGATATCGTCTACAGTGTCCGTTCCTCTCGAAAAAAGGATACCTTTTTCAAACGGTTTACCGCCGAAAGCTTTTATAGAGTCATGAACCTTCTGGGGGCAGAAACTGTCTTCAATCATGCCGATTACCGTCTTATGTCCAAGCGAGCTTTGGAAGGTCTGGCACAGTTCAAGGAGGTCAACCTGTTCCTTAGGGGCTTGGTACCCATGATCGGTTATCAAACAGGAACGGTGGAGTATGAGCGCGGAGAGCGTTTTGCTGGGGAGAGCAAGTATCCCCTGAAGAAAATGCTGGCCTTCGCTATCGAGGGCATCACCAGCTTATCGGTGAAGCCACTGCGGATAATTACTGTTTTGGGAGCCTTCATTTTTCTCATTGCTGCCCTGATGCTAATTTGCGCCACATACCGCTGGGCGGCAGGGAATACCGTCTTGGACTGGGCCAGTATCATGTGTTCGGTCTGGGCCATCGGTGGCTTGATTTTACTGTCCCTAGGTATCATCGGAGAGTACATCGGTAAGATTTATCTAGAGACTAAAGGGCGGCCCCGGTTCCTCATTAGGGCGGTGGTGGATGATGAAGAGTAATCTCATAGATTCTTCTGCCCCTAAGTTCCTGCTGGTGGGCATCCTATGGTTTCTTGTCAGCCGTGCATTTCAAATCCCAGCAAAGGGCTTGCAAAATGCAAAATTTCCACCACATCTGATGTATTTTGTTGCGTCGCTCCTTTTTGTTGTGACGGCCGTTTATTTCCGGGGGAAAATAGACGCTATTGTACAATATTGCTCCGCCATTCGTTTTGTTGGAAAGAATGCGCTGCCATTTTATTTCTCGCAGGGAATTGGTTCGTCTATTATTTATTATGTATATCCTCATTTCCTTCCGTATGGCCCCAGTGTAACTCTGGCGATATGCTTTGCGGTGAACTTGGTCATTACATTAGTTTGCGGGACGGGACTGATCCAGATTTATAAGGGCGTATTTTGGGTTGTGGATAGCGCCAAAAGATGTATGGTGAAGAATAGACACAGTAAATAGGAGAGATAGGCGCGAAGGCGGGGGAGAAGATGGATATTAAGAAAATATATAACCAGTATAAAGATATTATCGCGTATGGAATATTCGGTGTGCTGACCACAATTCTTAATATTACAGTCTATTGGATGATGGCGCATCTCATTGGATTGGGCACTATGAACAGCACATGGATTGCGTGGATTGCCGCTGTTCTCTTTGCGTATATTACAAACAAAAAATGGGTTTTTCACAGCGAGGTTCACACGGGAAAGGGAGTGGCGAAGGAGGCCGGCTCCTTTTTCCTATGTCGCTTTGGTACTGGAATCATGGACTGGTGCTTTATGTATGTTTTTGTGGACCTTTTATGTTGGAATGACGTGGCGGTTAAAACGGTATCCAATGTGGCAGTAATTATCTTAAATTATGCGGCGTCCAAGATAATGATTTTCAAAAGTGGGAAGTGAGCGGGAAGAGAACGCTGCAAGAAAGATTTGCGAATATATTTTGCAAAAAAGATTGTAAGTTTGTCAAACAACTTGGAAGTCAAGGGGAGAAAGCTAGCGGAGCGGCTTCATCGGCAAGTTGTTGGAGCATCGGTTATGAATAGCGAGTTATTTCTCAAAGTCATCCGGAGAGAAGAAAAAATGAATAGCATAAAAGTGTTTCTGCTCTTCCTGGAGACTGCGCTCCATCTTGCCATTATGCCTGGGCGTGTAGGGGCGAATAAGCTTATGCTGAACACCCAACTCAGCGGCAGTTTTCTCAAAAAGGGTCTGGATATCCCGCGTACTGTTGGAAAAACACTTTGTAATGAAAAAATGTTCTCGGCCTGGACACACTCCACATAGGCACCTCTTCAGGCATACTATTTTACCAGCCGTTTCAGGAAATCGGCGGAGGAGTAGGTGGACTGCTCCGGATAGGCGGCCAGGAAGCGGAGCCTGTAGAATTCGTCAATGGCGGTATACTGAAACAGGCGCAGTTCCGGATCAGTTTCGACCACGCTTCTGTCCCCAATGTATTGTACTCCTACATTGCTGTAGCCGCCCTCTCCCCACAATCCTCTTGCCATCCGGCCTTGAAAGGGGTATGATAGAAGAAAAATTTTTCACCCCCCTCATCCCAATAAACGGAGGCGCATTCATGTACAAGATTTTCCTGGTGGAAGACGACGACGCTATCGCCGGCGCGGTGGTCAAGCATATCGGCTCCTGGGGCTGGGAGGCCCGGCGGGCCGGGGATCTGACCCGGGTGATGGAGGAGTTCTCCGCCTTTGGGCCTCATCTGGTCCTGCTGGACATCGGCCTGCCCTACCGCAACGGCTACCACTGGTGCACGGAGATTCGTAAGCTCAGCCGCATCCCCATCATCTTTCTCTCCTCCGCCTCCGACAACATGAACATTGTCATGGCCATGAACATGGGCGGGGATGACTTCATCCCCAAGCCCTTTGACCTGGAGGTACTCTCCGCCAAGGTCCAGGCCCTGCTGCGCCGGACCTACGACTTCGGCAGCGCGCCGCCCCTGCTGGAGAGCCGAGGGGCTGTGCTGGATACAGGGGACAACACCCTGGCCTACCAGGGACAGAAGCTGGAGCTGACCCGCAACGAGTACCGCATCCTCCAGGTGCTGCTGGAGCAGAAGGGCCGCACCGTGTCCCGGGACACCCTCATGCGCAAGCTGTGGGAGACGGACAGCTTTGTGGACGAGAACACCCTGACCGTGAACATGGCCCGGCTGCGGCGGAAGCTGGAGGGCCTGGGGCTGACCGAGTTTATCCGCACCCGCAAGGGGCTGGGGTATCAGATCGACTGACGGATCAGGCTTTCTGGGAGCTCCTTTTCTCTTTCAACAGAAAAGCATATCAGACAGTGAGGCGCTTATGAGACTTCTCTGGGGATACATCAAGGAAAAAATCTGGCTTCTGGTCCTGCTGGCCCTGTGTACGGGGCTGTTCGCCGCCGTGCTGTGGCTCTATGACCTGCCGGCGGAAGCGGCAGGGTACGGCGGCGGGCTGTGTCTGGGGGCGGCCCTGGCCTTCGGTCTGGTGGACTTCAGCCGCTGGTCCCGGAAGGTCCGGGCCCTGGAGGCGCTGCGGGGCCGGGCCGCCCTGGCCATGGACCAGCTGCCGGAGCCGGAGGGGCTGAAGGAGGAGGTCTGCCACGCCCTGCTGCTGGAGCTGGACGAGACCCGCCGGTCCATCGCCTCCGCCTCCGACGCCCGGGCCCGGGAGGCGGCGGACTACTACACCATGTGGGTCCACCAGATCAAGACCCCCATTGCCGCCATGGGCCTCATGCTCCAGGAGGACCCCTCCCAGCGGGGCCGGGAGCTGGAGGCGGAGCTGTTCCGGGTGGAGCGGTACGTGGAGCTGGTGCTCAGCTATCTCCGCCTGGGCGGCGGCGCCACGGACTACCTCATCCGGGAGCAGCCCCTGGACCCCATCCTTCGTCAGGCGGCCCGGCGGTACGCCCCCCTCTTCATTCGGGGGAAGGTGTCCCTGGAGCTGCGGGAGACGGAGCTGCGGGTGCTGACGGACGAGAAGTGGCTCCAGCTGGTGGTGGAGCAGGTGCTCTCCAACGCGGTGAAGTATACCCCCGGAGGCCGCGTCACGGTCTGGACCGAGGGGAGCTGGCTTATGGTGGAGGACAACGGCGTGGGCGTCGCGCCGGAGGACCTGCCCCGGATCTTCGATCGGGGCTTCACCGGCTGCAACGGCCGCATGGACAAGCGGGCCACGGGCATTGGTCTCTATCTGTGCCGCCAGATCTGCCGCCGGCTGGGCCACACCATCGCCGTGGACTCCGAGCCCGGCCGGGGCACCCGGGTGACCATCGGTCTGGCCCGGCCCTACCTGGAGGTGGAGTGAGGCCGGAGGGCCTTGCAAATACAGGACTCTACCGCCAGTCGGTTGCCAGAGGAGCGGGGCCTGTGCTACCATGGCGGCAAGGAGGTGCTTTCGGATGCACGAGATTGACAACGAAAAATTCGGCCAGTTCCTCCTCCAGCTGCGGCGGGAGAAGGCGCTGACCCAGAGGGAGCTGGCGGAGCGGCTGTACGTCAGCGACAAGGCCGTGAGCAAGTGGGAGCGGGGCCTCAGCCTGCCGGATATCGCCCTGCTGCAGCCCCTGGCGGGAGAGCTGGGCGTGACGGTGACGGAGCTCCTCAGCGGCCAGCGGCTCCCCCAGGACCAGTCCATGCCCATGAGGGATGTGGAGGCCCTGGTGGGCGGCGCGCTGCATCTGACGGCGGAGGAGCAGGCCCTTCAGCGGGAGCGCCGCCAGATGTGGGGCGGGCGGTATGTCCTGGCGGCCCTTGCCCTTGCCCTGGAGATGTTTTTTCTGCGGAATGTGATCCCCATCTTCGCGGACAGCGCGGCGATGCTGTGGCTTCCGCCCCTGTTTGGCGCGGGCTTTGGGGTCTACTTCATCTTTTTGGCAAAGGAGAAGCTGCCCTCCTTCTATGACCAGTACAAGATCAACTTCTACAGCGACGGCATCCTGCGCATGAACGTGGCGGGCGTATACTTCAACAACCGCAACTGGCCCCACGTCCTGCGGGCCGCCCGGACCTGGTGCTGCGCCGCCATGGCCGGCTGGGCGCCGGTGTTCGCCCTGCTGTGGCTGGGCATGGAGCGGCTGCGGGTTCCGGAGATGGCTGCGGGGCTCGTGCTCCTGTTTTTGGCTCTGGCGGCCATACTGGGGGGACTGTTCCTCTCGGTATACGTGGTGGGGAGAAAATATGAGTGAATCGGGGCAAAGAGGACGCGGAGGGAATCCCTCCGCGTCCTCTCCTATTCTCCTGCGCAGCCCGCCACAAAGGCGGCGAAGATTTTCCGGCTCCTCTCGTCCACCCGCCAGGAGAACTCCGGATGCCACTGGACCCCCCAGACGAACCGCCTCTCCGGCATGTACACGGCCTCCGTCACGCCGTCGGGGGCCAAAGCCATGGGGGCCAGCTGGGACGCCAAGTCCCGCACCGCCTGGTGGTGGCAACTGTTCATCCCCATCTCCTCCCCGCCCAGCAGCTCCGCCAGGGGCGTTCCCCGGATGAGGGACGCTCTGTGGGCCTCCCGGTCATAGGGGGCCGCCATGTGGTGGTCACAGTCCGAGGGCCGCTGGGCGGGCAGGTCCTGATAGAGGCTGCCGCCCAGGGCAACGTTCATAAACTGCATCCCCCGGCAGATGCCCAGGACGGCCAGATCCCGGTCAATGGCCTGACGCAGCAGTTCCCCCTCCATCCGGTCCCGGGCGGGGCACAGCTCCCCGCACACCGGAAGGATCTCCTGGCCGTAGAGGGCTGGGGACACGTCGTGGCCGCCGGTGAGGAGAACGCCGCTGCATCCCTCCAGCAGCCGCCGGATGTCCGCGCCATCCTCCGCCAGGGGCAGCATCACCCCCAGCCCGCCGGCCTGGGCGATGGCGTCCATATACCCGGGCAGCATCCACAGGCTGTCCCGTCCGGCGTCCACCAGGGGGACAATGCCGATGACCGGCTTCTTCATTCCTCATCTCTCCTTATATCATCTTTTATCCCGGCTGATCCGCCCCTCTACCGGGGCACCCGGACGATGCACTCCAGGGTCATGTCCCCGATGATGGCGGTCACCGTGGTGGTGCCCCGGCCCACCCGCTCCACCAGCCCCTCCTGGCTGACAGAGACCACGTTGGTGTCCTGGCTGGTCCAGACCACCTCGCCGTCGTAGAGATCCCGGGTCCCCTTGATCTTCACCTTCATCTGCACCGGCGGGTCCCCGAAGGGGAGGGTGAAGTCCCGGTGGTTGAGGGCCAGCTCCGGGAGGACCACCGGCTCTTGAACCGTCACCTGACAGGTGACGGTCTCCGTGCCGGAGGCGGCGGTGATGACGGCGCTGCCCGCCCCCTTCCCGGTGACGGTCCCGCTCTCCACCGTGGCCACATCCTGATTGGAGGAGCTCCAGATAACCCCCTCGCCGCCCCCGGAGGCGGTCAGCAGGGCGCTCTCGCCGGCGGTGAGGGACAGGGCGGTCTGGGAGAGGGTCAGGGGCTCCGCCGGCTCCTGGGGCTCGCTGTCCGGCGTCTGGACCGTGGGGGGCTCCTCCGGCTTTTCGCTGCCCTTGAAGGCGCAGCGGGAGACCAGGACGCACAGCAGGATGAGGAGCGCCAGCAGGACGCCCAGGGCGGCCGGCAGATAGTAGGGGCCCTGCCGCCGCAGCCGGATGACCACCCGGCGGAGATAGCGGAGACAGCGGGCCCAGGCGGACCGCTGCTTCCGCCGCTGCCGGAAGCAATAGGGGCATCTCTGATAGGACGCGGGGTACTGTCTGCCGCACCGCGGACACTGCCGGTTGGTCATAATTTCCATCCCCTTCTGTATAAATCGTTCAATGTTTATACAATCATATCACAAATTGTCGAATGAAGCAAACTTTATTTGCCGGCATTCTCCCTCTTTTGTGAAAAAGGGATAAAAAAAGTCCGCCCTCTCCCTTGGGAGAAGGCGGGGCTGTTTCCACCCGGCGGCTCAGAGGCCGTCCGGCGTTCTCCACCGGCTCTCTGTCCGGCGGCAGATGTCGTTCCACTGGCAGCCGCCGCAGATGAACCGGCGCAGGTCCCGGTCCAGGATCCGGATTTGGACCAGGGCTGTGAACGCGCCGAAGGCCAGCACTGCCCCCTCCGCCAGCCCGCACAGCTCCAGCACCGCCCGGTCATAGGAGGCCACCAGCTCCGGCTTGTCGCACTGGCCCCCGGCGCACCGGGGACAGGCCCCGCACACCGGGTCCGGGGCCACGGTCAGGCGCACCGGCCGGTCCGGCGGCAGCTCCTCTGTCAGCAGCCGGGCCATGTTCCGGGAGAAGCCGTCGCTGTAGCCAAAGCCCACAAAGTAGGCCATGCACATGCCGTGGTGGGGCCGCAGGGCTATGGGCTCACCGGACATGGGGCCGCAGACGCGCCGTGATGGTGAGAGCCAGGGCGATCTTCACCAGATCCGGCAGAATGTAGGGGACCACGCAGGCCGTCAGGGCCGCGCCCAGGGTGATGGCCCCGGTGTTCTGTGCGTAGACTACCATAAACCAGGCCGTACCGAAGGCGTAGCACACCAGAAGTCCCAGGACCATGGACGCGCCCAGGGGGATCAGCCCCCGCCCCCAGACCCGCTCCACGCCCCACATGGCCAGAGCGGAGAAGAGGAATCCCACGATGTACCCGCCGGTCACCCCCAGCAGGGCGCTCAGTCCGCCGTGGAAGCCGGACAGCACCGGCGCACCCACCGCCGCCAGCAGGATAAAGGCCAGCACCGCGATGGTCCCCCGCTTGCCCCCCAGCAGGCCCACGGCCAGAAATACACCCATTGTCTGTAGGGTGAAGGGGATGGCCGTGGGGATGGATATCCAGGAACACACCGCCATCACCGCCACAAATACCGCGATATACGCCATGTCCCTTGCGCTCCATTTTGTCATTGTTTCGCGCTCCTTTCGCTTTCCTGGCGCTTACTTTACCACATGCTGCCCAACTTGTCAACTTATATTTCTGAATAGGTTTACAACTTTGGCAAACAGACGGAGAACGGCGGCCTGCTCGGTCCGCCCAAAAATTTCGCCTGCCTCAAACTTTTCCACACTCTCTGCCGTCTATTATACAGACGGCGCTCCCCGCCGGCCGGAGGGAGCGCCGCCGGATCACCAGCTTCGAAGCGCACGGAAAGGAGCATCGATGTGACAAGAGAAGAAACGCTGACCCAATATCTCGTTGACAACCAGACCGGATTTTACCGGCTGGCCTACAGTATCCTGAAAAATCCCGACGAGGCCCTGGACGCCGTGCAGACTGCGGTCTGCCGGGCCCTGGAGCGGCAGGACAGCCTCCGGGACGTGGACGCTGTCCGCACCTGGTTCTACCGCATCCTGGTGAACACCTGCCGGGACGCCCTCCGCCAGCGGGGCCGGGAGCTCCCCTTTCCAGAGGGACTGGAGCCCTCGGGAGAGGACCCGGAGCCCACGGACGACACCCTCCGCCAGCGAGTGGACGCCCTGCCGCCGGAGGTGGGGGTGGTCATCAGGCTGCGGTTCTACGAGGAGATGACCCTGAAGGAGATCAGCCAGATCACCGGGCAAAACCTGAACACGGTGAAAAGCCGGCTGTACGCCGGACTGAAGAAGCTGCGGATTGCAATGGAAATGGAAGGAGTAGCACAATGAATCACTTCACAAACGCCAAAAAGGATTATGACAGCACGCCCATTCCCGCCGAGCTGTCGGACCGGGTCCTGGCGGGGATCCAGATGGGGAAGGCCAGCTACCGGCGCCGCCGCAGCCGGACGGTCCGCCGCTGGATGGCCACGGCGGCCTGCTTCTGCCTGGTGCTGGCGGGATTGAACCTGTCGCCCGCCCTGGCCGGCGCGGCGGCCAATGTGCCGGTGCTGGGGGGACTGTTTCAGGTGCTGACCTTTGTGGACTTCCACAAGTCCGAGGACGGCATCCATTATGACGTCTCCGCCCCGGAGGTGGAGGCAAAGAGCGATCTGGCGGAGAAGGTCAACGCCGCCATCCAGGGAAAGGTTGACCAGCACCTGGCCAAGGCCCGGCAGGACTGGGAGGACTACCGGGAGGCCTTCTTCGCCACTGGCGGCACGGAGGAGCAGTGGGGCGATCGGGAGATGGACTTTATCATCGACTATGAGATCAAGAGCCAGACCGAGGACCGGGTCTCCTTTGTTGTGACCTTCGCAGAGGGCTGGGTGACCTCCTACGAGGAGCGGTCCTACTACAACCTGGACTTCACGGAGAACCGGGACCTGACGCTCCGGGACTTCCTGGGCGACGACTGGGCAGCCCTGTGCAACCAGGCCATTGAGAAGCAGATTGAGGAGAGCAGAGACGCCGACGGCTTCACCCTGTTCTTTGCCCCCGACCAGGGCGGCTTCACCACGGTGGATGAGAGCACCAGCTTCTATGTCCGGGAGGACGGCGCGGTTGTCGTGTGCTTCCCCAAGTACAGCATCGCCGCCGGCGCGGCCGGGAATGTGGAGTTTGTGGTAGAGAGGGAGGCGTAGACCGGGAAAAACATAGAGAGCCGCACCGTTGCATACGGTGCGGCTCTTTGCTGTTCAGGCCGTGGCTACCGGCCGTACATCCTGGTGTAGTGGTACAGCTTCTTGGCCAGGGCCGGGCTGGCCTCCCCGGGGAGCAGACGCCAGCGCCAGTTGCCCCAGCCCGTGCCGGGGGTGTTCATCCGCCCCTCCGGACCCAGGCCAAGGCAGTCCTGCATCTGCACCACAAAGGTGTCCGCCACCGAGGCCATGCCCCCACGGATCATGCCCCAGTGGAAGCCCTCCGCGTCGTTGAGGCCCAGGTACTTCCGGGCAAAGGTCACGTCCGCCCGGTCCGCCTGCCAGCGCCACTGCTCCACGGTCTCGTTGTCGTGGGTGCCCACGTAGCAGACGCAGTGGCGGTCATAGGTGTGGGGCAGGTAGTTGCTGGGCTCCCGAGCGTCAAAGGCGAACTCCAGCACCTTCATCCCCGGCAGGCCCGAGTCCGCCAGCAGCCGGTGGACCTCCGGCGTGAGAAAGCCCAGGTCCTCGGCGATGAAGGACAGGTTGGGGAACCAGTTGGTCAGGGTCCCCACCAGATCCATGCCTGGCCCCTTCCGCCAGCGGCCGTTCTTGGCGGTGGTCTCCCCGTAGGGCACTGCCCAGTAGCTCTCCAGGCCCCGGAAATGGTCAATGCGGATAACGTCAAAGAGCCGGCCCGCGCCCTCCACACGGCGGATCCACCAGCCGTACCCGTCGGCCTTCATCCGCTCGTAGTCGTAGAGGGGATTGCCCCACAGCTGGCCGTCGGCGCTGAAGTAGTCCGGCGGCACCCCAGAGACCTCCGTGGGCACGTTGCCCTCCCCCAGCTGGAAGAACTCCGGCTCCGCCCACACGTCGGCGGAGTCCATGGCCACGTAGATGGGCAGATCCCCGATGATCCGGATGCCCAGGGAGTGGATGTACTCCCGCAGCGCGTCCCACTGTTTGAAGAAGAGGTGCTGCAAATAAACGTAGAACCGGATGTCCTCCGCCAGCTCCTCCCTGGCCTGCTCCAGTGCCTTCTCCCGGCGCAGGCGCAGGTCCTCGTCCGGCCAGTCCAGCCAGCTCTTCATGCCGAAACGGGCCTTGAGGGCCATGTAGAGGGCGTAGTTGTCCAGCCACTTGTTCTCGCGGGAAAAGGCCTCCACCGCCTCCCGGTCCCGGGGATAGCCGGTCTGGAAGGCCCTGCGCAGCAGGCCGAACCGGGCGGCGTAGATTTTGCCGTAGTCCACCTGCCGGGGATCGCCGCCCCAGTCCGCCGCCAGGTCCGAGGAGGAGAGGAGGCCGTCCTCCGCCAGCAGGTCCAGGTCAATGAAGTAGGGGTTGCCGGCAAAGGTGGAGAAGCTCTGGTAGGGGCTGTCGCCGTAGCTGGTGGGGCCCAGGGGCAGCAGCTGCCAGTACTTCTGGCCGGCGGCCCGGAGGAAATCGGCAAAGGCGTAGGCCTCCCGTCCCAGGGTGCCGATGCCGTAGGGGGAGGGGAGGGAGGAGATATGCAGGAGGATGCCGCTGTGGCGGTCCATAGTCCATCACTCTTTCTGTTCAGTTTTTGGGCGGCGCTTTGTTCCATCTTACCATCTGGGGCCGCCGCTGTAAAGGGACAAAAGGGCGGCCGGGTCTCTTTTTTCACCCTCGCACCTGGAAAAGGGATTCCAGTGCATGGGGGAGGGTTTGACAAAAAACTGTGAAACTCTGAAAAAAGTGACCACCCTCCGCCGGAGCATAACGAAGGGGAAACCCGGGGGGACGGGGCGGGCACAGGGTTTTGCACATTATCCACATGGTTTTCCACATCGTTATGTCAACGTCCCCTGAATGAAAAAGTTGGGAAATAGGGAAAAGGTTTGAAAAACCGGCGGAAAGAGAAGGGAATTTTTATTCGTCCGGCCCGGGGACCGGGGAGAGCTCTCTGGGGGGCAGGGTTTTCAGGAGGACCAGGGCGTAAGCCGCCACAATGGCCAGCCGGGAGGCGCTCCACAGAATCCGGGCTTCCGCCGTCAGAACCGCCTCGCTGGCAAAGGCGCCAACGCAGTTGATGGCGGCGTGGGTGAGGATACAGGGGAGCAGGCTCCCGCCCCGGTGAAAGATGAGGACAAACAGGAACCCGAGGCCGATGGCCCAGGCCACCTGGCAGAGGTTCGCCAACAGTTCCATGCCGCTGCCGTCCACCTGGTGGAGCAGATGGCCCAGGCCGAAGGTGACGCTGGAGATGACGGCCGCCTTTTTGACCCCCTCCGCCGTCAGGGCCAGGAACAGCAGACCCCGGAAGATCACCTCCTCCAGAAAGCCCACGCAGAGCATCTGGACCATATAGCAGGCCGTATCCGCCGGCGGAAGGCTGACCGCCGCCCCGTTCCAGAGGCTGCAGGAGGCCAGGACCAGCAGGGGGAGGTACCAGAGGAACCGCCGGGCCGGGAGGGCGGGCCTGCAAAGCCCGTAGCGGGCAAGGAGGCCGTTTTTCCAGATCCAGCCCAGCAGCGCCGCCGTCAGCGGGAGGCTGAAAAGGGCGTGGGCGGAGTACGTGACGCCGATCCTGCGGCTGAGGGGATAGGCGAGGGTCTGGCAGGCGCAGTAGAGGGCAATCCAGACCAGGGCAAAGGACAGAGGGCTCTTTCGATACAGTGTTTTCATTTCATATCCTCCCGGGCCGCCAGAAGGGCCCCTCGATAGGCCCGCTCCAGGTGGGCGGCCACCGTCTCCCGGTCAAATTCCAGGTGGTTGTTGGCGATGATGCTGGCATAGCCGTGGGCGAACATCGCCAGCGTGACAAAGACCTCCCTGGTCCGCTGTCCGTCCAGCCCCATGGCCCCCTGCATGGCGGAGAGCACAGGGGCGAGGGCCTGGGCGTCCACCATCTCCAGCAGGCTGTTCTCCACAGCGTACCCGGATTGGAACAGGAACCGGAACAGGTGGGGTTCCTCAATGGCGAAGCGGATGTAGTTGAGCCCCATGCCCAGCAGGGGCCCGCTTTGGGCGTCCGTATTCATCAGATAGTCTGTGTGGAATCGGTCCGCCCTGTCATAGACGGCCCTCTTCAGCTCCTCGATGGTGGCAAAGTGGTACATGACCGGCTGGGTGGAGCAGCCCAGCGCGGCCGCCACCGTCCGGGCGCTGACGCTCGCCGCCCCCGCCGTCCGGGCGACGGCAAAGGCGGCGTCCACAATCATCTCCGGGGTAATACGCGCTTTCGGCATAACGGACCTCCCTGTTTGGATTATAACGCAAGTTATATAACGGGAATTATAACCTAGGGGGCCAGCCTTGTCAACCCCTCTGGAGCAAAAATGGCCGCGCCCCGGAGATTTGTCATGATTCTCTTGTGTTTCCCCGCAGGTTGGTATAGAATGGACACACGCAGCCGGCGGCGGCCCGCCGGCGAAGGAGGAGACACAATGAAACTGGTGATATTGGACGGATACTGCCTCAACCCGGGGGATCTGAGCTGGGCGGGGCTGGAGGCGCTGGGAGAGCTGACGGTGTATGACCGCACCCCCCTGGACGACGAGGACGAGATCGTCTCCCGCGTGGGGGACTGCGAGATTGTTCTGACCAACAAGACCCCCCTCTCCCGGCCCGTGCTGGACCGATGCCCCCAGGTGCGCTATATCGGTCTGCTGGCCACGGGGTACAACGTGGTGGACGTGGACGCGGCCCGGGAGCGGGGCATCCCCGTGTGCAATGTGCCCGGCTACGGCACCAGCTCCGTGGCCCAGTTCGCCATCGCCCTGCTGCTGGAGATCTGCTGCCGGGTGGGACACCACGATCAGGCGGTCCACCAGGGCCGCTGGTCCGCCTGCCCGGACTACTGCTTCTGGGACTACCCCCTGGTGGAGCTGGCGGGCAAGACCATGGGCATTGTGGGCTTCGGCAGCATCGGTCAGGCCGTGGGGCGCATCGCCGGGGCCCTGGGCATGGAGGTGATCGCCACCGGCCCCCGGCCCTGGGCGGAGGGGACCCGTCCGGCCCCCTGGGTCCCCATGGAGGAGCTGCTGGCCCGCAGCGACGTGGTGAGCCTCCACTGCCCCCTGTTCCCGGAGACCCGGGGCCTCATCAATCGGGAGACTATCGGCGGGATGAAGGACGGGGCCATTCTGCTCAACAACAGCCGGGGTCCCCTCATCGTGGAGCGGGACGTGGCCGACGCCCTCAACAGCGGCAAGCTCCTCGCCGCCGGCGTGGACGTGGCGGACGCGGAGCCCATCCCCGCAGACAGCCCTCTGCTCACGGCGAGAAACTGCCTTATCACCCCCCACATCAGCTGGGCCCCCCTGGAGGCCCGGCGGCGTCTGCTGGACACGGTGGCGGAGAACCTGAGAGCCTTCCTGGCGGGCAGAGCGCAGAACGATGTCAGCCGGTAAGCCGGTATCCCTTTTAGAGAAAACGACGACTACCCAAAAGGAGGAAAGCCCGTTGACCAAATGGCTCAGGCCGGCGGCGGAGAGCTGGCCGGGGAGATTCCTGTCCAACATCCTGCGCCGGTACTTTATCCACGACGTGGGGCGGCAGGCGGCGGCCCTGGCCTACTACCTGCTCTTCATGCTCTTCCCCTTTCTGATCTTCCTCAGCAGCCTCCTGGGTCTGCTGGATCTGGACATCTCCAGCATCACCCGCTCCCTGGAGGCCCTGCTGCCGGCGGGGGTGCTGGAGGTGGTGGAGACCTACCTCAGCTACGTCAGCCACACCTCCAGCGCGGCCATGCTCTGGTTCGGTCTGGTGTTCTCCATCTACTTCCCCATGCGGGCGGCGGACTGCCTGATGCACGCGGTGCGCCGGGCCTACCACCTGCCCCAGCCGAAAAACCAGATCCTCTACATGGCCAAGGTGCTGCTGTACACCGTGTTCCTGCTGGTGACCATCGCCCTCACCCTGGCCCTGGTCACGGTGGGGCGGCAGGCCCTGCAATTCGCCGGGCGGTTTGTGGTGGTGCCGGAGGCGTTTATCGAGCTGTGGTCCGATCTGCGGTTCCTGGTGCTGGGGGCGGTGATGTTCGCCGCCGTGGGGCTGCTGTACGCGGCCGCCCAGGACGCCCGCCAGCGGCCCGGCGCCATTGTCCCCGGAACCCTCATCGCCCTGGTGGGGTGGATGGTGGTGTCGGCGGCCTTCTCCTTCTATGTGGAGAACTTCGCCAACTACTCCGTCATCTACGGCGCGCTGGGCACGGTGATCGTGCTGATGATGTGGCTGAACCTGACGGCGGTGGCGCTCATCATGGGCGCGGAGGTCAACGGCGCGCTGCTGGCCATGGAGAGAAAACAGGGCCCCTCGGGGGCAGAGAGCAAGGAGACAAGGATACCATGAAAATCATTATCATCGGCAGCGGCAAGGTGGGCTTCACCCTGGCCAAGCAGCTGAGCGGAGAGAACCACGATCTGGTGCTCATCGACCACCGGGCGGAGGCCATGCAGGTGGCCGACAACACCCTGGACATCCTGTGTCTGGAGGGCAGCGGCGCGTCCATCCAGATCCTGCTGGAGGCCGGGGTCCGCGCGGCGGATCTGGTCATCTCCGTCACCGGGTCCGACGAGCTGAACATCGTCTGCTGCCTCATCGCCAAGAAGCTGGGGGCCCGGCACACCGTGGCCCGCATCCGGTCCCCGGAGTACTTCCGGGAGGCCAACCTCCTCAAGCGGGAGGTGGGGCTGAACATGATTATCAACCCCGAGTACGCCGCCGCCCAGGAGATCAGCCGCCTGCTGCGGGTACCCTCCGCCTTCAGCGTGGAGACCTTCGCCCGGGGGCTGGTGGAGCTCATCGGCTTCCCCATTCTGGAGAGCGACGGTCTGGCGGGGCTGAGCCTCTTTGAGTACAACAAGCGCCGCTCCAACGGCGTGCTCATGTGCGCCGTCATCCGGGGCGGCGAGGTGTATGTGCCCAACGGCCGCTTTGTGCCCCAGGTGGGGGACAAGGCCTATGTGATCGGCTCTCAGCGGGAGATCGCCAGCTTTTTCCATGCCCTGGGCCGGGACGGCAACCGCATCCGGGACATCACCGTCCTGGGCGGCAGCAAGATCGCCACCTACCTCACCTGGGCGGTGGAGAAGGTGGGCATGCGGGTGCGGATTGTGGAGCAGGACCCGGTCAAGTGCCTCTCCCTGTCGGAGAAGCTGCCGGACTCCATGATCCTCCAGGGGGACGGCACGGACAGCGCGGTCATTGACGCCGAGGGCCTGCTGGAGACGGACGCCTTCATCGCCCTGACCAACCGGGACGAGGAGAACCTGCTCATGGCCATGACCGCCCAGCGCTACGGGGTGAAAAAGGTGATCGCCAAGATGAGCCGGCCCAACTATATCGACATGATGCGGCAGTCCGGGGTGGACAGCATCATCAGCCCCAAGGACATCACGGCCAACCAGATCTCCGCCTATGTCCGGGCCATGGCCCGCAGCGAGGGCAGCGCGGTGGAGAACCTGTACAAGCCTCTGGGCGGGGCCATCGAGGCGGTGGAGTTCACCGCCACCGCCACCACCCGGTTTCTGGACACCCCCCTCAAGGACCTGCGGCTCAAGCCGGGGATGCTGGTGGCCGCCATCGCAAGGGAGGGAAAGATCCTCATCCCCGACGGCTCCACCTCCATCCGGGCCGGGGACAAGGTGATCGTTATGGCAAAGAGCATCTTCCTCCAGGATCTGGACGAAATCCTGGAGGAGGCCGGAAAGACAAAGTAACGAAAGAAGGCCTCTGTCAACGACATGAACTATAAACTGGTATTTCACATTCTGGGCCTCATATTGCGGGTGGAGGCGGCGCTGATGCTGCCGGCGGCGATCATCGGCCTGGCCACCGGAGGGGACGGCCCCGCCTTCCTCCTCTCGGCGCTCATCACCCTGGCCGTGGGACAGGCCCTGGCCATGCTGCCGGGGGAGAACATGAAGATGCAGGCCAGGGACGGCTTTGCCGCCGTGGCCCTGAGCTGGATCGGCCTCTCCCTCTTCGGAGCCCTGCCCTATGTGTTCTCCGGGGTGCTGCCCAACTATGTGGACGCGGTGTTCGAGACCGTGTCCGGCTTCACCACCACCGGGGCAACGGTGTTCACCTTCATGGAGGGCCAGCCCCTGGGGGTGCTGTTCTGGCGGGCCCAGACCCAGTGGATGGGCGGCGTGGGGGTGCTGGTGCTGGCCCTGGCCCTGGTGCCCAAGCTGGGGGAGGGCAGCGTGTTCCTCATGCGGGCGGAGAGCCCGGGCCCCATCAAGAGCAAGCTGACCCCCCGGGTGGGGGACACGGCCAAGATCCTCTACAGCATCTATATCGGCCTCACCGCAGCGGAGATCCTCTGCCTGCGTCTGGCGGGGATGCCCTGGTTTGACTGCGTTATCCACGCCTTCACCACCATCTCCACCGGCGGCTTCTCGGTGAAGAACGCCAGCATCGCCGCCTACGGAAGCCTGACCATCGAGTGGATCATCATCGTGTTCATGTTCCTCTCGGGCATCAACTTCGCCCTGCTCTACTACGCCATATGCCGCAACTTCCGGGCCGTGTTCCACAGCGGGGAGCTGCGCTCCTACACCCTCATGACCGTGGGGGCCTCGGCGCTGATCGTGCTCAATCTGGTCTGCCACGCCTCCTGGGCCCTGGACGCCCGGACGGTGACGGACAGCGTGTTCCAGGTGGTGACGCTGATGACCACCACCGGGTATATGACCTACGACTACGTGCTCTGGCCCACCTTCTCCCAGGTGGTGCTGGTGCTGGTGATGTTCGCCGGGGGCTGCGCCGGATCCACCGCCGGCGGCATCAAGCAGATCCGGGTGGCGCTGCTGGTGAAGAACCTGCGCCGGGAGGTGCAGCGCATCCTCCACCCCCGGGTGGTGACCACCATCCGCAGCGACGGCGAGCGGGTGGACGAGCCCATCCTCTCCGGCATCACCCTGTTCTTTTTCGCCTATATCTTCCTGCTGCTCATCGGGACCCTGGTGGTGGCCTGGGACGACGTGGGCTTCACCGCCGCCTTCACCGCCTCCCTGACGTGCATCAGCAACGTGGGCCCGGCCTTTGACATCCTGGGCCCCACGGGCAACTTCTTTGCCCTCTCCAACGTGAGCAAGCTGTTTCTGAGCCTGAACATGCTGCTGGGGCGGCTGGAGATCATGCCCCTGCTGCTGCTGCTGTTCCCCAGCCTGTGGCGGAAGCGGTAGGACTGCTATAGAAAAGAGGAATGTGATATGCGCATCTACGGACTTCAGCAGGACTCCATTGTGGACGGTCCCGGCTTCCGATTCGCCTGTTTTGTCCAGGGCTGTCCCCACGGCTGCCCGGGCTGCCACAACCCGGACAGCCACGACAGCACCGGCGGGCGGGAGATGACGGTGGAGGAGGTGGCGGAGCAGCTGCTGGGCAACCCCCTCACCGACGGGCTGACCCTCTCCGGCGGCGAGCCCTTCGCCCAGCCGGAGGACTGCCTGCGTCTGGCGAGGATCGCCCATGGGCACGGCCTGAACGTGTGGAGCTACAGCGGCTGGACCTTCGAGTACCTGCGTGATCAGGGGACGGCGGCCCAGCGGGCCCTGCTGGAGGAGCTGGACGTGCTGGTGGACGGCCCCTTCCTGCTGGACCAGCGGACTCTGGCCCTGCCCTGGCGGGGCAGCCGGAACCAGCGGGTGATCGACGTGCCCGCGTCTCTGAGGGCGGGGGAGGCGGTCCAGCGGCCGGATGAGAGCATGTGAGGAGAGGCCGGACGGATATTCCGTCCGGCCTCTCAGGCTGTCGGGAGATGGAGCTGTCAGGGGAAGGCTGGCGGAAGGGACGCAGAAATAGAGGGTAAAAAGGGGGCGGGAGCTGCCGCTGCAAAAATGGATTTTCCTCCCCCTGTTTGAAAATTTGACGAACTGGGAAAAATCTGATACAATAGACCCCATTCCACAAAAAGCGAGGATTTCACCCATGATCGACCGACTGATTTCTATGATACTGGCGGGGCTGCTCTGCCTGGGCCTGACCACTCCCGCCGCCCCTGGGGCGGACGTCCCGGCGGTCTCCGCCCCCGCAGCCCTCTCCCTGGACCGGGCCCCCGCCTACAGCGACGTACCCGCGGACCACTGGTCCGCCGGCAGCGTACAGCGGGCCGCGGAGCTGGGGCTGTTCCACGGCGTGGAGGAGCGCGTCTTCGGCCTGGGCCAGCCCATCTCCCGGGCCGCCTTTGTCACCGCCCTCATGCGCCTCTTTGCCTGGGAGCCGGTGACGCCGGAGGAGAACGCCTTTACCGACGTCACAGCGGAGCGGTGGTTCTACAGCGCGGTGGAGACCGCGCTGGCCAACGACGCCATTGCCGCCGCCGAGAGCACCTTCCGTCCCACCGAGGACGTGACCCGGGAGGAGATGGCCTCCATGCTCATCCGGGCCCTGGGCTATACCTCCCTGGCCGGCGTGGCCGCCAGCTACAGCGCCCCCTTCAGCGATGTGAACACCAACAAGGGCTTTATTGTTCTTGCCCATGATCTGGGAATCGTGGGGGGCGTGGGGGACGATCTCTTCGCCGCCGGCGGCACCGCCACCCGGGAGCAGGCCGCCGCCATGCTGGTGCGGGTCCACGATCTGCTCACCGCCCAGTCCACCCTCCTGGAGGAGCCGGGGGACTGCCGGACCGTCACCGTGGCCACCCCCGCGCCGGAGGAGGGAGCCGAGCTGCCCACCACCCCCCTGGAGCCCCTGACGGAGCTCTACGACACCCTGCGGCAGCTGAAAAACAGCGGCGCGGATATGGACCAGATCGTCCTCTGCCTCTCCGCCGGCGGAACAGGGACCGTGGTGGACCAGGATGGGACCATCCTCTCCACGGACGTCTTCACCGCCGGACAGGTGGAGGAGCTGCTGGGGCAGAAGGGGGTCAAGACCTACTACTCCGAGCGCTATGAGAGCAACTACTGCATCTACATCCCACGTGAGGGGCAGACGGCGGTGGTGTGGTATCAGAGCGAGGAGAGCCTGGCGGCCAAGCTCCAGCTGGCCCGCCTGTTCGGCGTCACGAAGTTCATGCTGGTCTGACGCCTCTATACAAGCGCTCCGGGCGGCCATATGGCCGCCCGGAG
>OFFX01000795.1_pt1 | contig 25249 bp, 18 predicted proteins | sample 1521511 | NCBI WGS metagenome assembly OFFX01 (sample SAMEA3504125, study PRJEB24116) | mouse gut metagenome | biome: mouse gut; feature: mouse-associated habitat; material: faeces | place: Denmark | collected 2011
TCTGCGACATTGTGGTGGGCAGTAAAGACGGCCTCCAGCCGGTGGAGAAAACAGTGATCGACCGCTGTGTGCGGCAGGTCTATCAGAAGTACCTCTCCGACCCCAGGCCGGAGAATATGCCCATCCTGGGCGATCTCTATGATACCCTGCGGGCGCAGGAGGAAAAGGAGGCGCAGTTCATCGCCACGGCGCTGGAAATCTACGTCACCGGCTCCCTCAATGTGTTCAACCACCGCACCAATGTGGACATCGACAACCGCATTGTCTGCTACGACATCAAGGAGCTGGGCAAGCAGTTGAAGCAGCTCGGAATGCTGGTCATCCAGGATCAGGTGTGGAACCGCGTCACCGTGAACCGGGGGCTGGGCAAAACCACCCGCTACTATGTGGACGAGTTCCATCTGCTCTTGAAGGGAGAGCTGGCGAGTTGGAGCGTGGAGATTTGGAAGCGGTTCAGAAAATGGGGCGGCGTCCCCACCGGCATCACGCAGAACATCAAAGACCTGCTTGCCAGCCGGGAGATCGAGAATATATTTGAAAACTCCGATTTCATCTATATGCTCAATCAGGCGGCAGGGGACAGGAAGATCCTCGCCAAGCAGCTCAACATCAGCCCCCATCAGCTTTCCTACGTCACCCACTCCGGGGAGGGCGAGGGGCTGCTGTTCTACGGCAATGTGATCCTGCCCTTTGTGGATCGCTTCCCGAAGGACACCGAGCTGTACCGCATCATGACCACGAAGCCCCAGGAGGTCTCCGCATGAGTGAGGCCGTCTACACTAAACAGGATCTGCTCACCATGCAGGCGTGGCCGCTGGAACGGAAAATCCGGGAGAGCCAAACAAAAATCCGGGAATGGTATGAACACTATGGAGGAAAAGTATTTGTCTCCTTCAGCGGAGGGAAGGATTCAACCCTGCTTTTGGATTTGGTGCGGGGCCTCTACCCGGATGTGCCCGCCGCCTATGCCGATACTGGCATGGAGTACCCGGAAATCCAGGATTTCGTCCGCTCTATCCCCAATGTGGTGTGGCTGCAACCCGTTATGCCCTTCACCCAGATCATTGAGCAGTACGGATACCCGGTCATATCAAAAGATGTGGCAAAACGTATCTACTACGCCAGGAAGGGCAGCAACTGGGCAATCAAACAGTTGAACGGCATGAACTCGGATGGTTCCCCATCCTGGTTCTGCGGGCGGTACATGAAATGGCGCTTCCTGCTGGAAGCGCCATTTCCCATTTCCGAATACTGCTGCGGCGCTATGAAAACGAGGCCCCTCCACAAGTACGCCCGCCAGACCGGCAGGGCCGCCATCATGGGGACGATGGCCTGTGAGAGCAAGCGGAGGGAGGGGGCTTTTCTGCAAACCGGCTGCAATGCCTACGATAAAAAGGAACCAGCCTCCAAGCCGCTGTCCTTCTGGACGGAGCAGGACGCCCTTCAATACCTGCGCTTGACCGGCATCCCCTATGCCTCCATCTATGGGGAGATCGTGGAGAAAAACGGGAAGCTCGTCACCACCGGGGCGCAGCGTACGGGCTGTATGTTCTGTATGTTCGGCCTGCATCTGGAGAAGGAGCCGAACCGCTTCCAGCGCATGGCCCTGACCCACCCCAAGCAGCACAATTTTTGTGTCAACAAATTAGGCTGCGGAAAGGTGCTGGACTACATCGGCGTCCCCTATCAGCCGCCTGGGACGGACTGAAATTTGTGAAGGAGATGACCACACATGAGTTTTTTGAACAATACAGCTCCCCAGCGGCAAAGTGCTGACAGGCCAGGGCGGGGCAGATGGGAACGCCCCTCCGTCCGGCGTCAGTTGGCACAGAAAAAGGCGGCGATCCCCGCGCCGCCCGGTTCCGGCCTGCTGAGAAAGACCCATGAGGCCGAGCGGTGAGCCAGCCTAAAAATTCTCGGCTCCAGTTCACCGATGCCGAGCGCGGAGATCCCCGGCTGAAGGAGCATATCCGTCGCGCTGACAAGGTTGCTGATAAAGCGGACGCGGCCCAGGCCAAGGTGCCCAAAAAGAAAAAGCTGGTGAAATACCAGCAGGCGGACCCGGCCACGGGCAGATCCAAGACCCGTTTGCGGTTTGAGGACGTGGACAAGCCCGTTCCCGCGTCCAAACTGACGCACACCGTCAAGGCCGCGCCGCTCACCGCCGCTTCTGCCCAGGCCCACCGAAAAATTCAGGAGGCGGAACAGGAAAATGTGGGTGTGGAGAGCGCCCACCGGCTGGAAGAAACCGCCGAGGGAGGCGGCGGAGGGCGGGGTTCGCCTCGCGGCCTATTCCTACCGCGCCCAAAAGCTGCGGCCCTACCGGGAGGCGGCAAAGGCGGAGCGGCAGCTGGAAAAGGCCAATGTGAACGCCCTCTATCAGAAGCACCTCCGGGACAATCCCCAATTTGCCAGCAACCCCATCTCCCGGTGGCGGCAGAAGCAAGCCATCCGCAAGCAGTATGCCGCCTCGGTGCGTTCCGGGGAGGGCGTCGCCGCCACCATAGAGAACGCCATGAAAGCGGCAAAACAGGCGGCGGAGAGATCCAGGGCCAGCGGCAATTTCGTCTGGAAACATAAAAAGGGCTTCGCTGCTGTGATAGCCCTGTTCCTGGCGGTGTCCGTGTTCCTCAATGGGCTGTCCTCCTGCACGGCGCTGGTGGAGGGTGTGCTGTCCGGCCTGGGCGGTTCCACCTATCCCTCCGCCGATGAGGATATGCTGGGGGCGGAGGCCGCTTATGCCGGGATGGAGGCCGCGCTGAAAAACGAGCTGGACAACTATGCCGCGCTGCACCCCGGCCATGACGAATATCAATTCGACCTGGACGAGATCGGACACGACCCCTATGTGCTGATCTCCCTGCTCACCGCCTACCACCGGGGGGCCTGGACGCTGGAACAGGTGCGACCCACCCTGGAAATGCTCTTTGAGCGGCAGTATATCCTCACCGAGACCGTGACCCGCCAGACCCGCTATGACGAGAACAGTCAGCCGTATGAATACACCATCTGCAAGGTGAAGCTGGTCAACTCCGACCTGTCCCATCTGCCTGTCTATGTGCTGGACGAGGACGGGATGCACCTTTACGCCAGCTATATGGCTACCCTGGGCAACCGCCCGGATCTGTTCCCCATCACCGAATACCCAAACGCTTCCCAGCGGGAGAACTATCTGGACTACGATGTGCCGCCGGAGGCGCTGGAGGATGAAGTGTTCGCCGCCATGCTCAAAGAGGCGGAGAAATATTTGGGCTTCCCCTATGTGTGGGGCGGCACCAACCCCTCCACCTCCTTCGACTGTTCCGGCTATGTGTCCTGGGTGATCAATCACAGCGGCTGGAACTATGGGCGGTTGGGGGTAATGGGTCTGGAGGATGTCTGCACCCCCGTGTCCAGGGCCAACGCCAAACCCGGCGATCTGGTGTTCTTCATCGGCACCTATGACGCGCCATACCCCGACAGGCCCTCCCATGTGGGCATCTATGTGGGCAATGGGATGATGATCCATTGCGGATCGCCCATTTCCTACGCCAACATCAACACCCCGTACTGGCAGAATCATTTTTATGGCTTTGGCAGACTTCGGGAACCTTGAAAGGAGTTTTCACCATGAACCCGAAAATCAAGAAGATCAACACGGAATATCAGAAGAACGCCGCCAAAATCGCCGAGCTGGAAGCGCGGCAGGCGGAACTGACCAAGCAGCGCACCGAGTTGGAAAACCTGGACATCATCGGCCTGGTTCGGGGCGTGGGGCTGGACCCGGATCAGCTTGCCGCGCTCATCCGCGCCGCCCGCCCGGTGGAACAGGAGGACGCTGCCCATGGGGAAATGTAAGCGCCTCCTGACCGTGGTGCTGGCGGCGGTGCTGTGCTGTACTGCGCTGCCCCTCACCGCCTTTGCGGGCGGCGGGCCGGAGGATGGGAGCGATAAGGTTCTGGAATACTGGAGCCAGGGCACCCCCTCCCCCCAGCCCACCACGCCCGCCGATCCCCAGCAGACGGGCCAGCCTGTCTCCGGCACCCAGCAGACGCCCACCCAGGGGAAGCCGTTGTCCCCCGGCAGCGAGTTTTCCACCCGAGATATGCTCTACGATAAGGACACCCACAAGCAGTTCATCACGGTGGAGGGCCGGGACGGGCACACCTTCTACATCGTGATCGACTACGACGCCCCGGTGAACGGCAAAGAGGAACAGTATCAGACCTATTTTCTGAACAAGGTGGACGAGGCCGACCTTGCCGCGCTGATAGAGCAGGGCGAACCCGCCGCCTGTTCCTGCACCGAGAAATGCCACGCCGGGGCGGTGAACACATTCTGTCCGCTGTGCGCGGTGAACATGACCGAGTGTGTGGGCAAGGAGCCGGAACCCTCCGCCCCGGTGGAATCCCAGCAGCCCGACCCAGGCCCGGAGCCGGAGAAACCCAGCGGCGGGAGCGGCCTGCTGGCCGTTGTGGGGCTGGCGCTGCTGGCCGGGGGCGGCGCGGCCTATTTCTTGAAATTCAAGAAGAAAAAGCCGGACACCAAGGGCAGCGCCGACCTGGATGACTACGACTACGGTGATGATAACGAGTACAGCGACACCGGGGACGAGCCGGAGGACGGGGAGAACGAATGAAATAAAGTAATGCAAAAGCAAGCGGCCCCGACCATCGGGGCCGCTTGTGCTGTAGACCTTTACACTAATTTTTCCAGTGTATCTTTGAGCGCCGGTATATCCTCACTGATGATCTCCCAAACGAGCCGGAGGTTGACGCCCTCGTAATCGTGGACAATTCGATTGCGTAAGCCATACATTTCGCGCCAGGGAATTTCGGGATGCGCCGCCGCAAAGGCATCATCTACGATGCGGCACAGTTCTCCAAGCTGACTGAGGTTGAATACACAGGCTTCCACCAGCTTGATGTCCGCCGTAAAGGTGTCGTAGGTATAGCCGGAGCAGTAGTCCATCAGCTTTGTGGAATACCCCAGCATTTTTTGAACGACGATTTCATTTCTCATAAATCGTTACCCCGGTGGAGTGAATTTCCTGGTCAATTCTTGAACCGTGTTCAATGTGTTCAACATCCAAAATGTCAACAGGCATCCCCACGGCACGCCGGACAGCTTCCATAAATCCAACAAACTTTAACCCCCGGAGGTTGCTGTCTACCAACAGATCAAGGTCGCTTTTATCAGTGGCGGTGCCCTTTGCCACGGAGCCAAACAAGACAGCGCGTGAAATGCCATAGTCATGGAAAACAGGTGTGAGTGTTGTTGTAATATCAGCGATACTTTGGCCCATGCCAGCACCCCCTTTGACCATAGTATACACCAAAAATTCCAAATAAGAAATAGGAAAATGAAATTTTGATGGGAGTGATAACAAATGCGGTTAGTAATCGCGGAAAAACCCTCCGTAGCCATGGGCATCGCCCAGGTGCTGGGGGCCACGGCCCGGAAGGAGGGCCACATGGAGGGCAATGGCTGGCTGGTGAGCTGGTGCATCGGTCATCTGGCGGGGCTGGCCGAACCTGCCGCCTATAATCCCAGCTATGACAAATGGAGGCGGGAGGATCTGCCCATCCTGCCGGAAAACTGGCGCTTCACCATTGGGAAGGACAAGCGGGAGCGGTTTGACGTTCTACGCACCCTGCTTCGGCGGGAGGACGTGTCCGAGGTAGTGAACGCCTGTGACGCTGGCCGGGAGGGGGAGCTGATCTTCCGCACCGCCTACTATCTGGCGGGTTGCACCAAGCCTGTAAAACGGCTGTGGATCAGCAGTATGGAGGACAGCGCCATCCGGGAGGGGTTCGACAACCTCCGCCCCGGCAACGACTATGACGGCCTGCACCAAGCGGCGCTGTGTCGCCAAAAGGCGGATTGGCTGGTGGGCATCAACGCCACCCGGCTGTTCTCCCTGCTGTATGGCCGGACGCTGAACGTCGGGCGGGTCATGTCCCCCACGCTGGCGATGATCGCCCAGCGGGAGGCGGAGATCGCCGCCTTTGAGCCGGAGCCGTTCTACACGGTGGAGCTGACCTGCGGCGGCATGGCCCTCACCGGGGAGCGGATCAGCGGAAAAGAGGACGCCGCCGCCATCGCCGCCGCCTGTGAGGGTGGCACCGCCACCGTCCAGGCGGTGGAGCGGAAAGAGAAAACCGAGCGTCCCCCGGCCCTCTACGACCTGACCACCCTCCAGCGGGACGCCAACCGTGTCCTGGGCTACACCGCCCAGCAGACGCTGGACTATTTGCAGGCCCTCTATGAAAAAAAGCTGTGTACTTACCCCCGGACGGACAGCCGGTATCTGACGGACGATATGGAGGGGAGCGTCCCCGTCCTGGCGTCTGCCGCCGCTGTGATCTGCGGTGTGGAGGTGCCGGGGGCGGTGCTGTCCTCCCAGGTGTGCGACAGCGGAAAGGTCAGCGACCACCACGCCATCGTCCCCACCAAAGACGCCGCCACCGCCGACCTCTCCGCCCTGCCCATGGGGGAGCATGAAGTGCTGCGGCTGGTGTCCCTGGGGCTGATCCGGGCGGTCTGTCCGGCCCATCGGTATGCCGAGACCACCGTGACAGTGGAGTGCGGCGGGCACAGCTTCACCGTCAAGGGCAAAACGGTGCTGGTTATGGGCTGGCGGGCCTGCGCCGCGCGGCCCAGCGATACCGCCCTGCCGGACGATCTGGCCCAGGGCCAGACGCTGGCGGTGGAGGCCGTCCAGGTGAAGGAGGGCCAGACGGCCCCGCCCAAGCACTTCACCGAGGACACCATCCTCGCCAGCATGGAGTGCGCCGGGGCGGAGGATATGCCCGATGATGCGGAACGGCGCGGCATTGGAACTCCGGCCACCCGCGCCGCCATCCTGGAAAAGCTGGTGGACACCGGGCTGGTGGAGCGGAAAAAGGCAAAGAAGATCACCAGCCTCCTGCCCACCCAGGCGGGCAGCTCCCTGGTGGCCGTCCTGCCGGAAGCCCTGCAATCGCCCCTGCTCACCGCCGATTGGGAGTACCGGCTGGGACAGGTGGAGCGAGGGGAGCTGTCCCCGGAGGACTTCATGGAGGGCATCGCCGCCATGGTGAAGGAGCTGGTGAACACCTATCAGCCTGTCCCCGGCGCGGATGTCCTGTTCCCTTCGGATCGGGAGGCCGTCGGCCCCTGCCCCCGGTGCGGCGGCGCTGTGGTGGAAAATAAAAAGGGCTTTTTCTGCGAGAACCGGGAGTGCCGCTTTGTCCTGTGGAAAGACAGCAAGTTTTTCACCGCCAAGAAAAAGACGCTCACCAAGTCCGTTGCCGCCGCCCTGCTGAACAAGGGCCGGGTAAAGCTCACCGACTGTTTCTCGGAGAAAACCGGGAAAACCTATGATGCCACGGTGGTGCTGGAGGACGATGGGACCAAGACGAATTATAAGCTGGTGTTCGGCAATGGATAAGCTGCCCCGGATGGATGACAGCCAGTTCCGGCGGGCAAGAAAGCTCATCCGCCGCCTGTGCGCCAACTGCGAGGGCGGAAACTGCCTCCTGTTGGACGATGGGGACCCCTGCCCCTGTCCGCAGATGATTTCCAACACCTTAATCTGCAAATACTTCCGCGCCGCCGTCCTGCCATCGGACCAGGAGCTGCACGGGGAGATCATGGCGGCACGGCCTGTCAAGCGCTGCTGTATCTGCGGCGCACCGATTTTTTCCCGCTCCAATGCGGTGAAATACTGCCCTGCCTGCGCCGCCAGGGAGCGCCGCAGACGGGACCGGGAGCGGAAAGCAAAAGCGGCCTCGCACTTCCGCAAATAGAGGACCGGGAAGCCTTGCGGCACAACGCTTTCAAAACGCCAATCCGCCCAGGGACGTAACTTTACCCTCGGAGGGCTGAAATTAACTTCTACTTGCGGAATTTTGCCCCGTATGGGACGCTTCGGTTTCCTGTGCGGGGCCATTTTATGAAAGGAGATTTTTGCCGTGGCAGATAACAAGCCCAGCAACCGGGAACGGATCAAGGAAATCGTCACCGGGATTGAGGCTGGCATACAAGACCTGTTTCAGAGCGACAAATTTGCGGACTATCTCCGCACCATGTCCCGGTTTCACAACTATTCCTATAACAATACCATCCTCATCCATATGCAGATGCCCAGCGCCACCCATGTGGCCGGGTTCAACAAATGGAAAAACCAATTTGGACGCCATGTGAAAAAGGGCGAGAAGGGCCTGACCATTATCGCCCCCACGCCCTTCAAAAAGCGCATTGAGGAAATGAAGCTGGACCCGGACACCAGAGCGCCGGTATTGGACCATGACGGGAATGTTATCATGGAGGAACGGGAAATCGAGATTCCCCTGTTTCGCCCGGTCAAGGTGTTTGATGTGAGCCAGACCGAGGGCAGGCCCCTCCCCAGCCTTGTTGCCCCTCTGACCGGGGATGTGCAGCAGTATGAGGCGTTTATGGAGGCCCTTCGGCGCACCTCCCCGGTGCCAGTGCAGTTCAAGCCGCTGCGGGAGGGCCTGGATGGATTTCTGAATTTGGAAGATCAAACCATTACCATCCGGGAGGGCATGAGCCAGGTGCAGACGGTGTGCGCCGCCGTCCACGAGATCACCCACGCCATGCTCCACAACCGGGAGCAGGAGCGGCTTTCCGCCGCTGCCGGGACGGAACAGGCGGAAAAACTCAAACCGAAAGACCAGAATACCAAGGAAGTGGAGGCGGAGAGCGTTTCCTACACTGTCTGCCAGTATTACGGTATCGAAACCAGCGCCAACAGCCTGGGCTACATCGCCACATGGTCCAAGGACAAGAGCCTGCCGGAACTGAAAGCCAGCCTGGAGACTATCTCCAAGACCGCCAATATCCTCATCACCAGCATTGACCGCCATTTTCAAGATATTTGCAAGGAACAGGGCATTGACCTGACCGCCCAGCAGCCGGAACAGGACGCGCCCTCTGCCGCGCCCGACACCCTGGAGCAGTTCGCCGCTGATTTATACGATTTTATGGATCAGCTTCATCAGGAGGGAGTTCTGAAACACCCGTTTACCCAGGACCCCAGGGAGCAGTCCATCGCTGACCTTGTGATTGAAATGCGGAAAGGTTATTTTGAAGGTGTGCGCAGCCCGCTGAACTATTTGATCGAACATACTGACTTGATACTTACCGACTTGACAAAAGCCAAAACGCTGCTGGCAAGGCTGGATGGGCTGGTCCAGACGCAGGACGCGCCAGCGGCGGAGCTGCCGCCTGACACCCCGGAGCGGTTCATTAGCGATATGCTGGATATGCTGGACCATCTGTATCAGGCGGGGCTTATCAAAAAGAATTTTCCCCCTGACAACCGGGAACAGACCAAGGCAAATCTGGTCCGTACTCTGCAAGTGAATCCATCCATTGTCCGGGCCACCCTGGAACAGTTCATCCAACAGGACACCGGCGCGGCGGAGGCAAAGGTTATGCTGGACCGGCTGGATGGGCTGGCTCAGTCCGTGCCGCTGAAAGAATACGTCTACAAAATGGAGGCCAATCCCCGGACTGTTGGTGCAATCGACCAGCAGTTTATCCAGGCATATGAAAGAACGGCGAAAGGGACCTTGAAGCCGGATCGGGTGCTGTTTTTCGGCACGGCTGATAAATGCGCCGGTATTCTGAAAAAGCTGCAATCCGGCGAATTGAAACCGGATGATTTTTTCCAACCCGGCACAGCCAGAATCAGTCATTACAAAACCAAGGACGGCGCGGAGCTGGATGCTTTTGTAGGGCCAGATGATAAGGTATATATGGGCAGGCGCGACCACTATGACAATCGCGGCCATTACCTCAATGCGGACAAGTCCTTGCTGTACCTCTCCGATAATACGGTGATGTTCGATTTTGTCTCCGGGAGCAGCTATGCCGCTACCCAGGCGGAGCTGCTGGCCCAGGGCTGTTTTACGATGGAGGACTATGCCGAGTTTGATGCCCTGCGTGTTGGCGTGCTGGCACAATTTGAGCAGGTCGGGCAACTGTTGTTCGCCGGGGAGCCGTTCAGCTTCACCCAGCCGGACGCATCGGAGCAGGCGGTGGTCATCGAGGCGCAGGATAAACAGGAAAGCCGTCTGGACGAATACCCCCTGCCGGACCCAGCCTTTCCCGCTGACGAGCTGGAACAGAACTACGGCTATGCAGGCGGCGATCTGCTGCCCCTGTCCAGAGAACGGGCGGTGGAACTGCTGGAACAGGATTTGACCGTCTACATGGTGGAGGCTGGCGAAAATCCCGCTATGGTCTTTGACCGGGACGATCTCATGGAGCAGCCGGAGGGCATGATGTTCGCCGTCACCCGCGAGGAATGGGAGGAAAGCCAGGACTTCCGGCAGGCGGTACTGGACAGGATGCAGCACCAGCCGGAGCGCGAAAGAGCGTTTCTGGACCATGCGGCGGACTGTTTCGCCATCTATCAGGTCAGGGACAATGATGCGCTGCGGGATATTCGCTTTGAATCCCTGGACTGGCTGAAATCCAAAGGCCGTGCCGTGGAACGGGACAATTATGATCTGGTCTACACGGCCCCGCTGTCCACATTTGCCAGCGCGGACGCGGCGCTGGATCAGCTCTGGTATCAATTCAACAACGACCACCCCGCCGATTTTCAGCACCCTTCTATGTCCGTCAGCGACATCATTGTGCTGAAAAGGGATGGTGTGGTATCCTGCCATTACTGCGACAGCTTCGGCTTTGAGCAGTTGACGGACTTCATCAGCCAGAAGCCCACGGTGGCCGAGCTGGAGGCCCAGGTCAAGGCGGGACAGACCATTTCCCTGACGGATTTGGCGGATGCTGTCCACCGGGAAAAGAAAAAATCCGTTGTGGCCCAGCTCAAAAACCAGCCAGCCCAGGAACGAAAAAAGACAGCGCCCAAAAAGAGCGCGGAAAAGGAGCGGTAAGGAAATGAACGATTTTACATTTGAGGAACAGAATCTGCTGTGCATCTACAACGGCGCTGGCGGTGGCACCCGTGCGGGCGTGATCGCCGCCCTCACCGAGATGCGGGGCTATCTGGAGCCGGACGAGGACGAACTTCGGACACTGACGGACAGTGCCCTTTCCAAGCTGGGACGCATGACCGATGCGGAGTTTACCGCTCTGGACCTGTTCCCGGACTTTGAGACGGAGGACCCTGCCTATGGCAAGTAAGCTCCAAGCCTATGCACAAATGGCCGACCATGCCGCCCGCCAGATCACCGGCAGCTATCAGGAATGGACAGCCTTTCTCTCCACGGCGGGCCGTCTCTATAAATATCCGTACCCCGAACAGCTCCTGATTCACGCCCAGCGGCCCAACGCCACAGCCTGCGCGGAATATGATTTCTGGAACCAGCGGATGCGCCGGTATGTGCGGCGGGGGGCCACGGGCATCGCTATCATCGACAACAGCGGCAGCAGGCCCTTTCTGCGCTATGTGTTCGATGTGGCTGACACCGGCGGCGGAGAGGAAACCCGGCCCAAGCTGTGGAAGTACCGGGAGGAATATCGGGACACGGTATCGGCGGCGCTGGAGCAGCGGTTTGACGTGTCCGGCAGCGACCTCGTGGAACAGTTTGAGAAGATCGCCGCCCAGCTTGCAGCGGAATATTGGGACGATCACCAGCAGGACTTCCTCCGCATCGTTGACGGCAGCTTTTTGGAGGAGTATGATGAGTTCAACATCGGAGTGCAGTTCCGAAATGCCGCCACCGTCAGCATCGCATACACCCTCATGTCCCGCTGCGGCCTGGAGCCGGAAAACTACTTTGAACATGAGGATTTCCTGAGTTTTTTCGATTTCAACACCCAGGACACCATCACGGAGCTGGGTACGGCGGTCAGTTTGGGGAGCGAAACGGTGCTGCGGCAGATCGAAGTCACCATCAAAAAATATGAGCGGGAAAAATCCGCAGAAAGGAACGCTGAACATGGAGAACAATCTGACCTACACCCAAGTGGGAGATTACCTGATCCCCAATCTGGCCCTGCCGGAGCAGCCGGACCGGGACCTGGGCAAGTACGGGAGGATGCGCCGGACGTATCTGAAGGAGCATCGACCGGGCCTGTTCAACCGCATGACGCTGAACGGGACCCTGTTCAGCCACCTGTTGGAGATCGAGGACGCGGCGAACAGCCGTCTGGAGCAGATGATGCCACAGTTGGCGAAGGCGGCGGGGGCCACGGAGCAGTTGAAAGCCAGCGATCAGATGAAGTGGGTGGGACTGATGAACACCTGCAAGGCACAGGCGGAGGAAGTTATCATGTCGGAGCTGATTTACAGCTAAGTTTTATGCCCCCGGAAATCCCGTCCCAACGGGAGCAGATGGAGGCCATTCAAGAAGCAGAGAGCGCGGACGCGCCCTCTGCTTCTTCCATTTCCCAGGCAGAAATTGACACGATTCTGCGGCAGTATTCGGGCAGGCTGCGGATTTTCACCATGTATCAGCGGAACATTTCTGCCAAAGACGCGGTTGCTGCGCTCAAACAGGAATATGGATATTCCGGCGGCAATCATACATTCCTGGATGGCGCATCGGGTATCACTGATTACCGCCCTGACACCGGGTTGAGATTGGTGCGCTACCATCCAAGGACGGAAGTTACGGTGAAGTGGCCCGCTGTGGAAAAACGTATTCGCCAGCTCATCCAGGAGGGCAGTTACCTTACGCCGGAGGAATTGGAGAAGTACCAGAGCGACCACTTGGAACAGCTCCCAGCCCTGGAGATCACCCAGGCTGACATCGACGCACAACTCCGATTTGAAGCGCCGCTTCATTTCCAAAATCTGCGGATTTATGAAATCTATCAGCAGAATTTGAGCGTTGAGGACACGGTGGGCGCGGTCAGTGCAGCGTTTGGCCGTGTTGCCGCAGGGCATAAGCTGCCGGATGGGACACAGGGATGGGTGGATTATCGCCCTGATGTTGGCATCACAATACAGAAAAACGGCGAGGACAAAGAGACTGCGGAAGTCACTATATCCTGGTCTGACGCTGAAAAACGGCTGCGGCAGTTGATTGAAGAAGGCCGATACCTGACCCCGGAGGAATTGGAGCAATACCGGCAAACGCACCCGGAGCAGACGCAAACGGCATCAGCCCCGGAAATGGAACGTCCCACTCATATACCGGGGGCCACACCGCCTATTCCTGCCACAATACCACCGAGAGAAATCACCCAGGCCGACATAGACGCCGCCCTCCAGGAGTGGAACGGTGATATTGCCAGCAAGCGTCGGGTCCAGCAGTACATGACCGGCCATGCCCGTGACCGGGACACGGCGGAGTGGCTGAAAAATGAGTACGGCGATAGTCTCCCTGCGTTTCCTGTTACAGTAGAGGGCGCGGCCACCGATCTGCCCTGGACAAGAGTACAGCGCTGCCTTGCCCGTCTGGTGAAGGAGGACAGATTTTTCACCGAGAAGGAACTGGACAATTTTGAGGACATAGACGCCGCTGCCATCCGGGAGCATCTGGAACAGGACAGCCCCTCCGAGTTTGTGGAACAGGTCGTGGCCGATGCGGAACGGCTGGCGGGGCAGGATTCCAGCACCGCGCCTACCATCCGGGAGACCTATAACCGCTATAAACCTATCATCCGGGATTTGGTGCTGGCAGATGTGGCCTATCAAAACGCCTGCAAAAATTCGGACCGGGAAAACGCGATAATTGAGGGCGATGCGGCAGTCAAACGGGCGGCACTCACCATTACAGAGCCGGAGTTTATGCGTCTGTATCACGATATGCCCGACTTCCGCTACCGGCTGCATCGGGAAATTGTGGACGAAACCTATGCCGCCCTCACCCAGCCCCAGCAGGAGCAGCAAACCGCCCCGCCCCATGCGATGCCCGATACAACAGGGTATGAGGAAGAAACGCCGCCCTGGGGGACAGAGATAGGCGATCATTCTCCCTGGGGCAAAGTGCAGATGAGCGGTCAGTTTGCAGACGGTGTGTATGAAGTCAGCACCGCCCGTCATGGCGGAATTATGATACGGGAAACGGATGCAAAAAAACTGCTTTCGCCCGAAACCTTAGCCGCTGGCGGAACTGAATATGGATGGTGCTACTATGAGGAAGATGAGGCCGCGTCCGTTGTTATCCGTGAATTGCTGGACAGGGGCATCCCCGCAGTACCGCCGTATGTTTGTTGTGAGTTCAGCGAAACGGGTGTTTTTAAGGCCGACAAAATCTATTCTGTCCACGAATTTGACCGTCTGATGAAGCAGGCGGATGATAAGCGTGTAGCAGGCAAAAAAGCTGCCATTAAAAAATATGGGACAGAACAAAGATGGATTGAATCCAAAGACCCGGAGTTTGATGAATTTTCCGGCTATGACAAGGTTTCGTTCGTCATTGTTTTGCCGGATGGCGTAAGGGTTTGGGGCCGTCAGGATGTAGGCGATGGCTACGGCGGACTGCTGGACTACCTCCGTCAAAATGAAAAATATCGTGATATTGTTCCCATTTTGCAGCAGGCCGCAGAGCGGGAACAGACGGCGGCGCTGCCCCCGGACCTTTCTGACCGGCCCGTTACCCGCGAGGGGGACACCATCACCATCGGGAGCGGAGACGCCGCCCATGAGGTTGACATCACCGTTTCTGATGAGAACCGGCAGACCATCCAGGAGGTCATCGGCGCGGCGGACCAGCCGCCCCACGACCCCTTTGCCCCGCCCTACCGTCCGGGCGATATGGTCTATCTGAACAATACCGCTTTTGAGATCACGGGCATCGGGCTGCTGGATGTGGAGCTGCGGGACCCTGCGCTGCCTATCCCCCTTTTCCGCACCGAGAGTAAAGAAAACTTTGAGCGGCTGCTGCACCAGGATACGCGGAATGGCCGGATCACCAGCTATCTGCCTGCCGATATGAGCCGCGTCAACGATGATTTTCGGGAAGTGCTGACCTCCCATCTGATGACAGAGCGGGACAAGGGGTACATTTCCGGCTGGCTGCGCTCCGGCGAGAACAACCGGGGAATTGCCCAGCGGCTATCCCTTGCTTTTGCCAGCCGCGCCGAGACGGTGACGCTGGAAACCGGGGACATAGCGGACTATTTTACCTCTACCGTCAGTATGGCGGTAGAAATCCAGGACAAATTCGGCACAAAGCTGTCCCTGTCCTGGGAGGCCGTTGCCCCCATTCTCCGCGCCCTCTGGCTGCAAGAGCTGGACGGTTTTTCCCACGAGCCGGTTCAGCGGGAGAGCGTAGAGCTGGCGGGCCAGCTCACCTATCGAGAGGGAGACAAGGTGGCCTTTGGCTATGGCGACCACGATATTGCCGGGACCATCGAATACATTGGAGACTTGGACGTGCGCATCCACACCGGGCCATACGCCTGGAGCCATCAGACTGTTACCAAAGACTTTTTCGAGGACGCAGTTCGCCATGACGAGCGCAACGCCGCCCTCTTTATCCCGGAGGTTCCGGCCCAGCCAGCGCCGCCCCAGGAGGAACAGCCGGAGGCCCCGCCACCGGCTGGCGGCACCACAGCGACACCAGGAACCACAACCCTCTATCCCGGTGATAAAAACGGCCTGCCCTATGATGTTGTCGTTCAGACGCTGCGTTTTAACGAGCCGGAACACGCACAGCCGGAGCAGGCCCCCGTCATGGAACAGGATGTTGCCGCCGGGAATTTCCGCATCACCGATGACAACCTGGGCGTGGGCGGGCCGAAAGTCAAGTACCGCAGGAACGTGGAGGCCATCCGCACCTTGCAGCAGATCGAGGCCGAGGGCCGGTCCGCTACTGAAGCAGAACAGGAAGTCCTTTCCCGCTATGTTGGCTGGGGCGGCATCCCGGACGCCTTTGACCCGGACAAGGCTGATTGGTCCGCCGAGTATCAGGAGCTGAAAAGCCTGCTGACGGACAGCGAGTACAAATCGGCGCGGGCATCTACCCTCAATGCCCATTACTCCAGCCCTCTGGTTATCAAGGCCATCTATGAGGCCATCGGGAACATGGGCTTTGAAAAGGGAAACATTCTGGAGCCGTCCTGTGGCGTGGGCAACTTTTTCGGCCTGTTGCCGGAGAGCATGGCCGCGTCCAAGCTGTACGGCGTGGAGCTGGACAGCATCACCGGGCGCATCGCCCAGCAGCTCTATCCCAAGGCCCGTATCACGGTGCGCGGCTACGAAAAAACCGACTTCCCGGACAGCTTTTTCGACCTTGCTATCGGCAACGTGCCGTTTGGTAATTATCCCGTGGTGGACCAGCGTTATGACCGGGAGCGGTTTCTGATTCACGATTATTTCTTTGCCAAAACGATTGATAAGGTCCGGGCAGGCGGCGTGATCGCGTTCATTACCTCCAACGGCATCAGCGGCGGCACGATGGACAAAAAGGACGATCGGGCGCGGCGGTACATGGCGCGGCGGTGCGATCTGCTGGGCGCGGTCCGTCTGCCGGACGGCGTTTTCCAGGCCAATGCCGGGACAGATACCTCCATGTCCATCATGTTCCTGCAAAAGCGGGAGATTCCCCTGCGTGAAAATGAGCCTTTGCCGGAATGGGTGGAGGCGGAGGTCATTGAACGCCACACCTATGTCGGGCAGGACGGCGAGGAACGCCCCGGCTTCGTGAGTATGAACCGCTATTTCCAGACCCACCCCGAAATGGTGCTGGGCGATTTGGAGATCACCTCCGGCCCCTATGGTCCGCAGTTGGCTTGTAAACCCCGGAAGGACGAGGACTTTGCCCAGCAGCTCCGCACCGCTCTGTCCCATATCCATGGCGAGATCAAGCGTGTCGAGCTGTCCGAACTGGATGAGGAAATCAAGACGGACGCACTGATTCCGGCAGACCCCAATATAGAAAAATACTCCTTTGGCGTTGTTGACGGCGAATTATACTACCGGGAAACCTCAATGATGGCAAAGCCCAATCTGAGCGCCACGGCCAGGGGCCGCGTCATGGGCATGGTGGAGCTGCGGGACTGTGTGCATCGGCTGATCGACCTTCAGATGGAGGACGCCGATGAAAACTCCGTCCAAAAGGAGCGGCAGACCCTCAACAGCCTGTATGACGCTTTCTCTAAAAAGTACGGCCTTATCAACAATCGGGAGAACGCGCTGGCCTTTTCCGCTGACAGCTCCTATTTTCTGCTCTGCTCGTTGGAGATGCTGGACAATGACGGGCGGCTGGAGCGCAAAGCGGATATGTTCACCAAGCGGACCATCAAGCCCCACAGGGCGGTCACTCATGTGGACACCGCCAGTGAAGCCCTGGCCGTCTCTATCGGGGAAAAGGCCGGAGTGGATATGTCCTATATGGCCCAGCTCTCCGGGAAAACGGAGGCGGAACTGGAATCGGAGCTGTCCGGCGTGATTTTCCGGGATATTCAGTGCCAGGGAGACCCCAGCCGCAAGGATTGGTCCCTGGAGGATGTGGACAGCTTTCCCCTTGTTGCCGCTGATGAATACCTGTCCGGGAACGTGCGGCAGAAACTGCGCGCTGCCAGGGCCATGTTGGACGCGCTGCCCGAAGGGGAAAAACACCGGCTGCGCCCCAACGTGGAGGCCCTGGAATCCGCCCAGCCCAAGGACCTGACTGCCTCGGAGATCGACCTGCGCCTGGGAGCCACCTGGCTGGATAAGCGCTATGTCCAGCAGTTTATGTATGAGCTGTTCAAAACGCCGCCGGTCCAAAAGGGAAAAATCCATGTGAATTTCTCGGAATATACCGGGGAATGGAACATCACCGGCAAAAATACTGTAACCGGCTATGATGTTGCCGCCAACACCACCTATGGCACGGACCGGCTCAACGCCTATCACATCCTGGAGGACACTTTGAACCTCCGCGATGTGCGAATCTATGATACCATCAAGGACCCGGACGGCAAGGAACGCCGCGTTCTGAACCATAACGCCACCACCCTGGCCCAGCAGAAACAGCAGGCCATCAAGGACGCTTTTCGGGACTGGATATGGAAAGACCCCCAGCGGCGGCAGACCTTGGAGAAGCAGTACAATGAGCTGTTCAACTCCATCCGGCCCCGCGAGTATGATGGACGGCATATCGTGTTCGGCGGCATCAACCCGGAGATCACCCTGCGGGAGCATCAGCTCAACGCCATCGCCCATGTGCTGTACGGCGGAAACACGCTGCTGGCCCATGAAGTCGGCGCGGGCAAAACCTTTGAAATGGTCGCGGCGGCGATGGAGAGCAAACGCCTGGGGCTGTGCCAGAAATCTCTGTTCGCCGTCCCCAACCACCTGATCGAACAGTGGGCCAGCGAGTTCCTGCGGCTGTACCCCACCGCCAACATCCTCGTTGCATCCAAAAAGGATTTTGAGGGCAGGAACCGTAAGAAGTTCTGTTCCCGTATCGCCACCGGGAATTATGACGCGATCATCATGGGCCATTCGCAGTTTGAACGGCTCCCCGTTTCCTATGAGCGGCGGGAACAGTTACTCCAGGACCAGATTCTGGAGATTGAACAGGGCATTGAGGAATTGGAGGACAGCGGCGCGGAGAGATTCAGCGTCAAGCAGTTGGAGCGCACAAAGCGTTCCCTGGAGGCCCGTCTGGAAAAGCTCAACAACACCGGCAGAAAGGACAGCTCCGTCACCTTTGAGCAGCTTGGAGTGGACCGTCTCTTTATAGACGAGGCACATTCCTATAAAAATTTGTTCCTTTACACAAAAATGCGCAATGTTGCGGGACTTTCCACTACTGATGCGCAGAAATCCAGCGATATGCTGCTGAAATGCCGCTATATGGACGAGATCACCGGCGGGCGCGGCGTGGTATTCGCCACCGGAACCCCGGTCAGCAACTCCATGACCGAGTTATTTACCATGCAGCGGTATTTACAACAGGACCTTTTGGAAAAGGGATTCACCGACAGCCGGGGAAAGCATTACAGTCTGACCCACTTTGATAGCTGGGCCTCCATTTTTGGTGAAACAGTGACGAAGGTAGAGTTGGCCCCGGAGGGGAAATACCGCCCCCGGACGCGCTTTGCCAGATTCTACAATCTGCCGGAGCTGATGGCCATGTTCCGGGAGACCGCCGACATCAAGACCGCCGATCAGCTCCATCTCCCCGTGCCGGAGGTGGAATATCACACAGAAAAGGCCCTGCCCTCAGAGGAACAGAAGCAGTTGGTCCGGGAATTATCTGACCGCGCCGCCGCCGTGCATACAGGACAAGTAAACCCCAAAATCGACAATATGCTGAAGATTACCAGCGATGGGCGCAAGCTGGGCCTCGACCAGAGGCTGATTAACCCGCTTTTTCCCGACAATCCGGGCAGTAAGGTCAATATGTGTGTGGAAAATGTGTTCCGCATTTGGGAGAATGGGCAGGCGGACAAGCTGACCCAGCTCATTTTCTGCGACCTGTCTACTCCAAAAGCCGCTGCCGCTGCCAAGCGGGACAAAACCGCGATGGCGGCGGGAAACAAGGTGGCGGGCGGGACAGATTTGCACGCCCTGGGCAATCTGCTGGAGGACATCAAGCCGGACGCGCCCTTTTCCGTCTATGAGGACATCCGCAGCAAGCTCATCGCTATGGGCATCCCGGAGCGGGAGATCGCTTTCATCCATGACGCCAATACCGACGCCAAAAAGAAGGAGCTGTTCGCAAAGGTCCGTTCCGGGCGGGTACGGGTACTCATGGGCAGCACTTTCAAAATGGGCGCTGGCATGAACGTGCAGGACCGGCTGATTGCCTTGCACGACCTGGACTGCCCCTGGAGGCCGGGAGATTTGGAGCAGCGCAAGGGCCGCATTGTCCGCCAGGGCAACAAGAATCCCACGGTACACATCTACCGCTATGTCACGGAGGGGACATTTGATTCCTACCTCTGGCAGACAGTGGAGAACAAGCAGAAATTCATTTCGCAGATTATGACCTCAAAATCCCCGGTGCGCTCCTGCGAGGACGTGGACGAGACCGCCCTCTCCTATGCGGAGATCAAGGCCCTGTGCGCGGGAAATCCGCTGATAAAAGAGAAGATGGACCTGGACATTGACGTGTCCCGCCTGCGTCTGCTGAAATCGGACCACCAGAGCCATCAGTATCGGATGGAGGACGATCTTCTGAAACGGTTTCCTGAGAAAATCAAGGAAAACGAGGGCTTTATCGCGGGGCTGGAGGCCGACATGAAAACGCTGGCGGAGCATCCCCATCCGATGGTGCCTGTGAAACCCGCCGCGCCGCCCCAGGCTGACGGGGAACAGCCGGACGCACCTGCCGCCGATGCACCCGCCGCACCCGCTGCGGAGACCGCCGCTGTGGAGGTCAAGCAAGGCTTTGCTGGTATGGTGATCGGAGACCAGACCTTTACGGACAAAATCGAGGCGGGCAAGGCCCTGATCGCGGAAATCCGCAAGGGCATCAAGCCGGGGGAGCCTGTCGAGATCGGAACTTATCGCGGCTTTTCTATGGCTTTGTCTGTGGAGGACTTCGGGCGCACCATCGTCCTGACCCTCAAAGGCCAGATGAGCCACCGGGCCGAATTGGGGGATGATGTTTTGGGTAATCTTCTCCGCATCGACCATGCTTTGAATAAAATGCCGGACCGGGTAACGGCGCTGCACTCCCAGCTTGACAATTTCCACCAGCAGATGAAAGAGATTCAAGGCGAGATCGGCAAGCCCTTCCCCCAGGAGGCAGAGCTTCAGCAGAAAAGTGAGCGGCTGGCAGAACTGAACGCGCAGTTGGGGATAGAGGATGGGCCTGCCCCGGTTGGGGAGCGGCTGCTGGCCAAGGATGCCCGCCCCTCGGTGCTGGAGGGGCTGAAACGGCCTGTGCCGCCCAAACAGAAAACGGACAAGCCGAAAGACTACCGCCAGGAGCGGTAACAGGGAAAGTCAGGCGGGGTGATCTCCGCCTGACTTTGCTCCTTTTCGTTATACCACAACAAATCTAATATAGAATGGAGAAATCAACATGAACAAAGCGCCCATTTACCCATACCCCGTCACTTACGCACGGGAAAACGGGGAGTTAGAGCAGTATCGGGCATCGTTCAAAACGCTTGCCGAGTGCAAGTGTGCCATTGACGATGCCATCTTTGATAATTGGGATGGGATGAATTTTGCCAAGGATTCTGCCAAACGTGTTCTAAAACAGTTTGGTCCAGAGCGGGTGACATTCATTCTGGCCTATACACTCCGGGAGATGAATATTGATAATCGATTCTCCGGCCACAACGCAAGCTGGGCCAGCACTGTTCCGCTGTATGGAATCGCCAGTGGCCGGGGGAGTTGTACTCTGGAAAGCCACCCTGCCAAGGTGGACCTGTTCATTGATCTGGTGCGGAAGGACCTCCAGGAGCTGGCACAGCAAAAGTCTGCTTTGCGTCAGAAATCTTCTGCAAAGCCCAAAAAGGAGGCGGTCAAGATGGATAAGACCCCGATTTACAAGGAATCTTTCGAGTACGCATATAATCATGGCGAGGAAGAACAGCACCGTGCCTCCAACCATGCCAATATCGCCTGCAAAAAGGCGATTGAAACGGCCATCGCCAGCCACTACCATGACAACCGCCTTGATACACAGGCGGCGGTGCAGGAGGTGGTGAAGCAGTTTGGCTATGAGCGGATGTTCTATGTGCTGGCCAACACGGTGCAGACCCAAGGGACGGATGGGCGCGTCTCCCAAGCCAACAAGAAGTGGGCGCAGACTATCCCCATCGTTTTTGAAAGAGGAAAACGGGACACTTCCTACCTTATCACACAAACTCACCCTGGTCTTTTGGATATGTTCGTGAGCAGCGCACGGCATGAACATCTGTTGAGACAGCCCCTCAAAGCGGCGGACATCAAGGCGGAGGCTGCTTATATCCTGGAACGATTCCAAGCCGCCCAGGAGCCAAACAGTCCCAACGGGACCCATTACATGGCCCAGGTCTCCCCCGACTTTATGGCGCGGGCTGGAACCAAGGACACGGACCGCCTGATGTCCATGCTGCCCTTCCAGACACTTTCTCTCTCCGGGCTGGAGGGCCGCAAAGGGACGTTTGCGCTGATCTCCAAGGATGAGGACCGCTTTCAAAAGCTGATCCTGCGCAGACCCTCGGTGCGGAAGAAGTTGCAGGAGCAGCCCGCCGCCGATGCGCCCAAGCCGCCCGCCAAGGGCAGGAACAAGACCCAGGAGCGGTAGGCATGGCAAATTTAGAGCGGGAGGTACAGTTGAAATTCCGCGTCACGCCGGAGGAACGGGCGCTGATTGAGCAGAAGATGGCCCAGCTCGGCACCAGCAACATGGCGGCATACCTCCGAAAAATGGCGATTGACGGCTTTGTGATAAATCTGGAACTGCCAGAGCTGCGGGAGATGGTCTCTCTGCTGCGCCGGTCCAGCAATAACCTCAATCAGCTTACGCGCCGGGTCCATGAGACGGGCCGGTTCTATGGCGCTGATCTGGACGAGCTGCGGCAAAGCTATGACAGCCTGTGGGATGCGGCGCAGAAAATTTTAACCTCGTTGGCAAAACTCCAATAAACAATGAAAGGACAGCCCTATGGACCACCCTCTCAAATTATTATCACATAATGTCGAGAAGCTGGAAAATCACAGCCTGCTGTTTTTCATCCAGCCTTGCCCAGCGGTCCAGCAGCTCCGCCTGCGATTCGGTCAGCGATACCGGCGATTCTCCTTCTGCAAAGAGTTGGGATAAGGTGATACCAAACGCATGACATATCTTTTCCAGTGAGGGAACTGTGGGGATCATGTTCTTTCGATACCAGGAGGAAATTGTAGACTGCGGCAGGCCGGAACGCTCGGCAAGCTGATATTCTGTCCATCCTCGTGCCTCCCTGTTCGCTGTAATGACGGTAAGAATATCTTTCAACGCATTCGCCCCCTGTGCTTGTATTCTTCGCTAATTATACTTTTTCAAATCGTTGCATTTTAATAATTTTTCTCGTATAATAAAAGCGAAATACAAAAGCATCGGGGGCGATGCGGATGATTGTAACCTTTTGCGGACATAGCAAAATATATGAGACTTGCGAAATCTCCAAATGGTTGGATATAATACTCCCATCGCTGATTGAGGGCGGCGCGGCCACATTTTATCTCGGCGGCTATGGAGACTTTGACAGCCTGGCAGCAGCGGCGGTGAGACGGCAAAAGGCCACCTATCCCAGCATTGAAGCGGTCCTGGTGCTGGCCTACCTCAACCGGGACGCTGACCTTTCCCGCTATGACAGCACCACCTACCCGCCGTTGGAGAATGTGCCGCCCCGTTACGCCATCGTCAGAAGAAACGAGTGGATGGTCCGGGAGAGTGATGTGGTGATCTCCGGCGTCACGCATGGGTGGGGCGGGGCGGCGAAAACACTGGACTATGCGCGGCATAGGCAGAAAGTAATTTTTCAGTTTCCAATGCAGAGAAATAAAAAATGAGCGGCAGGGCCGCATCCTTGCAAAAAATCGTCCATGCCGCTATGCTGGTATCAAATCAAATTTAAGAGGTGTTCATTATGACCTATGAAAAAGTGTTAGCTGTATTCCGGGACTATCTGGCCGAGGATAAAGCCTGTGAGGTGCTGACTTCCAGCCAGGGCTATCTGGTGGTGGATTGGGACAGCAGGAAAAAGGACAGCGAGTGGGTGACTTCCCGGCTGTGCCAGACCCCGGAGCATCTGCGGGATGTGCTGCGCTCCCGGTATGAGGAATACCAGGGGTACAAGCTCACCGGAGGCTACAAGCGAGAACTTCTGCCCTCTGAGGATGTGGATATTCGGCGCATGGGTGAGGCGATGTCCGAACGGTGCGGCGAAAACTGAATACACAGTCTGAAACGGTCCGCCAATCGCGGGCCGTTTCTTTTGAAGGGAGGGACCGCCAATGGCAACCACCCGCATCATGCCTCTGCACATAGGCAAGGGACGGACTGTGGGCAAGGCCATTCAAGACATCATCGACTATGTGGAGAATCCAGAAAAAACGGACGGCGGCAGGCTGATCTCCAGCTACCAATGCGACAGCCGGATCGCGGACGCGGAGTTTTTGTTTGCCAAGCGGCAGTACCTCGCCAGGACCGGCAGGAAGCGCGGGGCCGATGATGTGATCGCCTACACCATCCGGCAGTCCTTCGTCCCCGGCGAGATCACCCCGGAGGAGGCTAACCGGCTGGGCTATGAGCTGGCCCGCCGGTTTACCAAAGAAAACCACGCTTTTATTGTCTGCACTCATGTGGACAAGGCCCACATCCATAACCACATCATCTGGAACTCCACCAGCCTGGACCACGACCGGAAATTCCGGGACTTCCTCGGTTCCGGGAAAGCGGTGCGGCGGCTCAACGACACCATCTGCATCCAGAACGGCTACTCCATCGTGGCAAATCCCAAGCGCCGGGGCAAGAGCTACAACAAGTGGCTGGGCAGTAAGCCGCCCTGCCACCGGGACCGGCTCCGCATGGCGATTGACGCGGCCCTCGCGCAGAAGCCCGCCAACCTGGATGCTCTGCTTCAGCTGCTGCGGAACGCTGGTATAGAGGTCTCGCCCCGTGGCAAATCCATCCGGCTGAAAGCGCCGGGTGGAAAACAGTTTGTCCGGCTGGACGGGGACAGCATGGGCGCGGACTACTCCATTCCCTCGCTGCTGGCCGTCCTCGCCGGAGAAAAACAGCACACCCCGCTTTCCAAAAATATCCGCCGCGCAGATCCGCCGAAGGTAAATCTGCTGGTGGATATTCAAGCCAAGCTCCAGGCTGGCAAAGGCGCAGGGTACGCACGATGGGCCAGGACCTTCAATCTCAAACAGATGGCGCAGACGCTGAATTATCTGACGGAGCATGGCCTTTTGGACTATGCCGACCTGACCGCCAAAGCGGACGAGGCCACCGGGCGCTATCACGAATTGTCCGCCAGGATCAAGGCGGCGGAGCAGCGCATGGCGGAGATCGCCGTGCTGAAAACGCACATCATCAACTACGCCAAGACCCGCGATGTCTATGTGGCCTACCGCAAGGCCGGGTACTCCAAAAAATTCAAGGCCGAGCATGAGAGCGAGATACTGCTGCATCAGGCGGCGAAGAACTTTTTTGATGAATCCGGGCTGAAAAAGCTGCCCACCGTCAAGAGCTTGCAGGCCGAATATGCCGCGCTGCTGGCAGAAAAAAAGACGGCCTATGCCGACTACCGCAAGGCGCGGGACGATATGAAGGAGCTGCTGACCGTCCGGGCCAACGTGCAGAAGCTCATGGGCTATGAGGCCCAGGAGCAGGAAAAGGAAGCGGACCGCCGGGAGGAGGAACGCTGATTTTTCCACCGTTCCAGAGGGCCGCAGGCCCGACAAAAAGCGTTCCGCAGG
>OFFX01000805.1_pt1 | contig 25048 bp, 18 predicted proteins | sample 1521511 | NCBI WGS metagenome assembly OFFX01 (sample SAMEA3504125, study PRJEB24116) | mouse gut metagenome | biome: mouse gut; feature: mouse-associated habitat; material: faeces | place: Denmark | collected 2011
GGGGACCCACTGCCGCCGGTTCCGGGATTTTCCCATCCTGATCAAGTTTATTGACGCGGCTCAAAACCTGTCCGTCCAGGTCCACCCCGGCAACCGCTATGCCTTGGCGGAGGAGCACCAGTACGGCAAAACCGAAATGTGGTATGTGATGGACGCCGCGCCCAACTCCTTTTTGTACTACGGCTTCAAGCGGGAGGTCAGCCAGGAGGAGTTTGCCCAGCGCATTCAGGAGGACACTCTTCTGGAGGTGCTCAACGCCGTCCCGGTCCAGAAGGGGGACGTGCTCTTTATTGAATCGGGGACCATCCACGCCATCGGAGCGGGCATCCTGATCGCCGAGATCCAGCAGAACTCCAACGTGACCTACCGGGTCTATGACTATGGCCGGGTGGGGAAGGACGGCAAAAAGCGGGATCTGCACATTGAGAAGGCGCTGGCGGTAACCAACCGGGTGCCCATTCTGCGCAGCGGCCGGAGCTATCCCCACGTGGCCGACTGCGACTATTTTACCGTAGACAGGCTGAACCTGGACGGCAGCGTGATGCGGAAGGTGGAGGGTGCGGTCAATGAGGATTCCTTTGTCAGCATCCTGATCATGAACGGAAAAGGGAGCATCTCCTGCGGCGGGGAACGGGGGTCCTATCAGAAGGGGGACAGCGTTTTCCTGCCCGCCGGGAGCGGGGCCTACACCATGGAGGGAAGCTGCGACGCCCTCATTACCACCATCCGGGACAAGACCGGCATGGTGCGGGCGGGTATCGACATTGGAGGCCGCTTTACCAAGGTGGGCCTGGTGGACGGAGCGCAAACGCTGATTGCCTACCGGGAGCTGCCCTTTGACGCGGCTTCGCCCGAGCGGGCCATCCGGGACGCCGGGAGCACGGTGCTGGCCCTGCTGGAGGAGAACCACATCGGCCTGGACCTATGCGCCAACGCAGGCGTGGGGGTGGCCGGCATTGTGGAGGACGGCGTTGTGGCCTACTCCAATAACATCGGGTGGACAGACGTGCCGGTCCGCCAGCTGCTGTCCCAGCTGCTGCCCGTCCCCATCTATGTGTCCAACAACGCCGACTGCGCGGTGCTGGGGGAGATGGCCGCCGGAGCGGCCAAGGGCTGTGAGGACGTCCTTCTGCTGACCATTGGCCGGGGGGTGGGCAGCGGACTGGTCCACAACGGACGGCTCTACGACGGCGCGGAATTTGGCCACATGGTCATTGAGGAGGGGGGACGCCCCTGCTCCTGCGGGCGGAGGGGCTGCCTGGAGGCCTATGTGTCGGTGACCGCTCTGCGTAAGGAGACACAGGAGAAGCTGGGAACCCCCATGGAGTGGGAGGAGCTATGGAAGGCGGCCAGCTCCGGCGGCGGCCCGGCCCGGGAGCTGGCGGAGGACTACATCCGCCGTCTCAGCACTGGAGTGGTCAACCTGGTGAACATCCTCCACCCCAAAACGGTGGTCATCGGCGGCAACCTGGCCGCCTTCGGCGAAACCTGGCTGGAGCCCCTGCGGGAGAGCGTTCAGCGCGCCTCCTTCGGCGGGGAGCACTCCGTGCCGCCTGAGATCAAGGCCGGGACCCTGGGCCGCAAAGCCGGAACTCTGGGCGCGGCCAACCTGGTTTGAGGCGCGCGTATGGAACAGATCAATTTCGCACGGCTGAAGCGCTGTATGCGCCGGGCCCGACAGGGCGGGGAACTGACCCTGGGTTTTTTCGGCGGCTCCATCACCCAGGACTGCGCCGCCACAATTCACGAAAACTGTTACGCGCGGCGGGTATTCCGCTGGTGGGAAACCGCGTTTCCGGCGGCCCGGTTCCACTATGTGAACGCCGGTATTGGCGGTGCCAGCTCCCATTTCGGGACGGCCCGGGCGGTGTCCGATCTGCTGATGTACCAGCCCGATTTTGTGGTGGTGGATTTCAGCGTCAACGATGTGGAAAACGAGCTACGCCAGGAGACCTATGAGGGGGTCCTGCGGCAGCTTTTGCGCTGGCCCTCCGCCCCGGCGGTGGTGCTGCTGAACAATATTTACTACGACACCGGCTATACCGACCAGAACTGCCACAATCAACTGGGAGACTGGTACGGCTTGCCCCATGTCAGCGTCCGAGACACCATCTACCGGCGAATGATGGCCGGGGACCTCTCCCGGGATCAGCTGACCGCCGACGGTCTCCACCCCAACGACCTGGGGCACCAGCTGATCGCCGCCGAGATCACCACCCTTTTGGAGGAAGTCAGGGCGCGCGTAGAGGAGCCAGAGGAGGAGCCGCCCCTCCCCCCGCCCATGACAGCCAACTCCTACGAGCACGCCCGGCGGCTGACTATCCGGGAGACCTGTCCGGTACTAAGCGGCTTCCGGGCGGATACACAGGAGAAGTCCGGCCATCTGGACTGCTTCAAAAACGGCTGGATCGGACAGAAACAGGGGGATGCGATCCGCTTTGAGGTGAACTGCTCCTGCATCGCCGTTCAGTACCGGAAAACGGTCCGGCGGCCCGCTCTGTCCGCCCGGCTGGCGCTGGACGGGGATGTTGACCACCCGGTGATGTTGGAGGGAAGCTTTGACGAGGACTGGGGGGACTGCCTGTATTTGGAGCCGGTCCTGCATGGAGGACAGTGGGGTACGCACACCGTAGAGATCACCGTCGCCGAAGCGGATGGGGAGGGACTGACGCCCTTCTATCTGCTGTCGCTGATTGTTGCCTGAGGGCAAAGAGGAGGACGTAGTATGTCATTCACAGAGGATTTTGTGTGGGGCGCGGCCACCAGCGCCTATCAGATTGAGGGCGCCTGGAACGAGGACGGCCGGGGTCCCAGTATTTGGGACATCTGCTGTCACGAGGGCGGCCATGTCTATGAAAGCCACACCGGGGACGTGGCCTGCGACCACTACCACCGCTTCCAGGAGGACGTTGCGCTGATGAGGGAGATCGGGCTGAAGGCCTACCGTTTTTCCCTCTCCTGGTCCCGCCTGCTCCCCGAGGGGACCGGGAAGGTGAATGAAGCGGGCGTCCGTTTTTACAGCGAGCTGATCGACGCCCTGCTGGAACATGGCATTGAACCCTACATCACCCTCTTCCACTGGGATCTGCCCTACGCCCTCTATCAGCGGGGCGGCTGGATGAATCCGGAGAGTGTGGAGTGGTTTGGAGCGTATGCCAGACTGGTGGCGGAGCGGTTCAGCGACCGGGCGAGTCACTTTTTCACCCTGAACGAGCCTCAGTGCTTTGTGGGGCTGGGCTTCTTGAACGGGGCCCACGCTCCCTGGCTGCGCTGTCCTCTGCGGGACACCTTTGCCATGGCTCACAACGTCTTGAAAGCCCAAGGCCAGGCGGTGCGGATGCTGCGGCAGTATGGGAAACAGCCCCTGGAGATCGGTTATGCCCCTACCTGCTCCGCCGCCTATCCCCAGCGGGAGACCCCTGAGGACATTGAGGCGGCCCGCCAGGTCATGTTCGCCCTGCCGGAGGACCTGCGGGACTGGACCTGGAATGTTTCCTGGTGGTCCGACCCCGTTTTGCTGGGCCGCTGCCCGGAGGAGGGGCTGGAGCGGTTTGCCCCTTACCTGCCCAAAATCACCGAGGCGGACATGAAGCTGATTTCGGAGCCCATCGACGTGTACGCCCAGAATATCTACAACGGCAAGTGCGTTCGCATGGGGGAGGACGGCAGACCGGAGATCGTCCCCCGCCGCCCCGGCTTCCCCAGGACGGCCAACGGCTGGCCCATCACCCCGGAAGCCCTGTACTGGGGACCCAAATTCCTGTATGAGCGGTACGGAAAACCCTTTTATGTCACTGAAAATGGTCTGTCCTGCCACGATGTGGTATCGCTGGATGGCAAGGTCCACGACCCCAGCCGCATTGATTTCTTGACTCGTTACCTGAACCAGCTGAAGCGGGCCGCGGGGGAGATCGACCTGCGGGGTTATCTCCAGTGGTCGCTGATGGACAACTTTGAGTGAGAAAAGGGGTATTCCGAGCGGTTTGGTCTGATTTTTGTGGATTACCGTACCCAGAAGCGAACATTGAAGGACTCGGCATATTGGTATCATAAGATTATCCAAACCGGCGGGAGCGCATTATCTGTGTAGCGGCCCCCAAGAAAAGCCTTATGCCGCAGCGGGCACAAGGCGTTTCTATTTCTCCGTGGATTTGGGGGATTAGCGTCCGTTTAGCCTCCAATCCAATAAAGATCTACCACGAAATACAAAGTTGGGCGGCCAGAAGTCTCTTCCACTGCCGGAAAAAGGGAAGGGCAAATACACCTTTACCACATACCACACCAACGGGTACGGTCAGGGAAAAGGCCGCCTTTGTACCGGCTGGGACTTGCCCCTGCGATCTGCGGTAAGGGCGGTATGAGCGTGTACTGATCCAACGAGTCTGCCCTGTTCGCCGGCTGCACCACTCTTTGGGAGCGGGCAGAAATCATCGGTCCCTGGCCGCAAACCGTCCGCAGTGATAAGCAGATTGATCCACCACATGTTCCCAGCGCTCGCCGCGGCAAACCGCCAAGCAGCCCTCGGCACACCACACTCCCATGCGGTCCATCCCCTCCCGGGTCAGAGCGGCGGAGTGGGGCGTGCAGAGCAGGTTTTTGGCCATAAAGACCGGGTTTTCCATGGCAGCCGGCTCCGCGCTGTAAACATCTACAGCGGCCCCGGCAATCACGCCGCTGTTCAGTGCGTCGGCCAGATCCCGCTCATTGACGATGGGGCCGCGGCTGGTATTGATCAGCAGAGCTGTCTTCTTCATCATGGCAAGCTGCCTGGCGGTGATCATATTTCGAGTCTCTGGAGTGAGTGGATTGTGGATCGTAACAATGTCGCAGTCCCGCAGCAGCTTCTCCATGTCCTCATAGTACTCGCAGCCAGCCGCCTCCACCTTGGCCCGATTTTTGGAGTGGCTGAATCCGGCAGTCTGCATTCCCACCGCTTGGCAGATGTCCGCTACCAGTTTCCCGATGGCCCCTACACCGATAATACCCACCTTTTTCCCTTGCAGTTCAAAGGCTTTATTGGCATCCCGGATCTTCCAGTTTCCTTTCCGCAGTTCCGTGTCGGCCTCCTGGAGGTTTTTAGACAGGGCAAACATACAGGCCACCGTGTGCTCTGCCACAGAGCGGTTGTTGGCGCCAGGGGTGAAGACCACAGGAATCCCCAAGCTGGCGGCATGGGCCACGTCCACATTATCATAGCCCACGCCAGTGCGGCCAATCACGTTCAGATTGGGACACCGATCGATCAAATCCGCCGGACACCGCCCAATGCGGACGATAAAACCATCGGCATCTTTCAAATGGTCCAGATAGTGCTCCGGCTGTGCGGAATTGGCCACATACACCTCTGCGCCGCTGGCGTTCAATATGTCCATACCCGCTTGGCTAAGGGCATGGGTCAGCACGATTTTCAACTATCATCAGCCTTCCTTTCGATCTATTTCTTGTTGCAGCTGCGCCATTCTTGGAGTAATTCACAAAATTCCTGATACCAAAGCCCTCCCCCTAATAGGGGAAGGCTTTGTTGTGTTTCAAGGGGTCCTTAGGGTACGCCATATGAGTTTAATTGACCGCCGTTTACTCTCCGTCGGAGTAGTCGTACCAGCCCTTACCGGTTTTGCGTCCGAACTCGCCTTTGATTACCTTGTCGATCACCAGCGGACTGGGCGCATCGTTGGGGTCGCCGCTCTCGGCAAAGCGGTCCCGGCGAACGTAGTAGTTCACATCCAGCCCGGTCATGTCCATCAGTTTAAAGGGCCCCATGGGGTAGCCCAACCCCTTCTCACAGGCCGTGTCGATGTCCTCCACCGAGGCGATCCCCTTCTCCAGCAGAAGACATGCCTCCCGAGTGACTGCGGCGTTAATACGGTTTGCCACAAAGCCGGCGATCTCCTTCTGAATGATGATAGGAGATTTGCCGGTCCTTTCACCGAACGCCCGGGCGCACTCCGCAGCCTCATCACTGGTGTGAGGGCCTTTGACCACCTCAACCAGCTTCATCACCAGGGCGGGGTTGAAATAGTGCAGATTCATTAGCCGGTCAGGGTGTTCCGTGACCCCGGCCAGTTTGGAGCTAACTAGATTGGAACTGTTGGTGGCCAAGATCGTGTCAGCCTTGACGATTTTACTGATGCGGCCAAAGAGTTCCTTTTTAATTTCCAGATCCTCAATGATTGCCTCTACCACCAGATCGGCATCCTTCACGCCGGCATCCACGTCGGTGGTGAACGTGAGACGGGCGGATACGATATCGGCCTCCTCTTGGGTAATGCGGCCCTTGTCCACCCGGCCGTTCAGATATTCCGCAGCCCAAGCTTTGGCGCTGTCTACCGCCTGTTCAAAGGAGTCGGTGAGAACCACCTGATAGCCCTCCTTGCGGCCATTCAGGGCAGTGTTCATGGCAATCTGCCGGCCCATGGCCCCGGCGCCAATCACCGTTACATGTTTGATGTCTTCAATTTTCATATCAATACCAGCTTTCTGTATAGGCCCTTTCCCTTCAGGGGGGCCGGAATCAGTAATCAGTCCCCGGTCCGCTCAATGAGTGCGGCCATAGCCTGTCCGCCGCCGATGCACAGGGTGGCCAGGCCAATCCTGCCGCCGGTACGTTTTAGGTTGTGGAGCAGCGTGACAATGAGCCGCGCGCCGGTGCAGCCCAGGGGGTGCCCCAACGCGATGGCGCCGCCGTTAATATTAACCTTACCGGGGTCCAGCCCCAGGTCCCGAATGCAGGCCACCGATTGAGAGGCAAAAGCCTCATTCAACTCAATCAGGTCGATCTGATCCAGCGACATACCGGTCCGCTGAAGGATCTTCTGAGTGGAGTAGTAGGGGCCGTAGCCCATAATGGACGGGTCCAGGGCGGCGGTGGTGATGTCTATTATGCGGGCCATTGGCTTCACACCAGTCTGGCGCACTCTGTCCTCCGATATCAGCACCAGGGCGGCAGCACCGTCGTTCAGCCCGCAGGAGTTGCCTGCTGTGATTGTGCCGCCGGCCTTGACGATGGGCTTCAGCTTGGCCAGAATCTCCATAGAGGTGCCGGGGCGAGGGAACTCATCGGTGTCGAAGAGGAAGGAGTTCTTTCTCTCCTTGACCTCCACCGGGACGATTTCCTCCTTGAAATATCCGGCAGCGATGGCGGCGGCGGCCCGGCGCTGACTCTCTACAGCAAAAGCATCCTGCTCCTCCCGGGAAATGTGGAAACGCTCCGCTACATTTTCGGCCGTCCGGGTCATGCTCAGCCCGGTGCCATAAATGGATGCGGGGGCAGCAGTGCTTCCGGCCTCAATGTTGGAGTCCACCAGTGTATTCTTGTTGCCGCCCCAGCGGCTGCCCCGGAGATAGACAGGGGCGCGGCTCATGTTTTCAGTTCCGCCGGCCACGATGGCGTCCGCTTGGCCGCACCAGATCTCCTGACAGCCGCACAGGGTGGCCTGCATTGCGGAGGCACACAGCCGGTTCACTGTAAATCCGGGCACTGTATCGGGCAGGCCAGCCTCCAGCGCCACACAGCGGGCGATGTTAGAGGCTTCAGTACTCTGGCGCACCTCCCCCAGGATGACTTCGTCCACCAGGCTGTCGGGGAGGCCGGAGCGGTTGAGCGCCTCCCGGACTACAAGGGCCCCCAGCTGGTGGGCAGGGACGCTCTTTAACGAACCGCCATATGTTCCGATGGCCGTCCGGACCGCCCCCGCGATATAGACCTGTTTCATAGCTTAGAACTCCCTTCACAATTTGACTTGCGGTTTGTAAGGAAGGACCGATCGCCTTTCTTGACAGGTTATTGTACAAGCATAAACCGTACCAAGTTACTTATTTCGCTGTTCCACACCGCCCAAGCTCTCATTTGGCCGGCGAATATGAACTTTAAACCAGGCGGCAGCGGCTTAAAAAGTGCAGGATGTGCAATTGTTCACTGCGGCGTGCACATTTTGCATTTTCTGCATATTGCACATCGTTCAGAAATGTGCAAAATTTTCCGGCAAAGTTCCAGCTCGACGGCAGGCGGCGCCAGAAACCGGGCCGCTGCGCAGCGTCAAGGCCCAATCCTTGCTGTCCCAGCGGGGCAAGCGGAAATTGGCACACAGTATGCTTGTAATGTATTTGCGGTATGCCATGCAGAGCCCTTTGCAGGCATCGAGATGGAGATTCAGCCAGAATAAAAGCCGTTCTCCGAAAAACGAAATTCTTGATGATATGGAGTGGAGAGCTTATGGAGTATGAGAACATCTTATACGAAAAAAAGGACGGTATCCTGTTTCTGACTCTAAACCGGCCAGATATGCGCAACGCCCTAACACCCGAAATGTGGCGGGACATCAGCGCCGCAGTGGACAGGGCTGGCGCCGACGAAGAGGTCAAGGCCGTCATTGTGACGGGGGCAGGAGATAAAGCACTGGCCAGCGGCGCGGACATTCGAGAACTGCACGACCGGGGGCACCTGGTTCAGATGGCCGGCACTGCCACCAACGCCCTCAAGGCGCTGGAGGATTTGAACAAGCCCGTGATCTGTGCCATCAACGGCTATGCACTGGGCGGCGGCTGCGAGCTGGCCCTGGCCTGCGATATTCGCATCGCTACCCGGCGTTCCAAATTCGGCCAGCCCGAGGTCAGCCTGGGGCTCATCCCCGGTGCGGGCGGCACCCAGCGGCTTGTCCGTCTGGTTGGTTTGGGCAGGGCCAAGGAGTTGATTTTCTCCGGTACCATCCTCACCGCCGAGGAGGCGATGGCCATTGGCTTGGTAAACCATGTCACCGAGGATACCCGTCAGGCCGTCATGAACGCGTCAGAGGCTATGGCCAGGAAAATCATGGAAAAAGGCCCCGTGGCCGTTGCGCTGGCCAAGATTTGCATCAACATGGGGAGCAACACCGACATCAATACAGGGCTGATGCTAGAGCGGATGGCCCAGACCATCGCCTTGAGCACCGAGGACCGGAGGGAGGGGACCGCTGCCTTCTTAGAGAAGCGGCCGGCCCAATTTCAAGGCCGCTGATGTTCTTGCGAACGGATACCGATTGAACCTATATCCGTACAGATATGCGGAGCAGGGCGCAGGAAACCGCCATCCCTGTCCGCAGACTTCAAACTGTCAATGTTAGAAGGAGGACACCTATGAAACCAATGGAAGGAATCCGCATCATCGAACTGTCCACCATGCTGGCTGGTCCCATGACCGCCCGCGTTCTGGCTGAGTGGGGCGCGGATGTCATCAAGGTGGAGACTTTAAACGGCGACGCCTGGCGCAAACAAGCCGGCACCACCCTCTCCCCCTGTACCGAGAAGGCCAACCCCAATTTTGACATGCAGAATCTAAACAAACGTTTTGTTTCCCTCAATCTGCGTACCCAAACCGGTTACGAGGCCATGATGAAGCTGCTGGAGACAGCCGACGTGTTTCTGACCAATTTCCGGGTACAGGCCCTGGATGGGATGGGGCTGGCTTATGAGCAGCTGAAGGACCGCTTTCCCCGGCTGATTCACGCCTCCGTTTTGGGCTACGGCGAGGAGGGCCCGGACAAGGACCGTCCTGGCTATGATTACACCGCCTTTTTTTCCCGCTCCGGTTTGATGGCTGACCTGGCCCCCGCCGGCGGCGCCCCCTTGATCCCGGTGGGGGGCATCGGTGATCACAGCGTAGCTGTGGCTCTGGTGGGCGGCATTGCCGCCGCCCTGTATAAGCGGTCTGTCTGCGGCGAAGGGGAAAAAGTAGACGTCTCCCTGCTCCAGTCCGGCGCGTTCCTGGCCTCCACCGGTGTGCTGAACGGCATCAACGGGCGTGTCCTGCCCCGGACCCGGTTAGACTGCGGCCATGCTGGCAGCAATTCCTACCAGGGCTCCGACGGCGAGTGGTTCTATCTTGCCTGCATTGACTACCGCCGCTTCCCCGAACTGTGCCAGCTGCTGGGCCGGCCTGACCTGGCCGAAAACCCAAAATACTCCACCAACGCCAGCTACTATGCTAATCGCACCGAATTGACCAGGATATTTGACGAAATTTTCAGCAAACAGCCTGTGTCCTATTGGCACAGTCTCTTTGAGAAGCACGACATGCCCCACGAAGTCCTCCGGCACTTTAAGGACATTCCGGACGATCCCCAGGTCATTGCCAACCACTACGCCTACCGCTACGAGTATGAGGACGGCACAAAGACGGTTTTTGTCAATGGTCCAGTACACTTCGGCTCTGTGGACCCAGTTCAGATTCCGTGCCGTGTCTCTGGCGGTATCGGATGCGACACCGCCCAGGTCCTTCAAGAACTGGGGTACTCCGATGAAACGATCGCCGCCATGTACCGTGCCGGAGAGATCCGCTGATGCTCTCTTAGGACCCAGGAGCGGTTAAACTGAGACTTTTGGAAAGAAGGCAGAACTGCTATGAGTGAAGCTGTTGTCAACACCGGGGCGGAACAGGCCGCACCCAAACCCAAGCGCCCCAAGCCCAAGTCTATGATAATGATTGGAGAGCAGACCGCCGCTCTGTTTGAAAATTCCCGTCTGGCCAAGGAGCGGGGCGAGAAGGTGGGCTGGTCCGCCTCCATCTTCCCCCAGGAGATTCCTGAGACCTTAGGACTGAACATACTATACCCAGAAAATCACGCCGCTGGCATCGCTGCCCGGCACCAGGCCGACTCCTTCCTCCAGGAGTGCGAAGGCCCTTTGGGCTACTCCAATGACCTGTGCGCCTATGCCAAGGTCAACTTGGCCTACGCCGCCGTATTAAACGGCGAGAGTGAGATTGAACTCCCAGATGGCGGCAAAATGGTCAAGCCGGATTTCCTGCTGCTGACCAACAACATCTGCAACCAGCTGACCAAGTGGTATGAAAATCTGGCCCGGCAGATGAACATCCCGATTTTTTTCATCGACACCTGCTACAACCCCTGGGACCATGTCACCGAGAGCCGTGTGCGCTATGTCCGTGCCCAAATCGACCAACTCATCCAGGATTTGTGCGCTTTTACAGGAAAGACCTGGAGCGAGGAGCGATTTCGAGAAGTGATGGCGATCTCGCAGCGCAACAGTTATCTCTGGGAGCGGGCCAACGACCTGATGCATCATAAGCCGGCCCCCATCGGCGGATTTGAATTGTTCAACTATATGTCCGCCATGGTGTGCAACCGGGGCAAACCCTCCACCACCGCCATTATGGAACAGCTCATTGCCGAGATGGAGGAGAACATCCGACTGGGCAGATCCACTTTCCCGGTGGAGGAGGACTTCCGGGTATCCTGGGACGGCATTGCCTGCTGGCCCTATCTGAGTCACAACCTGCGCACCTTGAAAAAGTACGGTGTCAACATGGTAGCCTCCAGCTATGGAAAAGCCTGGGCCATCGAGTACGACGATCTGGATGGCATGGCCAGAGCCTACTGCTTTGCCTCCACCAACGGTGATAACGCCACCACCATGATCTCCCGCCGGATGGAGGCGCTCCAGCGATTCGGCTGCGAGGGTACCATCTACCATGTCAATCGGAGCTGCAAAGTAATGGACTGCCAGATGATGGAGGTTCAACGGCAGCTGGCCCGGCAGGCGGGAGTGCCCTTCGCCGCCTTTGACGGCGACCAAGCCGACTTCCGCAACTACAGCGAGGCTCAGTTTGAGACCCGCATCCAGGGTCTGGTAGAGGTTATGAAGCAGAACAAGGAGGGGAAGACCAATGGCTGAATTGCGCGAAAACCTGGCCCGGCTGAAGATGGCCTGTGACAACCCCAGATCCCAGCTGGACAATTATCTGAGCCAGGGCAAAAAGGTGGTGGGTTGTTTCCCGCCCTACACCCCCGAGGAACTGGTTCACGCCTCAGGCATGATCCCTATGGGCCTCTGGGGAGGCAGAACACCGCTGATGGAGGCCAAACGTTATCTCCCCCCCTTCGCCTGCTCTATCATGCAGGCCAATATGGAGTTTGGTCTCAAGGGCGCTTATCAGAGCCTGTCGGCGGTGATCATCCCGGCTATGTGCGACACACTGCGCTGTATGACGCAAAACTGGCGCTTCGGCGTCCCCTCTATCCCTATGGTCCCTATCGTCTACCCTCAGAACCGCACCTCGCCGGCCAGTGTGGACTACCTGATCAGTGAGTATGAGACCGTTTTGACTATGCTGGCTACCATCACCGGGGAAATGATGAATGAAAAGGCACTGTGCCAGACCATCGAAATCTACAACCGGCACAATCAGGCCATGCGGGAATTTGCCCGGACGGCCAACGACCATCTGGATGTGATTGACGCGAAGGTGCGCCACACCGTGTTCAAGAGCGCCTTCTTCTTTGAGAAGAGTGAGCACACCGCTCTGGTCCAGGAGATCACCGCCGCGCTGAAGGAGCTGCCCGTCCACCAGTGGCGCGGAAAAAAGGTGGTGATGGCTGGCATTGTTTGTGAGCCGGAGGAGCTGCTGGATATCTTTGTAGAGAACCAGATCGCCGTGGTGGGCGATGACCTGGCGCAGGAGTCCCGCCAGTACCGCACCGACACGCCGGAGAAGGGCGGCGGAGGTCTGAAGCGGCTGGCGCTCCAGTGGAACGCCAGGCATGGATGTAGTCTGATCCACGAGATGGACAAACCAAGAGGGCGGATGCTCGCCAAGCTGTGCCGGGAAAACGGCGCTCAGGGCGTGATCTCCTGTATGATGAAGTTCTGTGACCCCGAGGAGTACGACCAGCCCTACTACGAGGCGGACCTGCGCAAAGCAGATATCCCTTTTCTCGCTATTGACATCGACCAGCAGAACATTACCTTTGAACAGATCCGGACCAGAATCCAGACCTTTGGAGAAATGATCTGATTGGAGCGCGCCGCCCATTGGACTGCACTCCCCGCAGCCCTTCTATCCAGCGAATACAAAATAAACGCGAACAGATCGTCCCCGCCGCTGCACCGCAGCGCCAGGGACGGTCTTTGGCGCACTGCAGCAGCGTTGTTCATCCATCTGCCGGTTTTCGGCCCTGTTGGGCCAGCATGACAAGGAAAAAGCTGGCAGAGAGAGAAAGCAGATTCAGCACGAAGATCAGGTGGTAACTTTGCGTCCAGTCGGCAATCTTGCCAATCAGGAAAAACCCGCAGGTGCTGCCCATAGTGAAGATCGTCAGTACCCGGCTGTAGGTCAGCTTATAGTCCTCCTGGCCAAAGATACTGATGACCCATAGGGGGAGCGGAACAGTCCCGAGAGGGTTTCCGATCCCCCACAGGGCGATGAACAGGATGGCGCTGGCTGGCTGCGGGGTGACCAAGAGGGCGGCGGCAGTTGCAGCGGCCGGCAGAACATACAAATAGACTGAGGCCTTCTTAATGCCAAAAAAGTCGATTACTCCGCCCACTGTCAATTTGCTGATCATCATGGTGAATCCGAAAATGGTTGCGGCAGCGCCCAAAAAGAGGGTGTCGTAGCCGATGCTCTGAAGAAACGTGGGGTAAAAGCCGTTGAGGGGCGTAATCACAAACCCTGCCATAAACATGGCGCAGGACAGCAGCACAAAGCGCCGGGTCCGGTCCCGGGGGCCGGAGACCAGTCCAGTCTTCCGCCTGTTCTCTCCCTGTTGGTTTTCAGGTCCCCCGGCTCCCTCGTCAAATCCAAAGGGCCGCAGCCCCATCTCTTCCGGTGTGTCGCGGATGAGCAGCAACGCCGCCACACACAGGGCCAGGATGACGGCCCCCTGGATCGCACTCGCGTAGGTTAGCCCAAACCGGTTCAGCACTCCGGAAATGAAACGGGACCACAGCACATTGGGAAGACTGGAGCCAACCATGCAGCAGCTGAGTACGGTTCCCCGGTACTTGTGAAACCAGTTGGTCAGCAGGATGGACACCGGGACCAGCGCTGCTCCGCCGTGGGCCACACCCACGAAGCAGGCCCCAAGGTAGCACATGAACAGACTGTCCCTCATAAAGCAGACATAGGCCAGCACCCCGGCCAGTGAGCAGACGGCCAGGACCAGTCTGGGACTGTACTTGGCATAGATACGGCCCAAAAACAGAATGCACAGCAAACATACTACGCTCTGGAGTGTCATGGCGTCAGAGATCTGTGACTGAGAGACACCTCGCTCTGACACTGCCGCCGAGAGGAACAGGGAACACAAGTTAAAGGTCATACCCATTCCATAAAACATCACCAGAAAACATCCGGCCGCTACAAAAAAGCTGTAATGAAGGTTTCTCTGTTTCCTCATGCTTTAGCCCCTCTCCCGCAGTTAACACCGTGTTGTCTATAGTTAAAGCAAGAATGATACCATGTGTGATGTATCTGCCGGCGGGGCGGCTCCAGGCGTACGGTAAACGGCAAAGCTCCCAGCATTCCAGTGACATGCCGCTAAATAAGAAATTTTCTTTGGAAAAATCCTGAAGTATTTCAACAGAACCAGGCACGTATGACAGGATAACCTCTGGTGCTTAACCATACTGCCATCTTTAAAGCGGGTCTTAATTCCTGCCCGAAAAACCCGCACAGGCAAGTGCATTCTTTATATGGATTGCACAATGGTCTATGCACATGCTGCAGACCTCCAGCCATATTCTTGACTTTTATTTTTCCTATATCTATGGTATAATACCCTTGAATAAGCTGCTCGAACATAACCGCAGCACCCTTTTTATCCCCACGGCTTTTACTGGCGCTGGAGCGGTTTGTTTCAGCTAGAGGGGACCACTTCTATTGGCAAAGAATGCGAGGTGATCTTCATGGGCGACAACCCCTTTTACAGAGACCTGGATGGGCGCATCTCATTTTCCATGGTTCTGGACAACATTGATGCCGGCGTCATGGTCTACGACGCTGCAGGAAACGTTCTGTTTGCCAACACCATGATGATAAATTGGAGAAACATCCCACGCCAGGAATATCTGAAGATGAACGTGCATGACTTTATGAGCGTGATTGACGTGTGCGTTTTTGATTTGGTTTGCCAGGAAAAGCGGCGGGTCAGCCGTTTACAGTACTATCAGGACCTTCAGAAAGCGGGAGACCCCCTCCGGATCAGAACGGTGACCGGGACCCCTATTTTCGACGGCTTTGGCAACATCCAGTATGTAGTCACCCTGCTTCAAGATGTAGATGACTTTCAAAAATTGTATCAGACACTTCTGGATGAAAATAAGATCCTCTACACCGAACGTCCCAAAGTCCGCTCGGATGAGAAGGTGGGCATTATCGCCAAGAGTCCTGAGATGCGCCAGCTGATTTCCGTGCTGGACAACATCGCCCCCCTGGACTCCACCATTTTGCTGTATGGGGAATCGGGCACCGGTAAGGAGGTCCTTGCCCATTATATTCACGATCACAGCAAACGGCAGGGAAAACCGATGATTACTGTAAACTGTGCGGCCTTTCCAGAAAATTTGGTGGAGGCCGAACTCTTCGGCTATGAAAAGGGCAGCTTTACTGGCGCCAGCCGGGACGGGAAAATCGGCTTGGCCGAGGCGGCCAATGGAGGAACGCTGTTTTTGGATGAGATCAACTCTCTGCCGCTGGTGGTCCAGGGCAAGGTCCTGCGCATGATTGAGGAGAAAAGCATACAGCGGGTAGGTTCGGTGCAGAGCAAAAAGGTAGACTTCCGCCTGATCGTGGCTACCAACCGGGACCTGGGCGAGATGGTGCGGCAGGGGACCTTCCGGGCGGACTTGTACTACCGCCTTCACGTCATCCCTCTGATGATCCCGCCTGTTCGAGAGCGCCAGTCGGACATTGTTCCGCTGTGCCTCCACTTTTTGGAGTATTTTTGCAAGAAGTACAACCTGAAAAAGAGTTTCTCTGATCCGGTGCTGGAGGAGGTCACACAATACCATTGGCCAGGGAATGTCAGAGAGATCCGGAATTTTGTGGAACGTATGGTAGTGATGACCCCCTATGCGACGACAGAAATCGCCAGTATCCCTTCCGGGATGCTCTCTGACAAGGAGGAGCCCCGGCCAGGGAGCGACAGAGCGGAGAAGGCGGCGGGAGGCAAGCTGACCAAGGAAACGATATTAGCCGCACTGGCTGTCTGCAACAATCACCGCAGCAAGACCGCAGAGTATCTGGGCATCTCCCGGCGGCAGCTTCAATATAAGATCAAGGAATTTCATATTTCCTCCCGGTGCAGCTACAAAAACGACGACGCTTAGGAACGCACCTCGAATATGACAATATCGGATATGGTTCCAATCAGCTTTGCCTATGGAAGGAATGAACGTGATTGCGGCAGTTTTGAGACTTACTTTGAACAAGCACACGGGCAGGAACGTAACATGCTGCAGAACAGATGCAGCAGGGTTCCGCCCTCCCGACATATGATACCCAAATCAAAAGAGGAGCTGATGCCCGGTACCTCGGGCAGACAAGGTTCTTGCTCCTGCGCAGGCATGTGAACTCCCCGGATTGCACAAAATGTGCAGATCGGGGAGTTTTTGCACTTTTCTCCGCTGCCGCATTCTGTATTTTAAGCCCGAAAAGCGAGTTCAGTGGGACAGTCAGTTTGAAATTTGAGGGTTTTTCGGCGATTTGCTGTCTTTTTATGATTTGGCACGATCCTTGCTTTTGTATAATTGCAATACCAAAAGGTAAGCTACCTTTTGGTCCGCGACGGCTCCTGCTCGCCGCACCGCCACCGCATTTGATATGGCGCTCCATACCAGATTCTAAGGGAGCGTTATAGCAAAAGAAAAAATAAAAATATGGAGGAGAACTACAATGAAGAAACGTATCCTGTCCGCTCTGCTGGCTTCCGCAATGCTCTTTGCCCTCGCGGCCTGCGGCAACAATCAGCAGACTCCGTCCAACAGCAATCCTTCTGGGCCTGCAAATTCCGGCGGTGCAGTTTCCGCCCAGCAGCCCGCCGCGCCTTCTGACTCCGGTTACCCCACCAAGCCCATCACCAACATCGTTTGCACCTCCGCCGGCGGCAGTACCGACCTGTACAACCGCTTGATCGGCAACTATATCGAGCCCTACCTGGGGCAAGGTTTTGTGATTGAAAACGTGACAGGCGGCGCTCAGGTCATCGGCACCACCCAGCTGGCCAACTCCGCCCCTGACGGCTATACCCTGGGCGGCGGCTGGAGCGCCTCCTTCGGGATGAGGCCCTATCTGCTGGATGTCACCTATGATGTGGACGACTTCATCTTTGTCTGCGGCATTCTAAACCAGATCGAGTCCTGTATTGTCCGTTCCGACGCCAAGTGGAACACCCTGGACGAGTTGATGGAAGATCTGAAGAACAATCCGGAGATCAACTACGGCGCCGGAAATGCCGGCTCCTTCCAGTATGTCTGGGCGCGGTACGTTATGAACCAGAAGGGAGTCAATGGCACCTTTATCCCCCACGACGGCGACGCCGATGCGCTGACATCCCTCCGGGGCGGCGCGGTAGACTTTGTCTTTGCTGAGACTACCTCCGCCATGAGCGGCATCAAGTCGGGCGATTACCGGGTCCTGGCCACCTGCTTGACCGAGCGCGACCCCGCTACCCCCGATGTGCCCTGCCTTGCTGAGCTTGGCTACAAGTGTGAACTGAGCCACACCATGTCTCTGATCTTCCCCGCAGGCGTCCCTGACGAATGTGTACAGAAGGTCTACAATGCCGTGGAACAGGTGATGCAGGACCCTGGCTTTATTGAGCAGTGTGAGAAAGGCGGTTTCTCCCCCGTCTTTAAGACGGGCGAAGAGATTCGGGAGGAGATCGATCAGCTGGCCGAAATCATTAAGCCCATGATCGAGGAAGGAGCCTTTGACTGATTCTGTAATACCGCTGTCTCTTTGATTTCCCCTTTTTGACATTGGGCAGGGGAGCCCCCGGCGCTTGCGGCGGGGGCTCCTGTTGACCCAGATCTTCTGTGCTGTGAACGCCAGATGTTTGCAGCGGAAAGGCATAACAATGAATGATTTTATCAAAAAGCGCCTTGTGGTGACAAAGGCCCACGCAGATATCGTTCTTTCGCTCCTTTTTATTTTGGCATCCCTCTACATGCTCCTGTTTGGAATTGAAAAATTTACCAAGATTGGGTTTGGAGCCGTTGGCAAAGTGGACGACCGGCTGTTTCCGACCATTCTGATGTGGGCTGCTCTGATCTGCTCCATCGCAATCTTGCTGTTTGCTCTGTTTGAAAACGCAAAAGACAAAAAACTGATCCAGGCTGGCGGCACACCGGCCACCACGGAGTTCTCCATCTGCGCAATTCTTGTTACCTTGATTGGTCTGTTCTTCTATTTGACTATGAAAACCATCGGCTATCCTCTCAGCAGTGTCATCAGCATCTGTGCTGTTTATTATTTGCTGGGAGGCAGAAAGATACTGACCGCTCTGCTTACCTCCGGGATCTTTACGCTGGTCTGTTATCTGTTCTTTGCCGTATATTTGGGCGTCAGCCTGCCTATTGGGTTTGGGTTCTGATTGAAGAATTCGGCCAAATATCGACTCATTTATTCTTGAAATGATCCAGGGGGATTGATTTATGGGCTTTAGTTTTGCAAATATTGCCGCAGGCTTTTCGCAGATCACAACGCTCAATTGTGTCGCTATGATCGCCTTCGGTACCTTTCTCGGCATTGTCATCGGTGCGCTGCCCGGACTGACCGCAACCACCGGTGTGGCAATTTTCCTGCCCCTTACCTTTTACATGGAACCTGTTCCGGCACTGGGCTTCCTCGCCGGCATCTACTGCGGTGGTATGTACGGCGGTTCTATCACGGCTATCCTCATCAACACGCCGGGTACGCCCTCCGGCGCGGCCACCGTTCTGGACGGGCATCCGCTGGCTCAAAAAGGCGAGGCCTACCGGGCGCTGCAAATTGCGCTGTACGCCTCAGTAATTGGCGGCATCATCTCCTGCATTGCACTGATGTTCTTTGCACCTATTCTGGCCTCCGCCGCTCTAAAATTCAGCTATGCAGAGTACTTTGCTCTGGGTGTATTCGGACTGTCCGTGGTGGCCGGCCTTTCAAACGGCAACATTTTCAAGGGCCTGCTGTCGTGTGTCATCGGCCTCTTCATCGGCTGCATCGGTATGGACCCCATCTCCGGCTATCCACGCCTTACCTTCGGTTCCACCTCCCTGCTGGGCGGCTTTCAGCTGATTCCGGTGTTGATCGGTATCTTTGCTTTGTCTGAACTAATCCGGCAGTGTGCTGACAAGGCCAATCGCGGCAATGAAAAAGAGGAGATCCTCGCGGTTTCCGGCAACAGTCTGACCAAAGCTGACTGGAAGAGATGTATCTCGCCCATCATCAAGGGCTCCTTGATTGGCACCTTTATCGGCGCAGTCCCCGCCACCGGCGGCGGCACTGCTGCATTCCTCTCCTACGGTGAGCAGCGGCGTGCTACCAAGGACCCCGATTACGGCAAGGGCAGCATTGAGGGTGTGGCCGCCTCTGAGTCCGCCAACAACGGCGCTACTGGCGGCACCTTTATCCCCATGCTGACGCTGGGCATTCCCGGCGACTCGGTTACTGCGGTGATGATGGGCGCTCTGATCATTCAAGGGCTGACCCCCGGCCCGTCCCTGTTTGTGGAGCATGGTGACACCATCAACGGCATCTATTTTGCCCTGCTGCTGTCCAACATCTTTATGCTGATGATGGGCCAGGTGGGACTGCGCTGGTTTTATAAAGTCTGTCTGATCCCCAAAGAGATCCTTCAGCCTATTATCTTCGGCCTGTGCTGCATCGGCGCCTATGCGGCCAACTCCAGCATGTTTGACGTGGCATGTATGATCTTCTTCGGTTTCCTCGGCTATTTCCTCACTCGGTTCGGCATCCCCATGACGCCCATCCTGCTGGGCTTAATCCTGGGCAGCATCACCGAGTCTAATCTGCGCCGGGGCCTGATCCCCACTAAGGGGAACTTCTTCCAGTTCATCTGCCGGCCTATCTGTCTTGTGATCCTGGCGTTTACTGTATTTTCCCTCTTGTTTACTATTATTCGCATGATCCGCGACACTGCCGCTGGGAAGACGCTGAAGGAAGAGGAGTAAGCGCCTGTACTCAACGCTTCCCGGCTCAAAAGCGGAAGCGGTTCCAGCTTGTTTAAGGAGGTTCACACAATGGCAATGAAACGTATGTTGATCCTGTCTCCGCAGGACAATGTGGGCGTTCTGCTGGAGGAGGCCAAACAGGGCGATACCGCAGTCTGCGGCCAGGTGCAGGTCCCTTGCCTGGAGGATATTAGCTTCTGCCACAAAATTGCCCTAGCTGATCTGCCCGCCCACACAGATTTCCTCAAATATGGAGAGATCATTGGCTACTCTCTCCGGGCTGTCAAAAAAGGAGAGTGGGTCCATATCCACAATCTGGACGATGTCAGAGGACGGGAGGGGATGCTGTAATGGATCAGATATTCGGATTTCGCCGCCCTGACGGCTCCTTCGGCATCCGCAACCATATTGCGGTCATTCCCTCCGTTTTCTGCGCCAACCACGCCGTAAAACTGATTGCTAATCAGGTGGGCGGCGCGGTCCCCTTCCCCCATATCAATGGCTGCGGCCAACACGGCCGGGATCTTCAGCAGACCATCAACACCCTGGCTGGTATTGGGAAAAACCCCAACTTCGGCGCTGTCCTGGTGATTGGGCTGGGCTGCGAGCGCGTACAGGCCCAGGAGTTGGCCGGGCTGATTGCCCAGAGCGGAAAGCCGGTTCGGTATCTCAACATCCAGCAGGAGGGCGGCACCCTCAAGACCGTCCAGGCCGGGGTGCGCATGGCCCGGGAATTTGCCGCCCTGCTTGCCCAGGGGCAGCGGGAACCTTGCCCTGTCTCCAAGCTGGTGCTTGGCCTGAAGTGCGGCGGGACAGACGCCACCTCTGGCATTGCCGCCAATCCGGCGCTAGGGCTGGCGGTGGACCGCCTGATCGATCAGGGCGGTACCGCCTTTCTCTCCGAACTGGCGGAGTTGCTGGGGACGGAGCACATCATGCGCCGCCGCAGTGAGACACCGGAGGTCTACCAGCGCATTAAAGAGGAACTCAGCCACTGTGAAGCGGTGCTGGAGCGCATGACGCGGGACTTCACCCGCACCAGCGAACAGGCCGCCCTGGTCACGCCCGGCAACTTTGAGGGGGGTGTCAGTTCGGTGTCGGAAAAGGCCCTGGGCGGGATTCACAAATCTGGCAGCCGCAAATTTACTGGGGTGCTGGACTACGCCCAGCGCCCTGACCGAACCGGGCTGTTCCTCATGGCCGCAGCCGGTGATGACTCCGACATTGCCACAAGCCTGGCCGCAGGAGGGGCGCAGATCATTGCCTTTACCACTGGCCGGGGCACCCCCACCGGCTTTCCTGGAGTCCCTGTGCTTAAAATTACCGGGAACAGCCAAACCTTCCACAATATGGAGGACGACATTGACTTGAATGCCGGGGAAATTATCGACGGTACCATGACTCTGGATCAGGCAGGCGACAGCATTTATCAGGAGCTGTTAGCGGTCGCCTCAGGCCGGCTGACCAAAGCGGAAGCCACGGGGCACGACGAACTGTTCTCCATCGGACGCTACGAATGCTACTGACCCACTGACTGCACCTTGGACCCAGTACTAATGTGCTTTTGTACTTTTGTAGTTCTCTTTGAACGATGGACTGGTGATTTCCACCCCCTGTGGGGGTGGAAGCACAACAGGATTGGGACTTGGCCCAAGGAATTTTTGCCGGCTGGACGAAAAACATGGATAAGAACTGCAGAACACACTACGCAACAGAACGAAAGGTGGTCCTTACATATGCCAGAAAAGATCCAAAAGCTGCGCAATGGCGAGATGACCGACGGTATCATCAACGCCGGAAACCGTACCCTTCTATATGCGCTGGGTATCGGCAAGGAGGAGATGGAAAAACCCTTTATCGGAATTGCCAATTCCTGGAACGAGATGCACCCCGGCCACAAGCATCTGCGGGAGTTGTCCGCCGCCGTGAAAGAGGGGATCATCGCCGCCGGGGGACAGCCCTTCGAGTTCAACACCATCTCCTTGTGTGACGGCGAGACCCAGGGGCACAAGGGGATGTGCTTTGTTCTGCCCAGCCGTGAGATCATTGCCGACAGCGTGGAGGTCATGGCGGAGGGCCAGCGGCTGGATGGTCTTGTCATGCTGGCTAGCTGCGACAAGATCGTCCCCGCCATGGCCATTGCCGCCGGCCGGCTGAATATCCCCTGTGTGATTGTCACGGGTGGTCCCATGATGCCCTCCGCCTACAAAGGCCGTGCTTTCGGCGGAGCCTGGGAGGTCCGGGAGGCGGGAGGAAAGCTGGCTGCCGGCCAGATTACCCAGGAGGAGTACGACGAAATGGAGCAGTGTGTCTGCGGCGGCGTGGGCTCCTGCCCCATGATGGGCACCGCCAATACTATGTCCTGCCTGATGGAGCCATTGGGACTCTCGCTCCCCGGCTACGGCACCACCCACGCCACCCAGGCGAATAAGCTGCGCTGCGCCCGGGAGAGCGGAAAGCTGGTCATGCGGCTGGTGGCGGAAAAACGCTGTCCCCGAGACTACATCACCTATGGCAGCTTCCAGAATATGATGCGGGTCAGTGCTGCCATCGGCGGCTCCACCAACACCTTCCTCCATATCCCTGCCATCGCCAAAGCATTCGGCTTCCGTTTGGACCCGGAGGAGTTCAACCGGATTGGCGACTCCACCCCCTATCTTGCCTGCATCAAGCCATCTGGGACGTATACTCTCTGGGATATGCACATGGCCGGAGGTGTCCCTGCGGTGATGAAGGAGTTGGGCGACCGCCTGGACCTGACCCAAAAGGCTGTTACCGGACAGACCTGGGCCGAGGTGCTGGAGCATGTCTCGGGTACCCTAAACCAGGAGGTCATCCACCACGCCAGTAACCCGGTTGCTCCCCAGGGCGGGTTGATTGTGCTGAAAGGGAGTCTGGCGCCCATCGGCTCGGGGCTGAAGCGCACGGCAGTGGACAAGAAAATGTGGGTCCACCGGGGCCCTGCTCGAGTCTTCAATCGGGAGATGGACGCCATCCTGGCCATCCGTGGGGGGAACATTCAAAAGGGAGACGTCATTGTCATCCGCTATGAGGGCCCCAAGGGCGGTCCCGGTATGCGGGAGATGCTGGCCGCCACCACCACTCTGATGGGCTTTGGCCTGGGAGACAGCTGCGCCCTGGTCACCGATGGGCGCTTCTCCGGCGCCAGCCGGGGACCCTGCATCGGACATGTGGCCCCCGAGGCCGCCGAGGGCGGCCCGATTGCCCTGGTTCGGGATGGGGACATGATCAGCATCGACCTCTACAAGAAGACGTTGGACCTGGAGGTGAGCCAAGAGGAACTGGAACGCCGCCAAGCTGAGTGGAGTCCTCTGCCTCCTATGATCAACAGCTGCTATCTGGACCGCTACCGCCGCACCGTGGGCCCCACTTGGGAGGGGGCATCTCTGGAGTAGGAACCTGGCAGCATGCCGGAGGGACAAAGCCCAGGCGCGGCAGCTGACGGCAAACGGTCCGCCTAGATGGTCGTTAGAGAGTATGAATACAGCGTTCGAGTTCCATCCTCCGCAACACATATGGAAAGAAGGTATCGTCAATGGCAAACTATCCAATCGAAACTGTTCGCAGCTTTTGCATCCAGATCTGGGAAAAGGCTGGCCTTTCTCCAGAGAACGCCCAAGTCTGCACCGACACCTTGCTTGCTGCCGAGCTGCGCGGAGTACGGACCCATGGCCTTACCCATATGCGAGACTATTGCAAACGCATGTCTCTGGGAACGCTCACCAACGGGGATACTATGGAGTTCACCTTGACCTCACCTTCCACGCTGGTGGTGGACGCCAAGTTTGCCATGGGTGCAGTGGCTGCCAACCAGGTCATGGACCGCTGTATCCAGCAGGCAAAACAGTCCGGTGCGTGTTTTGCCTCCGTTCACAACGGCTGCCACTACGGTTTGGGCGCCTACTACCCCATGAAGGCGGCCAAGGCCGGGATGATCGGCGTGAGCCTTACCAACACATCTCCTCTTGTTTCCCCTGTCGGCGGGGCGGAGCCCCTGCTGGGGACTAATCCCATCTCCATTGCAATCCCTGCGCGCCGGCACCCGGACCTGGTCCTGGATATGGCTACCAGTACGGTGGCCAAAGGGAAGATATCCCTGGCGTTAAAAGAACATACCTCTATCCCACTGGGCTGGGCGCTGGACCGGAATGGAGTCCCTACCACCTCCGCCGCAGAAGCGGATGGGGGTTCCCTGGTCCCCTTTGGGGGGTATAAGGGCTACGGCCTGGGACTTGTGGTGTCGCTGCTGTCTTTTGCTCTGAGCGGCGCAGATATGGACATGAATCTGCCTAAATTTTTTGACCGGCCCAACCTACCCAGCAATGGCGGTTATTTTATGGGCGCTATTGACATTGCACGCTTCTGCTCCCTTGAGACCTTTAAGATTCGAGTGGATGCCTTTCTCGATATCTTGAAAAATTCCCGGCCCGCCCAGGGGTCCCCGGGGGTTTCCGTTCCCGGAGAGCCGGAACTGGCCTGCGAGAAAGCGGCACTCCAACATGGTATCGAGCTACCTCCATCTACCCTGCGGGATCTAAAAGAATTGGCGGATGTTTATCAAGTTCCCTACATTTTTTAGATTCCAATTCTTCTCTGTATCTCCACCCCGAATTCCGCTGATTCGGACGCAGCGGGATGCTGCAGGCGCGGCTTCTTTCAGTCAAGCTAGCAAAAGCAATGTGCAGACTTTAATCATTAAAGTCTGCACACTTTTATGACTGGATTATGACTGGATGAACTGCTTAGTCGATTTTCAGCATCAGCTCCAACACTCTTCTGGCACAGGTCTCCAAGTCGCTCCGGTTGACCGCCCCCCGTTTCATGGCCTCCTCCACTCGTTCAGGGTAACCGTTGGCCATTTTCAGGTCGTTGCCGGCCAGGAGCTCCTTGTAGTGCTCCCCACGGGTCCACCAGTCGGACATCACCAGACCGGTGTAGCCCCACTCATCCCGCAGGATGTCCGTCAGCAATTCCCGGCTCTCCGAGGCCCGGCGGCCATTGATGACATTGTAGGAGCTCATAATAGCCCAGGGCTGCTCCTCTCGGACAATCAGCTCAAAGGCCCGCAGATAAATCTCCC
>OFFX01000814.1_pt1 | contig 24948 bp, 26 predicted proteins | sample 1521511 | NCBI WGS metagenome assembly OFFX01 (sample SAMEA3504125, study PRJEB24116) | mouse gut metagenome | biome: mouse gut; feature: mouse-associated habitat; material: faeces | place: Denmark | collected 2011
AATCCGCACAGACGACAGGGCAGATTTTAATTCCAACAGGCGGTTTTACCGATGGGCGAGCGACTTTGGCGAATACCTTGAGGGCATGGCGGACAGGTGCACGTTACAAATCGTTCTGCTGAAAATGCAGGGCTATTCCACAAAGGAGATTGCCGCATCCGTGAAGCTGTCCACAAAGTCTGCTTACAGCCGCATGGGTGGATCGCAACTATATGCAGCTTCGGGGAATGGGGCTGCCTGTGGAAAGTCCGGCGGTCATTCCCGGTATCAGTTATGATGCCATTGTGATTGCCAATACATATGAGAGATTCAGAAAATCGCCGTATCGGGAGCTTATCAATAAGTATCCTCGGGAAAAGGTACATATGCCGGATGAGGAGCTGCTCTTTTTGGAGGAAACCATGAAGGCTTTCGGCCTGATGTAACAGTTCGGACGGAGATTGCCGGAGAGGAAAAGTGAATAATCATTGAACAGACAGCCCTAAGTTGTTATACTAGAGACAGCGAAGGGCTGTTTTTCAATATTGTTGAAATTATCCGAATACTGCAAAACAGTCAGGAAAGTAAAGTCACAAAGGCGCACGAGAGGAACTTTTATGAGTGCCCTTTCGAATAAAAGTTCCTCTCATTTCAGGTGTGCCGAAGCGACTTTACTCTTTAGAGCTGCCGCGCAGCGACTGCAAATAGGAGGACGGATATGGCAAGAACCGTAGGAATCGGGCATCAGAATTTTGAACATTTGATTGCAAATGATAATTCGGAAAGACATTGATGATGAATACGGTGGAGCAGTTCTTTTCTGTGGAATATGCAGGGAGGGGCGAGCTGTTTGAGGGGCTTGAGATTTGGAAGGAAGAGAAGTACAGGAAGCGAAAGCGCAATCTGGAGCCTTTTATTGGCCGGAGGCTATCTTCGTGTAGAAAAATTCCGGTTTCATGAGGAATGGGGACGCGAGGAATATGAGCTGGTATTGACGAATAAAGAAGTACGCACCATGTTTGAGCGGATGTTTCGGAATTGGTTTGCAGGCGACGGTTCGGGATACAGTGAATTTGTGGAGGCTCTGCTTCAGCAATTTGGAGGAAATGAATGAATACATGAACAGGGTGATGAAGGAAACCTTCAGTTTCTTTGACACCGGGAAAAAAACCGCCAAAGAAGCGGAGCCGGAGCGCTTCTATCATGGTTTTGTGCTGGGGCTTTTGGCAGAGCTGCGGGGACGTTATACGCTGACTTCCAATCGTGAGAGCGGCTTCGGGCGATATGACGTGATGCTGGAGCCGATGAAGGAGGAAGATGATGCGATTATCATAGAATTTAAGGTGTTCCGCCCGGAGAAAGAGCATACTCTGGAGAATACCGTGCAGGCAGCCCTTGCGCAGATTGAAGAAAAGGGATATGCGGCAGTTTTGGAAGCAAAGGGGATTGCACCGGAACGGATTCGTAATCTTGGCTTTGCATTTGAAGGAAAAAGGTTTTAATCGGATAAAGAAAAAAGTACGGAAGGAAATACAAAAATGAACTTAAGAGAATTTACGGAATCCATAGACAAATTAGCGGAGAAAATGACAAAGGAAGAGCTTCAGATGGTTCTTCACAGCTTTGCGCGCAAGATTCCTGAGGTGCAAAGAGCAGAGTTTATTGATATTTTAAAGGAGATAACAGCCCATAAAAATGACCAAACGGAAGAAAACAGCTTTGTGTCTAAAGCAAGGAAACAGGACGAAGCGGAAATAAACAAGGAATACATCCGGTTAGAAGAACAGTTCGCAAAAATCCAGGAGGAAGAGCTTTGCCTTTATGCGGAAGGGTATGAGGACTATTCCTCCGGCTATTGGGACTCGGATTGGGTTTATGAATATGAGGATACTCAGGGAATCGGGAAGATTTTTGAGGACGCCTCCCGCCTGCTGCTTCGAAGCGTCAATGACAGATGCTATGGAACAGCCATCAAACTCTTTGACCTTTTGACAGAAACAGAGGTGCTTGTGGAGGACCAGGGAGACTGTTTCACATTGAGCCTGGAAGAAATGATAGACGAGAATTTGGCATCCATAGATGGGGAAAATCTGGCGCAGCATGTATTGTATGCCGTATATCAAAATACGGAACCGGACAAGCGTGCGGAAAGCTTTTATGAATATTGTACCAGGCCGTTTTTCAGAAAAGTTCGGTTGGAAGAGATATTATCACTGGGCAGCGAGGAGCTGAAAGGACTTTCGGAATTTTGGAATGCGTGGATTGAGCTTCTGATTCATAAGGAAGGCGATACGGCAGGAGAATTTTTACGGCAGGCCGTTCTTTTCCAAAAGGATGAGGATGAGATGATAGAGACAGCTCAAAAGGCTGCTAAGAAGCATCCGTCTCTTTATCTGGCTGTGCTGGAATATCTGGAAAGCAGGGGGAAACGTGAGCGGCAGCTCCGGGTGGGAGAGGAAGCTCTGGAGGCAATGGACAAAAGCTGCAGGCTGCGCAGCAGGGCGGCGCTTTATACGGCGGAAGCAGCCCTGGAAGCAGGCGACACAAGAATGGCGGAAGCGTGCTGGATCGAAGCCTTTGAATCTCACAGCACACCGGTAAATTATTTGAGAATTACGGCAAATATGAAAGAACCGGCATCCTACAGGGAGAGGGCGGTCCAGGTTATAAATAAGCTGCCATGTAAGGGGAAAACAGATTCCTATGGAAATGAATTAAATAAGGAGCTGCAAATCAACTTTCTCTCAGGGGACGACGGAAACGTAATGAGGTTTTTTCTGGGTGAGTTCGATGCATCTATGAAGGAGTGCCTTAAAACAAGGCAAGGGCTTGGATGGTCAGGAGAATTTATTAAAAAAGGGATTCCGCTGTTTCTGCTTTTGCTGCTGCAATCGGAACAGCTTGGTCAGGGATGCCGGGAAATGGCAAGAGAAGCCGTGTTCTATCTGGACTTTCATGGAGAAGATTATGTGAAAGGAACGGATGAAAATCAAAAGGACGCTTCCGGTACGGGAGAGAAGAAGGAAGAAGAGATTGCCCTGTTCTGGTCCTGCTTTCAGAGCTGGAAGGCAGTGCACGGACTGTCAGTGGCGGAAGAAGAGGCAAAGAGTTATCTGAGTTCCCTGGAAGAGATGATTGACAGGAGATTCCGGGCAATCGTATCCGGGCAGCATCGCAATCACTATAGAAGTGTGGCGGCTTTGGCAGCGGCACTGGGAGAAGTGAAGGCTTCACGGGGAGACATCGGAGCAAAGGAAAAGCTTCTTCTCAAATACAGGGAGGAATTTCCCAGACATTCGGCCCTTCACAGCGAGCTGCGGGGGTATGGAATGCCGGATATGCGAAAAGGCAGAAGAAGGTAAATGTAAGAAGGTAAATGTATCGTTTTCTTATTTGACGAATGAACCGCCATATGATAGACTATACCCTAGTAGTCCGTACCGGAAATCCTTGTGCATATTTCCGGTCTATTTCTCCGATAGCACAGGTCAAAAAGCCTCGCCGTAGCACCACTACGTCTGCGTTTTTTGACCTGCACTCTCGGAAAAATATCCTCAGAAATATGCACAAGGATTTCCGATACGGACTACTAGATTTTGTTACAGAAAAAAAGAATAAAGTTTAGCAGAAAGTGTGCGTCTGCAAAAGATCACTCATGGGATGAACCGTATATACTCTCTGCGGATAAGGGGGGTATATCTGGTCTGCTGAAGTTGATGTTTGCGGACGCAGAAAAGGGAATTGGGTTAGAATCCCAAGCGATCCGGTCACTGTATTTAGGGAGCCAGACCCGGGAGCGTATGCTTCAAAATGCCATTGCGCATATGCGTGAGAAGGCAGGGTGCAGGCGGGGAACTATAAGTCAGGAAACCTGCTTTCTGCCGGCGGGTGTTTCCGAAGCTGTCGGAAGCGCTCCGGTAATTGAATGGGCTTCCGGTAAAAGCAGTTCGAGGAAAGAAAGAGACAGACAAGGCCCGTTTATGCTGCGGGTCTTTTTATTTTGCAGCATTGGAAAGGGTTTGTTGAAGGAATAATACAAGAGAAAGAGGTTGAAATATGGTATCGTTTATAGGAGCAGGACCCGGAGATCCGGAGCTTTTGACCATTAAGGGAAAGCGTTTGATAGACAGTGCGGATATTATTATTTATGCAGGCTCGCTGGTGAATCCGAAGGTGCTGGCAGATGCGAAAAAAGACGCGCGTATTTTTAACAGCGCCGGCATGACTTTGGAGGAAGTCCTGGACGTGATGCAAAAGGGAGAGGCAGCCGGAAAGAAGGTGGTCCGGGTACATACCGGCGATCCGGCTATTTACGGCGCGCACAGGGAGCAGATGGATGCCCTGGATCGGATGGGGATTTCCTATAAAGTGATTCCCGGTGTCAGCTCCTTTTTGGCCACTGCCGCCGCTTTGAAGAAGGAATATACGCTGCCCGGCGTCAGCCAGACGGTTATTCTTACCCGGATGGAGGGACGTACACCCATGCCGGAGGGAGAGAAGCTTTTGGACCTGGCCCGTCACCGGGCGACAATGGTAATCTTTTTAAGTGTGGGAATGTTAGAAGAAATGTGCGCCACGCTGCGGCAGGCATACAGGCCCGATACCCCGGCTGCGGTTGTATACAAGGCATCCTGGGAGGACGAAAAAATTGTCCGCGGTACGCTTACGGATCTGCCCCAAAAGGTGAAGGAATCCGGTATCCGAAAGACGGCGCTGACGGTCGTGGGAGATTTCCTTGGAGATGATTATGAACTGTCCAGGCTTTATGATAAAACCTTTACACACGAATTTCGAAAAGGAGTGGAGCCATAAATGGGGATTCAGCTTTTAAGTATCAGCCACAAAACGGCCCCTCTTGCCGTTCGGGAATTGTTTGCCTTTACCCCGGAGCAGCAGGCGGAGCTTCTCAGGGCTTTGTGCGCGGAGGCAAAGGCAGCGGAGAGTGTGGTGATTTCTACCTGCAACCGGACGGAGGTTTATACTTACTATACAAAGGAAGAGCAGCAGCAAAAGCTTTTTTCCAGGCTGCAAAGGGTGCTGCTTGAGAAGGCCGGCGCGCTTAAGGTGGATCACATTACGGATTATCTGCGGTTTTACCAGGGAGAAAAGGCAGTCCGCCATCTGTTCCTGGTAGCGGCGGGATTGGATTCTATGGTGGTCGGAGAAGATCAGATTCTGGGTCAGGTAAAGAAAGCCCACGAGCATGCAAGAGAGGCGGGCACCACAGGAAAATATCTGAACACGCTGTTCCGCTACGCCGTAACCTGCGCAAAACGAATCAAGACGGATACGGAGCTGTCCAAAACATCTGTTTCTACAGCTACGCTTGCCATCAAAGCCGCCGAGGAAGCTTTGGGAGGGCTTGCGGGAAAGAAGATTATGGTGATTGGGGGAACAGGGGAAATCGGCGGAATCGTATTGAAGAATCTTTACAGCATGAAGGGACTTCACATTTACAGTACCATACGAAATATTACCTTAAGCCATGATGCGCATTTGAAAAGCGAGAGCAGCCATGTGATTGATTATAAGGAGCGGTATTCTTATGTGGATGAGATGGATGTGGTGATAAGCGCCACCTCCAGTCCTCATTATACGCTGACCTGCCATAAGCTGCGTGAACGGATACATAGGGAAAAGCCCAGGGTGTTTGTGGATCTGGCGGTGCCGGTGGACATCGAAGAGTCCATAACGGAGATTCCGAGAACCTTTCTCTATAATATGGACGACATGGAAGCCCTGGCAAGGGCCAACAATCAGGCGAAAAAACAGGCGGCAAAGGAGGCGGGTGAGATCTTGAAAGAGTATGAGGAAGAATTTATGTGCTGGATGATTTTCCAGCAGGCCATGCCCCAGATAGAAAAGACAAAGAAATGGATGCTAGAGGAAGCGGAGAAAAAGGGCTTTTCCAAGGCCATTGACAAATTTTTCTACCGCCTGAGAGAACAGGCGTCGCCCGGGGAATTGGAAGCAGTCTTTCGGTGTCTGGGGGAAGAGCTTTAAGCAGCATACAGGTGTACGTGTGTATTGGAAGGAATATTACGGAACTGAAATAGGAGCATAAAAATGGGAAAATTGTATGTAGTAGGCTTCGGACCCGGCGGCTATGAGCATATGACCGCCAAATGTATTCAAGTGATAGAAAAAGCAGATGTAATAACAGGCTACACTACTTATGTAAACATATTGAAGGAGTATTTCCCGGATAAGCACTATCTGGCCACTCCGATGATGCAGGAAGTAAAGCGCTGCCGCATGGCTGTGGAGGAAGCGCAGAAGGACCAGGTGGTAGCAATGGTCAGTTCCGGGGACAGCGGTATCTACGGAATGGCCGGCATTATCTATCAGATAGCGGAGGAAATGAAGGCAGATATTAAGATAGAGACTGTGCCCGGCGTGACAGCGGCAAGTGCGGCGGCCTCCGTACTGGGCGCTCCCCTGATGCATGATTTTGCAGTCATCAGCCTGAGTGATCTGATGACCCCCCTGGATCTTATCCGGAAACGGGTGGACTGTGCAGGCCAGGGAGATTTGATCGTGTGCCTTTACAATCCAAAAAGCAAAAAGCGCACCACCTATGTAGAGCAGGCAGCCGATATTCTGCTGCGCTACCGCAGTCCTGAGACGCCGGTGGGAATCGTGCGCAATGCAGGCCGTAAGGATGAGAGCAGCCAGATTACCACCCTGGAGCATTTAAAGGATGCCGAGATAGATATGTTCAGCGTAGTAATTATCGGAAATTCTCAGACATATATAAGCAACGAGCGCATGATTACACCCCGAGGTTATTCGGTATAACAGGAAACAGTGTAAAAGTCCCGGCTCAAGAGCTGCGAAACAGACGTGACTTTCCCCTTTCGTGCCGTCGCGCAGCGTCTACAAATAGGAGGCAAATATGAAGATTCGCATAGGAACGAGAAAAAGCCATCTGGCCTTGATTCAGACAGAGCTTGTAAAGGAAAAAATAGAGCAGGCATTTCCCGAAGCAGAGATTGAGCTTGTCAAACTGTCTACCAAGGGAGACGAGCTATTAGATCGTTCCCTGACTTCCTTCGGCGGAAAGGGCGTATTTACCAGAGAGCTTGAGGAGGCTTTGCTTTCGGGAGAAATCGATCTGGCCGTACACAGTGCAAAGGATATGCCTATGGAATTTCCCCCAGGATTGAAAATAGGGGCTGTCCTTGAGCGCGCCGACGTAAGAGACGTCTTTGTCACAGCAAACGGTATAAAAGCGGCGGATTTGCCGGCCGGAAGCGTAGTGGGCACCAGCTCTCTGCGCCGGGAGCTTCAGATCAGGGCTATCAATCCGACAGTGCGCATCGCTCTCCTCCGGGGAAATGTAGAAACCCGCCTTCGAAAGCTAAGAGAGGGACAGTATGACGGAATCCTGTTGGCCGCCGCCGGCCTGGAACGCCTGGGGCTGTTGGAGGAGCCGGATCTGCAGCTGGAATATCTGGAGCCTGATTCTTTTCTTCCGGCGGCCGGGCAGGGAATACTGGCTGTGGAGGCAAGAGAGGGTCATTTAACGGAAGTGCTTTCTGCCATCCACTGTCAGGAGGCAGCCCTGGTACTGGAGGCGGAGCGCAGCTTTCTGGCCGGAATCGGTGGAAGCTGCAATGCACCGGCCGCCGCCTTATGCTGTCTGGAGGGCGGAGAGATTCGGATGAAGGTAATGTTCGCTAAGGATGGCAGACATATCAAGTACGCATCCTGCCGGAAAGCCTTGGACGGGGAACAGCCGGCAGGAACTGACCGGTTAAAACTCCCCACACCGGATCAAATGAAACACCTGGGCAGGCAAATGGCCGCTCAGGTAAGAAAGGGCAAAGTCTGGCTTTTGGGAGCAGGCCCTGGCGACACGTCGCTCCTTACGGAAAAATGTCTCCATTGCTTACGGACAGCCGATGTGATCGTCTATGACAATCTGGTATCCGCCTCCCTGTTAAATGAAGCCCGCCCGGACGCGGAGCTAATCTACGCAGGCAAGCGTGCCTCCAATCACCATTTAAAGCAGGAGGAAACCAATGAGCTTTTGGTAAAAAAAGCTTTGGAAGGAAAGAACATAGCACGCTTAAAGGGAGGCGATCCCTTTATCTTCGGACGGGGCGGCGAGGAAGCCCAGGAACTTCGAAAGGCCGGAATTGAATTTGAGATTGTCCCCGGCGTATCTTCATCCTATGCGGCGGCAGCCTACGCAGGCATCCCCGTAACCCACCGGGACTATGCATCCTCCTTTCATATTATCACCGGCCATGAGAGCAATACCAAGGACGGACTGGCGCTGAACTATAAGCTGTTGGCCCAGGAAGAAGGGACCCTTGCATTTCTGATGGGATTGGGCAATCTGCCTCATATCACAAGAGAGCTGATAGCCGGAGGAAAAGCGCCGGATACGCCGGCGGCTGTGATCCAGGCGGGAACCACAGCCCGTCAGCGGACGGCAGCAGGAACCTTGGCAACCATCGGGGAAGAAGTCAAAAAGGCGGGAATCCATACCCCTGCAATCATTATCGTGGGAGAAGTCATATCCTTACAAGAGCAGCTTAACTGGTTCGGCAAAGGCCCCCTTTTCGGTATGCGTGTACTGCTGACCGGAACGGAAGGCATGTGCCGGAAACAGCAGGAGGTCTTAAAAGAGGAAGGGGCTGAAGCTGTCTCCTTCAGCCTTATCCGAACAAAACGCCTTCGGTCGGAGGTTCTTACAAGGGCAGTAGGAGAACTGGCCGGACAGGAGAATCCGAATCCGGGGACAAAGGAAACTCAGGGACTGCCGGCGAGAGGCTATACCTGGATCGTTTTTACAAGCAGCAGCGGCGTGGACTTTTTCTTTGACGAAATGAAGGAAAACCAAAAGGACATCCGAAAGCTTGCCGGAATCCGTTTTGCCGTCATCGGAAGCGGAACAAAAGAGGCATTGGAGGCAAGAGGCATCTATGCGGACTTTGTACCGTCCCGATATTCCGGCAGGGATCTGGCCGCCGAGTGGATTCCCGGCCTGACCCGAAAGGATCATGTGCTGCTTCTGCGGGCGGAGGAAGCCTCCCCGGAGCTTACGCAGGCTTTGGAGCAGGCAGAGATTCCCTATAAAGCCATCCCTCTGTACACCACGGAAATCGACCGGCGGAAGGAAGAAGAGCTAAAGAGGGTGCTTTCCGAAGTCGATTACATTACATTTGCCAGCGCGTCAGCGGTAAAAGCCTTTGTCAGCATGGCAGGAGATTTGAGCGGGCTTACGGCGAAAGTAATCTGCATCGGCCCCGTGACAGAGCGCGCGGCAATAAAGGCAGGCTTGAACGTGCATCAAAGCGCCGTGGTCTATACGGCGGAAGGGATTCGTGATGTGCTTTTGCGGGAACGCAGGTTGACATAAGCTGAAATGACATTCCGATACGGAAAGCTGTCATAGGCTTCCGGCATTATGACATGGCATAAGCATCCGATATTTTCTGAGACCCTCGGACAGCAAGCCGGGCTGTCGGAAAATATGGTAAAAATAAGAACAGATATCCTTAGTGAGCAAAAGGACCATGAGTCCCGCTGATCGCTGAGGACAGAATAGAAAGAGAAAAAATGAAACCGCCACAGCAAACAGGATCACAACAACCCATACACGGAGGCGACCGTTACGGTGCATCCTTACAGACCCCCTTTTCCCAGGAAGAGCTTTTGGACTTTTCCGCAAACATCAACCCTCTGGGGATGCCGAAAAGCATAAAAGAAGCAATCCTCAAAGGTCTGTCCTCCTCTGCCCACTACCCGGACCCCTTCTGCCGCCGCTTAAGGGCAGAGCTGGCAAAAAAAGAAGGCGTAGAAGCAGAAAATATCCTATGCGGAAACGGAGGCGCCGATCTCATTTACCGTCTGGTATATGCCCTGAAGCCAAAGCACGCTCTGGTAACGGCCCCCACCTTTGCCGAATACGAGGAAGCCTTACATCAGGCAGGAGCGCAGATACGTCACTACATGCTTCCAAAATCCATGAAGCTTGAAAAAGACTGCCTGCAGGCCATTGCAGACGATACGGATCTGCTATTCATCTGCAATCCCAACAACCCCACAGGACTGCTGACAGGCCGTCAGCTTCTTCTGGAGATCCTGGAGAAAGCAAAGACCCAAAAAACTTACGTCTGCATAGATGAATGTTTCCTGGACTTTGTAAGAGAAAAAGAAGCCTATACCATAACAGGCGCCCTTGCAGCCTTCCCGAATCTACTGATTCTCAAATCCTTTACGAAGCTCTACGCCATGCCCGGCCTGCGCTTAGGCTACATACTATCCCAAAACCAGGCCCTGCTTGAGCGCATCCGCAAAGCCGGTCAGCCCTGGTCCGTATCCGAACCGGCGCAGCAGGCCGGAATAGCAGCCCTCACGGAAACCGATTTTCGTGAGCGAACCCTTACCCTGGTAGAAGCAGAACGTGAGCGCCTGGAAACAGCCCTGACAAAGCTGGGCCTGGACGTATGGCCCGGAAAAGCCAACTACCTCTGCTTCCGCGCCCCGGGCGAGACAGCGCTGTACGAAAAACTCCTGGAAAAAGGAATCCTGATCCGCCGCTGCCAAAACTACAATGGCCTTACAAAAGAAGACTACCGGATAGCCGTTCGGACACCGGAAGAAAACAGCCGTTTGATACAGGCAATAAACGAAGTTTTCACAAACGAAAAAGCATAACGGAAAAACGAAGGTTTACAGAACTTCTTTTCTGAAATTGTGTACTCAATGGGAAATGACATATAAAAATGCACTGTAAATGGCAGGTAAAGATTTTATAATCAATTATGTAAATCGGAGTTTAGCTGAGAATGGCTTAAACGAACAAACTGTCATATACAGGATTACGGCAAGGAGTATGCGAATGGAGAGAAGATATTATATAGATAATTTAAGATGGATGGCAAGCCTGTTGCTTTTTCCGTTCCATGCAGCACAGATTTGGAGCGGAGGCGAATACGGTGGGTTTTACATATGGTCAAACACAAGCACCGCTCTTTATGTGTTTTCAAGTGCTGTGTATCCGTGGTATATGACCTTTTTGTTTACTATTGCAGGTATGAGCTGCAAGTATTCTCTTCGAAAAAGGACAAGCGGACAATTTGTTGCGGAGCGAATAAAAAAATTAGTCATTCCATTTTTCTTTGGACTGCTTGCACTGGTTCCTATAATGACCTATATTGCAGAAGTATTTTTTAATGGGTATACAGGCACTTACTGGCAGCAGTATAAATTGTTTTTTACAAAGAAAACCGATTTAACAGGATATCATGGAGGCTTTACCCCTGCACATCTTTGGTTTTTATTGTATTTGTTTGTTATTTCTTTGACAGCATTACAAATTGTCCGCTTGCAAAAGAAATGTTTACCGAAGTTTAGAGTCGGCAGCCTTTCCTATTTCTTCCTTATTCTGCTGTTTGTACCGGAGTGGTGCTGCCTATATGTCCTGAATATAGGCGGGAAAAGCTTAGGGCAATTTATGATACTGTTTTTATTCGGATACTATATTCTTTCGGAGGAAAGTATTCTGCAAAAACTACGGCAATACCAGTTTGTAAGTCTGACAATTTGCATCCTGTCAGGCAGTCTATACACCTATCTGTACTGTTTTGAAAATATCCGAAACATATTGATGGATGAGCTTTACATATTTTACGGATGGATGGCAATTATGATGTTGTTTGGCATTGGGCAGTCAAAGATGAACTTTCATAACCGTGTGAGCATTTATTTAACCCAAGCATCTTTCCCAATTTACATTCTCCATATGCCAATTCTGGTTGTGGCAGGTTTTTTCGTCTTGAAATTACCTGTTGGTGTTGCAGGGCAATTTTTATTGACTGTATTGATTTCATTTATTGGAACATTTTTTATATATGACATCGTAAAGAGAATGCCTGTTTTACGATTTTTTCTCGGGATGAAAAAACAGAAATTATGAAGGCGCTCTCGTTGATTGAAGCAAAGATTGTAAAATTTGAATTGGGGGGGGGCATCGGAAATGTCATATGATGATCTGGAAAAACTTTTGGATGAATATAATTGGGATGATGGATTTGAAATACCAAAAGAGATTTTAAGCAATCCTTATTGTGATTTAGCATTAGCATTAAAAATTTTTTATCTTGCCGATGGATTTGCTTATTTAGATGGGTTTGCAGAAAAAAGCAGATTAGACGAATGGGAACAGTTTATCTATTCTCTTTACAACAATATTCTAGGCAACAACTATAAAGAAAGCGGCAGACGATATGAGATACCGCTTACGAAAGTTCAAAAATATAAATTCAGGAAAAAACAAATACCGAAGATTTTTTTAACAGATTTACCTGCCTTTTACCCCTGCCTGCTTCTAAAAAACATCTGCCATCTTTGTTCTGGCAGAAACGGCAGCAAATTTCCAAAATATGCCCTTCTATGTGCATTTCCACTCCCACACAATCAAAAGGCATAAGAAAAACACCCAAATAAGCCTTTGGTGATTGCATTTTTTTTACAACCACAAAGGTATTGAGCGTTTGATTGGTAGCCTATTACACTACGAAACATTCATCTTTTACACTTTTCACATTTAAAAGGTATTGTTATACACTACTAAAAAGAAATCATATGAGGTGAACATTATGTCTGAAATTGATCCAAAATTTGGCGAACTAATAAAGAAAAAGCGTATCGAACGTCGGCTTACACAGGAAGAAGTGGCCGAACTGATTGGCTGCCATCCGCAATATTACAAAAATTTAGAAAACGGAAAGGGTATGCCAAGCCTGCCTATGTTCTGCAGGATTATGTGGGCACTCCATATCTCCGCTGATGAATATGTATGGCCTGAGCAGTACCTTGATAACCCTACATATAAATCCCTGCTGAACTTATTAAGCCGATGCGACGAGTACATGCTGTCTGTGCTACACGCCACTGCCGAAGCCCTCCTTACAAATGCTTCTCACAAAATAGATGATAAGATGGAAAAATAGAATTTTTATTGAAGAAATTATAGATTGTTTATAGAATTTGTTTATTCTTCTCGAAAGAGACATCTTATAAAAAAGACCCACCTTTCATTTCGGTGAGTCTTTTTCTAGGTGTGCTATTAATTTTTCTACATTTTGATTTGATGATAAAATCCCCAATCCAGACAAAATCTGGAAAGCATCCAGTATCCCCTGCAGATATGCCTCTTGTTGTTCTGCAAAAGCCTTTGACTGCATCTGATCTGTGTAGCGTTCTAAAACGACTCTGGATGAATCCTCTAATTCAATCATCGTCTGCCTGTATTCTTCTTCCAGTTCTGCAAGTTTTTCTGATTCTATCTTGCAGCTATCCAGATGTACCAATGTTTCCCTGCTCATGTCCTCACATCGCAAATTCTGCATAAACAATTCCAGTTTTTCAGTAATTTCGTTTTTCATCTTCTCACCCCTTCCTACATATAGTATTCTTACATTATAAAATAAGCAATGATGATATAATTCATGCATCACTGCCTACTCTATTTTTTCATTGAATTTATATCCAATTCCCCAGACAGTCAGAATATAAATCGGATGAGCCGGGTCTGGTTCTATTTTCTTACGGATTTTGTTAATATAGGCGATGATATTTTTACTGTCAGAAAAATAGCTTTCTCCCCAAACCTGGTCATAAATTTGATCTTTCGTAAATACCTGCCCTTTATTCCTTGCCAGTAGTTCAAGAATATAAAATTCTTTTTTCGTCATTTTAATTTCTTCATCATGTAAGAGAACCTGATGTTTTGACGAAATAATCTCCAGTCCATGAAACGAAAGTATATCTGTGTTCCGAACAACTACTTTGGGTGAGTAACCATGATCTGATATGAACTTTATTAAACTCTCATAAAAATCATTATCTATTTTCTCTAATCTTATAAGCAGTAAATCCACACCATTTTCAATCCTTTCAGTACATCAAATATATTTTGCTTCCATATGAAAGAAAGCCAGCAGATAGAATTAAGTCTGCTGGCTTTCTTATCTCCAATATTTCAGCTCATCGGAATTCTACAGCCTCCATAAAGTATTTTGTTATTAATTATCTCTTAGCGCTTCAATCCTCATCATACAGGCCAAACAGATTCAAAAATTTCTGCCACATATTCAAAGTCTTTGCTTCCTTGGCATTGTCCTCTTCTATCTCTTCTATCTGGATTCCACCTGTTTTAATCACAAATTGCACCTTATCTATATTTGTATTTTTATCAGACACAAAAGATACAACTTCCAAATCACCTCCGATAACAGTTTCCAGCAATTCGTCAATTTTATCTGTAATCTCTGAATCCATGCCATCAGTTTCTTCCCGCATTTCGGAGGTTCCGTCTTTCAATTCTCCTGCGCCGTCATAAAGCTGCGCTATGCCAGAAATCAATTCCGCAACCCCTTCATCTAAAGTGCCTGTGCCGTCCTTTAAAGTGCCTGTGCCATTGTATATTTCCACAATACCAGAAAGCAATTCTCCTGTTCCGCTGTATAAACTATCACTTCCGGTTTTTAATGCACCACTCCCAGAAACAAGCTTGGAAGCCCCGTCAGTAATCTGCGAATAACTTGCAACAATTTTTGCAACCGCATCTGTATATCGTTTGATGCCGCTGTCTAGCTTTTCATACTCTGTTACCAATGTATTTACCGCTGTGGAAAGTTCCGACATCTGATATGCCAGACCTCCGATTTTATTTACCAATTCTCCAATTTTGCTGTCAAAGGCTCCATAATTCGCTTGTAAAGCTGCTGCGCCCTGCAGTAATGCAGACAAGTTAGAATTGATCGCTGATAGATAACTTTCAGTTCCTCCTATGCTTGCATTATTAGCGCCAAGCAATGCAATAATATCTGAAAGGCTCCCAAGCTGCGCTTCCAAGTCTCCGGTATCCATTCCTGCATTTTTCATACTTTCAATCTGGGAGGACAGGCTGCTGATCAGTCCTTGTAAATTTCCGATTGCTGTTTCATTTTTCTGGCGAAGCCCATCAATATCTAACCCATTCTGAAGCATGGTCGCTTTATATGCGCTAAAACTTATATTATCCTGTAATGCAGTGATCCCTGCAACAAGATCATCAATTCCACTCTTTATAGCAGAAGATGCGTCTGTCAATGCGGTCAGATCTTCACTTGTTACAGATACACTGTTTAATGCTTCCTGCAGTTTCCCAAGTGCTGATCGAAAAGAAGAAGAGCCATTTACAAGTTCTGGCGACTGTCCATTTAAAGCATTCAGCGCTTCCTGCATTTGCCCTATTCCGCTATTCAAAGAATGAATTCCTTCATCTAACTCGTTTACTCCATTTTGCAGTTCTGCGGCTCCGCTTTGCAGGCTGTTCCCACCGTCTTTTAACGCAGAGGCGCCATCCTGTAGTTTGGCAGCTCCATCTGTCAGGTCATGTACCCCATAACTACACTGTCAAGTTTCCCCTCATAATAAAGTTTCTCAGCAGACGTATGGATTGTCACGGCATTACCCGAATAATCCACCTCATCCGTGGTAGTCATATTTCTTATATTCTGATATTTTCCATAATCAACAACTTTTCCGCCTTCTACATTGAAAATATTGACCACATTGATTTCCTTTGCAGAGCCGCCATTAGGGGATTAGACTTTTCATTAACGAAAGACTATCGATATTATATCCTGCAAAAATAACAATATTTTGATAATCTAATCCATTTTTCTTAAAACTGGGGGATACATCCCTACCCACAGATTTCTCCAAAATTTATACGTAAAAATTGACAATCCTTAATTATAAGATAAATTATTTCTGGTCGATTACGGACTGAATCTGTTTCATCAGCTGATCGTAGTTTGCTTGATCGTCAATTCCGCCCATCAAAGGCTCGCCAACGATATTTCCGTCTTTATCAACAAGAACTGTTGTAGGGAATGCCATAATGTTGCCGGCGTATTTTCCAACTGTTGAATCAGAATCGAAAGTCAGATTCTTGTAGGAAGCACCTTGAGCTTTTAAGATTTCTTTCGCTTCTTTGATTCCATCCTGATTGTCATCTAAAGTGTCTGTATTGATACCAACAACTTCGCCACCCATTTTCTTGAGTGTTTCGTTTAATTCATTCAGTTTAGAAAGCTCTCCAACGCATGGCTTGCACCCACTGAACCAGAAGTTTACAACTGTAACTTTGTTATTAGTGAAAAGGCTGTCATCTACATCATTTCCATCCAAATCTTTTCCTTTGAACCTGTGAAACACACTTGCGGATTCATCTAATTTGGAGGAAGCACTGTCAGAGGAATCAGATGCAGCAATCTCTTTCTCAAGCTTTGCAATTTCTTCTTCGATGCCGCGGATCGTCTCAATGTCTTTGCTCAGAGTTTCATACTCTTCTTCTGAGAAGGAATCTTTATTAGATTCAACTGTACTTGCAAGGACGTCTGCATAGTTTTCACTCATGGCATCACCGTCAGTATTCTTGCTCATAAAACCAAATACTTTGTCCCAAGCGTCTTTGTGATCAGCAAAAAGCTGATTTTCCTGCTGGTAAAGGTCGTTCAGTTCATCTGTGCTTCCGGCATCTACAGAGGAAGTGGATTCCTGTTTCTTATTGTTTGTTGAGGAGGAAGCGCTTCCGCAGCCTGTGAAAGCAAGAAGTACGGAAATGGCAAGTGATGCAGCGATTACCTTTTTTAATTTCATTGAGTTTGTTTTGATTGATTTGTTTTTCATAATTTTAAAGCTCCTTTTGAATTTCATTTTATTGATTTTATCTTAGTTTATTGTCAGCCTGTTTCTTGTTTGAAAATCCGTAATGATAGCAGATTGCATCAGTCGGGCAGGCTTTCATACATTCTCCGCAGCGAATACACTCCGGATGGTTCGGTGTGTCTACTACATTGACATCCATTTTGCAAACACGGCTACACTTCTGGCAGCCAACACATTTCTCGTGATCCACCTGAATCTTAAGAAAAGATACTCTGTTAAACAGAGAATAGATGGCACCGAGTGGGCAGATCCATTTACAGAATGGACGGTAAAGCAAGATGCTTAAGATGATAAAAAGCACAAGGATTGTGAACTTAAATGTAAACAGATGTCCGAGTGCAGAACGGATTCCTGAGTTGGCAAGTGACAGAGGAATTGCGCCTTCAAGTACGCCCTGTGGGCAAATGTATTTACAGAAGAAAGGATCTCCCATACCAAGTGAATTGGTTACAAATGCCGGAAGCAGTATAACAAAGACGACCAGAATCACGTATTTCAGATACCGTATGGGTTTCAACTTTGCGGTGGAAAATTTCTTACCCGGAATCTTATGCAGCAAATCCTGAAACCATCCAAACGGACAAAGGAAACCGCAGATAAATCGTCCTAACAGAACTCCTAACAGGATGAAAAATCCGGTGATGTAGTAGGTGAACTTGAATTTTGAGGAACCAACTACAGCCTGGAAAGCTCCAATCGGACAGGCACCTGTGGCGGCCGGACAAGAGTAGCAGTTCAGTCCGGGTACACACATTGTCTTTACATTTCCCTGATAAATTTTTCCTTTCCATAGATTCGGAATGTGAATGTTTGTAAGCAGTGTTGCAGCGGCCTGAATCCATCCGCGGAAACGGACGAAAATGTTTTTGTTTGATTTTATTTTCTTATCCAATTCCGACACACTCCATACATAATTTTATTGCTTTGCTGAGTACTACAGCGGCTTCGCCGCGGAAAATTCCGCCAAAGAAAAGAACCAGACCGGCTGTAAGTAAAAGAATCTGTGATGCTTTTTCAGATTTCATAAAATACTCCTTTCAATGTTCAAAGTCAGTTTATTGACTTTTCGATGTTGGCATTATACAATAGGAGGTGTAAAATTTCTGTTAAGAAGATGGAGAAAAATAAAGTGAAATTATTAGTCGTTGAAGATGAGAAGAAATTATGTGACATGATCGCGAAAAGTCTGCACCAGACCGGCTATGAGGTGGATGTGTGCAATGACGGAGAAGAAGCATTGGATATGATTTATGCTGAAATGTATGATCTGATCGTGCTTGATCTTAATCTTCCTGGGGTGGATGGGATGGAGATTCTTCGGGAACTTCGTAAAGAAGATGAAGAGACAAAGGTATTGATCTTGTCTGCGAGAAGTCAGATTGCAGATAAAGTTGAAGGGTTGGATGTAGGTGCGAATGATTATATGGAAAAACCATTTCATTTGCAGGAACTCGAGGCACGCGTGAGAAGTCTGACGAGACGAAAATTCATACAGAAAAATGTCTGCCTGGAATGCAACGGCATTCGGTTTGATATAAGAGAACGAGTGGCGTATGCAGAAGAGAATCCGGTTGCGTTGACGAGAAAAGAAAATGGGATTCTAGAGTATCTTCTTCTGAATCAGGGCCGGCCGGTCAGCCAGGAAGAGTTGATTGAGCATGTTTGGGATTCTTCTGTGGATAGTTTTAGCGGCTCTATTCGTGTGCATATGTCTTCCCTGAGGAGAAAACTCAAGGCGGGACTTGGCTATGATCCGATCGTAAATAGGATTGGCGAGGGTTATAAGATAGGAGGAGATAGCAAAGCATGAGAAAATTATCACTCCAGTGGAGACTGACAATCCTTACTACAGTGTTGATCACAGTATTGTGCGGATGCCTTACATTTTTCTTATATAAGAATGGAGTCTATTATATCGATACACTTCAGGAAACAGTTACAGATCAGGGAAAAACACCGGAAGCACTATACATTGAGATTCCGGATAATGAGTGGGACAATTTTGCATCACAATTTGCTACGGAGGTGTATAATTCGAAATCCGATTATAGAAACAGAAGTCTACTGATCACAGGTGTTGTAGCGTTACTTGGTGGAGCGGTGACATATTTTATTAGTGGTCGTGCATTAAAACCGCTCAGAGAGTTTTCTGAGACAGTTGAAAAAGTACAGGCACAGAACCTGGCGGATTATACGATCGAAGAGAATAAGATTGCAGAGTTGGACATACTTCGTACGTCTTATAATAAGATGCTTTTGCGACTGTCGGAATCGTTCGAGACACAGCGCCAGTTTACCGGGAATGCAGCGCATGAGCTGCGGACTCCTTTGGCATTAATTCAAGCACAACTGGACCTCTATCATGCGTCAGAAAATCTGGAGAATGGGGAAGCGGCGCAAGAGACGATCCAGATGGTGACAGAGCAGAACGAGCGTCTCAGCAAGTTGGTCAGAACACTTCTGGATATGAGTGAGTTACAGACAGTAGCGCGCAATGACAAGATCGAACTTTGCGGACTAATCGAGGAAGTGCTGGCAGATCTGGAACCGTTGGCACAGGAAAAAGGTGTTGCACTGATACAGAAATCGCAGAGTACAGTAGATGAGAAAGAAGAGAATGCAGGCGAGGGTCTGATGCTGACAGGAAGTGATATACTGATCTATCGGATGCTTTATAACCTTGTTGAAAATGCGATTAAATACAACCATGCAGATGGAAAAGTTACGGTATCGGCAGAACGAAAGAGGAAAGAAGTTGTTCTGACGATTGCAGATACAGGAAATGGAATCGATGAGACATTCCGAGAGCAGATCTTTGAACCATTCTTCCGGGTGGATAAGTCAAGAAGCCGAAAAATTGGCGGTGTAGGTCTTGGACTTGCAATGGTACGCGAGATCGTGCGGGCGCATGACGGGAAGATTGAGGTTCATGGAAATGAGCAGGGCGGAACGACATTTGAAGTGAAAATGAGTATAGAAAGACTAACTATTAAAAGTCAAATCTAAAATGAAAGCTTTTTGAATGAATTGCAGAAACGCATTTCAGATATATTTGAACCTTGAAAACTGTATGACAACAAGAGCATCTTTATAGGTGCTCTAAAAGGAGATATTTACAGAAAAAAATTAAGCAGTTGGCAGATATGCTTTTCCTGATTTCTCCATTGCAAAAATCAATCGCACAAGCTTCTTAGCGGCATGGGATATGGCAACATTATAATGCTTGCCTTCCGAGCGTTTCTTTTCAAGATATGCACCAAAAGATTTATCCCAGTGACAGACATATTTTGTGGCATTGTAAAGGGCATACCGGAGGTATCTGGAACCTCTCTCCATATGGGAATAACAGTTGTCTAACTGTCCGAATTGATAAGTGGAGGGAGACATTCCTGCATATGCGAATATCTTATCTGCGGAATCAAAACGAGAGAAATCCTCAATCTCAGCGATGATCATTGCGCCCATCCGGTAACTGATACCGGGAATGGTAAAGATTGGCGATTGGATTTCTTTATCCATGATTCGTTTGATGGCTGCTTCAATCTCGTCAATCTCAATCGCTAATTCCCGAATAAGTTTTATGGTGTGCTTTAGTTCCAAAGACTTGGCAGGCATATGAGAACCGATAGAACTTCTTGCAGCGTCACGAAACATGACAGCAGTATCTTTTCCATATCTGCCTTTCGAACTATCAAAGAGTAGGTTGGAAAGCCTTGTGAGATGTGCATTTGCAACAGCATCTGCACTTGGAAATTCACAAAGCAAAGCATAGACGGATGCCATATGAAGCGTAGGAACAAGTGTATTTATTATGGCTTTCACGGCCTTCACAGGCGCTGCCAGCCATTTTGCCATTGGCGGGATGCCGGATATGAGATGTCTGGTTTTTTGTGTCGCATCCACCCTGCTATGGGCCAGGATTGCCGCCAAATTTGCAAACAAAGCAAGCGCCGCAGCTTTAAACCGTGCAACTGGCATCGTGCTTGCCATCCTTGGACTATCTATCCTTACAGTGAATTACATAAAATAGAGCATATTTAAAGACAGACACATATGATATGATCAATGCCGTCTTAACAGTCATACCCGCATAGATAGGAGGATTCCATGATAAATATATTTTTTAGTATTATCTGGATCTTGGTTTTAATACTCTTTCCTTTTCTATATATCAAAATGGGTTCTGATGATATGCACAGCATAATCACTCTCCATATCATCCTGACACTATATTTTATTATTTTGCTGCATACAAAGAAAAGGAAATGAAAATAGAGAATATATATGAAAAGAAAAATACGAAAATTCTATCAGGCTGTCATTGCAGAGCTGACAGAACATAAAAATACATTTTTCGTTTATTTGGGACTGCGCTTACTTGTTCTTGGAATCTTAATTCTCCAAATATTCCACCAGAATTATGAAAATGCATTCTTATGTATTTTAACTCTTATCTTAATGATAACACCAAGTGTAATTCAAGCGACTTTAAAAGTGGAATTTCCGTCTCCACTGGAAATCATTGTCCTCATTTTTATTTTTTCGGCCGAAATATTAGGTGAAATCCGTTCTTTTTATATGCGTTTCCTATATAGGGATACAGTTTTGCACACACTAAATGGATTTTTATGTGCAGCAATAGGATTTTCGCTTGTAGATATTATGAACCGACAGAGGAAAATGAAATTTGACCTATCCCCCTTATTCATGGCTATTACAGCATTTTGTTTTTCTATGACAATCGGTGTATTATGGGAATTTTTTGAGTTTGGAATGGATTTTTTATGGAATCTGGATATGCAGAAAGATACTGTTATCCATTCTATACATTCAACACTTCTGAATACCGGAGGTCAAAACCAATCTATCCATATTACAAATATTCAGGAAGTAGTGATTGACGGAAAAGAACTAGGCATAGAAGGTTACTTGGATATTGGTTTGATAGATACCATGAGTGATCTGATTGTAAACTTTATAGGAGCTATTATATTCTCCACAATGGGATATTTTTATGTCAAACACAGGAATTCTAAAAGTTTAGTAAAAGGATTCGTGCCTGAGCCTTGGTCAAAAGAAAAGCATTCTGACATAGAAGATTAGCATTATAAAATTTTGCTGAGAACAACACATTCCAACAATCGTAATAATAGATTTACTAAGAATACTAACAAAAATACTATGTATGGCTTTTTTAATCAAACTGCATTATTAAGTAACATTATCCGAAGAGTTCTTTAGAAACTGCCGATAGACTGTGCTTTTCATGATGTTTCTTTGATAACAAAACTTCTCGGATAATGCTTTTTATTTCAGTTCTGACATAAAAAGCAAGTTTCGCCTGAGTAACTCAAAACCCACTTTGTGGATTTTGCTTACCCGGCAACCTTGATGGGGATTCCGCTCCCCATGCCCTCGGTTCCTGCACATTTTCCAAATATGCAGATTGGCTCCTATTAAAAATAGTCGCAGCGTGATTGCTTTACATCACGGAAGATAAAAAAATTCTAAAAATAATCCAATTTCCTTTCCCACCAGTAGTCCCCAATCGGCTTATATAGTAGGAAGCAAAAAACAGCTTCCCCTGATCAGGCATAATAAAAAAAGTAGGAGGGATTTATGCGATTTACAAGAAGTGAACTGGAAATGATTTACAAGTATGAAGCAACGACAAAAGAGGACACAGTGAAGGCGATGAGGGATGAACAGTCAGTAGCCAGAGACGACCTGACGAGGATCATCATAAGGAATGCTGCAGATAAACTGGAAAAACTTCCAGAACCGGAATGTAGCCGGTTCATAGCGGACAATAAGGCGTATTTCATAGGACAGGGAAGAAGTTCTGTCTTACGGAGACTGAATGAAGCAAAGGAACGGTTAAAACAGCCGGTCTTACAGGGGCATGACCTGTCAGGAAGGGAGCGGTTCCAGCCAGACACAAGACATATGATCGTTCTAGATGTGCTGAATAATGACAGCCCCGTAGGTTTTAAAGGGGAAAGATACCGCTTCTTCCTTTCAGACGGGAGATACCGCAACGCCGTAGAAAGTGAAAAGCGTGGGGAAATCAAAATCCGCAGCCATGCGGCGGTAGTTTCCGGGAAACTGTATCCAGATAAGAAAGCGGAGCATAACAGATAACAGTCCCTTGATAAAAATAGGAACTGCACAAAAGCTGAAAGGAAACATAACAGGGGAGTGGAGAAAGCTGAAAAAATATCGAAAGAAGGGAGGGAATCTATGCAGAGAAAGAAAAAGGGGAGAAAGGATACGCCGATCCGTTATGTGGTAGAGCATGTATATTCCGGCACGGAAAGTATGGAGGGATTACTGACAGTAGTGAGCGAAGAAGCCGCCCGTAAGAACGTGGAGGAAAAATTAAGGAACGGAAGTATGGGGACAGGGAAGAAAGCTGTCTGAAAAGATGAATTGACGGTTGATACCAGAGACAGAAAAGGCTATAATGAAGTCAGCGTATTTCTGTCTCTGGATATTGAGTGAATATAGGAGGCCAATATGCAGAATACAGAAAATAAAGAAATATGGACAGCACTCTATACGAGATTGTCAATGGATGATGGAAACGTCGGGGAGAGCATGAGTATCGGGAGCCAGAAAGCAATCCTTAAACGGAAAGCGGAAGAAATGGGAATCCACAGCTACAAGTTCTACGTAGACGATGGGTACTCTGGTACGAATTTTAACCGGCCATCTTTTCAACAGATGATTGCGGATATCGAAGCGGGGCATGTGGATTGCGTCATAACCAAAGATTTATCAAGGCTCGGCAGGAATTATCTGGAGAGCGGGGCGTATATCGAGGTATTTTTCCCGAACCACCATGTCCGCTATATCGCTGTCAATGACGGCGTAGATTCCGCAAACAGCGGTGAGATGGACATTACTCCGTTCAAGAATATCCTGAACGAATTTTATTCGAGGGATATTTCAAAAAAGGTAAAGACGGGAAGGTATATCCGAGCCAGTCAGGGGAAATTTATGGGGGCGTATGCACCGTTTGGTTATAAAAAAGACCCGGCAGACAAAAATCATCTGATTGCGGATGAAGAGACAGCGCCGACTGTTCGCTATATTTTCCAGCTTGCGTTGAAAGGCTACGGAAACAATAAAATCGGAAAAATCCTTTATGAAGAAAAAATTCCGAAGCCGGCTTATTACAATCAGGAAGTTTTCGGGAAGTTTTTGATCACTGAGGATGATATTTATAATTGGAAACAGTCTACGATCATCCGTATACTCCGGAATCCTCTGTATAAAGGTTATTTTTGGGTACAGAGGTATGACAGGAAGCATTTTAAACAGCAGTCAAGAGGTTATATCCCGATTAAGGAACGTGTAACTATACCCAGCGACCATGAAGCCCTAGTAGACGAGCATACATGGAATACCGTTCAGGAAATTCTTGACAGGCATACAAAAGTAAAGCCTTGTACTTCTGGTTATGATAATAAGTTCCGGGGAATTTTAAAATGTGCCGATTGTGGCAATAATCTGACAATCCATACGGACGGAAGGAACCCGGACAGACCTTTGCTTGAAAAGACGTATTACCTGTGCCGGATTTACCGTGCAAGGGGAGCGAAGTTCTGCAGTAAGCACCGCATCAGCGCCGGGGATTTGGAAGAACTGGTACTTTCTGATATCCAGTTCCATGCAGGGAAGGTCATAAAGGATCGAGAGAAATTTATGCGGAAAGTGCTTGGTCAGATGGACATATCATCTGCAAACAGCAAGGCAAATATTGACAATAAAGTGGCTGTCTTAGAGAAAAAGTTAAAAGAATCTGATAAACAATTCATCAAGCTGTATGGGGACTGGTCAAAGCAGATAATATCAGAGCAGCAATTCCGGTTGCTGTCTGCCCACTTTGAGCAGGAAAAGAAAGACTATACAGAGCAAATCGAAAAGTTAAAAGCGATGGCTGAAAATCTGGAGGACAGTGCGGATAAAGCGGAACGCCTTGCCGATGAGATGGCAGAGTGTGCCGAGATTAAGGAACTGACTACAGAGATTGTAAATCGCCTGATCGAAAAGATTGAGGTATCGGAACCTCAGACTATCAACGATGAGAAAGTCCAGAATATCAGGATTTTCTACAAATTTGTTGGAGAAATCAATTAAAAATCCATTTATGTATCTATAATACTGGGGGTAGTGAATTAGCACCCGAAGGCACGAATTACCGAGCCAAGACGAGGTTTGCGAAGTTTT
>OFFX01000820.1_pt1 | contig 24783 bp, 23 predicted proteins | sample 1521511 | NCBI WGS metagenome assembly OFFX01 (sample SAMEA3504125, study PRJEB24116) | mouse gut metagenome | biome: mouse gut; feature: mouse-associated habitat; material: faeces | place: Denmark | collected 2011
ATGAGAGAAACTTTTATTCGAAAGGGCACTCATAAAAGTTCCTCTCGTGCGCCTTACATCATCACATTCACCAGCTTGGGCCTGCATCCCATATCCTTGAGCTTATTGAAAATCCTGTTTTTATGCTCCGTTCCGAATGCCTCCACTGTGATGCGAAGCTCCACGCCCACATTTCGGTTTGTGCTGACAAACTGGTTGTGATCCAGTTTGATAACATTTGCCTGTTCCTTTGCGATAAGATCTGCGATCCGCACCAGTTCTCCCGGCTTGTCCGGCAGCAGGACGGATACGGTAAAGATTCGATCCCTCTGACGCAGACCAAACTGAACCACGGAGGACATGGTGATAATATCCATATTGCCGCCGCTTAAGATGGATACAATCTTCTTATTCTTCACATCCAGATGATTCAGTGCCGCCACGGTCAGAAGGCCGGAATTCTCCACTACCATCTTATGATTTTCCACCACATCCAGGAAGGCCACAATCAGCTCGTCGTCGGATACGGTGATAATATCATCCAGATTTTTCTGAATATAGGGAAAAATCTTCTCTCCCGGCGTCTTTACCGCCGTACCGTCCGCAATGGTATTTACGGCGGGAAGGGTGGTCACCTTTCCGTTTTTCAGCGAAACCTGCATACAGTTTGCGCCGGCCGGCTCTACGCCGATGACCTTGATATTGGGATTCAGCATTTTTGCCAGGGTGGAAACGCCTGTGCAGAGTCCGCCGCCTCCGATGGGCACAAGTATATAATCTACCAGAGGAAGCTCCTTTACAATCTCCATAGCGATTGTACCCTGCCCCGTGGCTACGGCCGGATCGTCAAAGGGATGAATAAAGGTATAGCCCTCCTTTTTGGCCAGCTCGTAGGCATGGGCGCAGGCTTCGTCATACACATTTCCATAGAGTACTACCTCCGCCCCATAGCTCTTGGTGCGCTCCACCTTCATAAGCGGTGTTGTGGTTGGCATCACAATCACGGCCTTTACTCCAAATGCCTTAGCCGCATAAGCCACGCCCTGGGCATGATTTCCGGCGGAGGCGGTGATCAGTCCTTTTTCCCGTTCTTCCTCGGTCAGCGTGCTTATCTTGTAATAAGCTCCCCGGATCTTGTAAGCGCCCGTAAGCTGCATATTTTCCGGCTTCAGATACACCTTGTTTCCTGTCTGATTGCTGAAATATGCACTGTACAAAAGCTTTGTCTCGATTGCTACCTGTTTTACTACCTCTGAAGCTTCCTCAAATTTTTCTAATGTCAGCATTGGTCTGATACTCCTTTTCTAGTCTCTCTATCATAAATTACTTTACCGGAATGAACCGGCGGATAACAGGTCTGGATCTCCGTACGGTTTTTAACATGATCCGGTAAATGTAAATTTTATCTGTTTTCTCTGATGACGCGGCAGGGATTTCCGTATGCGACAGTATTGTCCGGAATATCCTTTGTGACAACACTTCCGGCTCCGATTACGACATTATCGCCGATTGTAATTCCCGGCAAAAGAATTGCTCCGCCGCCTATCCATACATTGTTTCCTATCACAACGGGCGCAGTTCGGGTTTTGCAGAATGTAAAGGAGCCGTCTTCCTTTGGATTTCCGAAACGGTCAGAGGCATTTGCGGGATGAAATGCCGTATAAATCTGTACATTCGGCGCAATCAGCGCATTGTCACCAATACGAATGATGTTATCATCCAAAAATGTACAGTTCATATTTACCTCGCAATTATTTCCAAAATAAATATTGATGCCGTAGTCAACATAAAACGGCGCGGTTATCCAGAGATTTTCTCCCTTTCCTCCCAGTAATTCATTCAAAATCCTGTCTTTTTCTTCCTTATCAGCGGAAGCGGTATTGTTGTAAGCTCTTGCCAAATCCTTGGCCTTGTGCCACTGTTCCAGCAATTCCGCATCGCCGCAGTCGTAAAGCTGCCCTGCCAGCATTTTTTCTCTTTCTGTCATAATCTGCTCCGTCGACCCGTATTTAACGTTTTTTGACTGTCCATTCATCCGTCTGCGCCGCTCTTTTTGCATAGCAGCCACAGGGCATATCCCTCAATGCGCCTACGGAATGGTCCAAGTCGTATACAAATTTTAAGGAAACGATTTTTGCCTCTTCCATTGTATGGGTTCCGCCGCATAAAAACTGCCACATACCATCATCCTCATCATGGAATACATATAAAATCGGCTTTTCGCCGTCGAGCACATGGCTGCATACAATTGCTGCCGTATTTGGTAAATCATAAAATGGAAATTCCATGCGGCGCTCCTTTCCTTAAATCGTATCTCTTTGATATATAACAATAAGTTCCTCGTCTGCTAAAGCAATTGAAAGATTATACAATTGTAAAAACATCTCCCTTTTTCGCGCGCTCTATGTATTCTTTATATCCTGCAATAAAAAACGGAATATTATCCTCCCTGCCATTCAATACACGCCCTCTGACCTTTTCCCAAACCTTCATCTGAACGCGAAAATCCGGCAGGCCGGCAATTAAAACCGGCTGCTGCTCTTTTTCCAGCCAGAAATATTCTCCTCCGTAATTTCTCCGCGCCGTTTCAAAAATATAGCAGCCTATCATAGAAGTAATATTGTAAAGCTGATCCTCGTTCCACTCAAAATCACTTAATTCCTCCAAAACATCGTCAACTGCCGAAAGGCTTTCTATGGAATAATCTAAAGTTCCTTTTTCCACAAACGAAAAAGCCGGATTCTCATGGAAATTCTCCGCAAAATTGTCCGCCGTATGAATGATATCATCCAACAAAGATTTGTGCGGAGCCTCCTTTGCTTTTTCTTTCTTACGCTCCGTTGAGCCGGGCAATATGGATGAGGCAATTTTCTTGATATTCAACATATTTTCTCCTAAAAGTTGCTGCGCAACGGCACTAAAGGGTAAAGTCGTCTTTGAACCCTGCGGAGTTTTTGATTGCTTTTTGTGATTCTTTACAACTGTTTCCTGTCACTTTCTGTACTTTCCGAATGCTTTTTCTTCATCTAAATGTACATCCTTAAAAAATACAAGAAGCCAAACGGCAAAAGCAGCTATCGCCATATATTTTGAGACAAAATAAGACAAAACGGCGCCGATGCCAAGGATAACAGACCATATGAGAAATGTGTTTCTTTGATCGCGGCTCATACTTTTCTTATCATACAAATCTCTTTCCTGCTTGGGCAGCGTGTTGAAACCGCTGATTAAGATTGCCGCTTTTCCCTTTAAAACAGTAAAAATAAGGGCAAACAGCAAACATATCAGGCAGGAAACGCTGCATACAATAGTTCCTGCGTTCAAAAGCCACATCTCCTTTCACTCTTCATCCTATCCGTTTGTTCGTCAAATTCATAGCTTCATTCTCGAAAGCGTCCTGATAAAATCACTTCATGAGATTGTCCGATTTCTTTATCATTATCACACATAAAGGTGCCTTGTACAATGCTAAATTTTTATTTGATGATTTTTTACAGATCTATGCCTTGCCCCACGTAGTCCGCACACACCGATGGGGTATGTATTTATATTCCTCCGCCAAGACGCGCAATAATGGCCTCCCGGTACTGTGTGTGATTGGGCATGCCCCCGCCCACTCCTCCGAGCTTTGGAAGGACAAGCTTGAAATAGCTTTTGTTTTTCATCGTAATGTGGCACTTTACGGAACCCATCCATCCCTTTTTTATCTCGCACTTTTGTATGTCTGTCAGGGAAAAGCATGTTCCGATATCGTCCAAAGACAGCTTTGCGGTAAGCTTTTGTATATCATCTTCATTTACCACCGGGTCGTCCTTAAATTGATAGAAATAACTATGCTTTTCACACTCGGCAATGACCAAAGCGGACTGGGTAATGCCAAGGTAAATATCATATGCGGAAAATTTTTTCTTGTTTAATGCAACTGTTCCGCCGTTTTCATCGGGAATCAGACTGTATTCGGTGCGGATGCACTTTTCAAATATGCCGATGATGCTCGTTTCCTTTGATATTGCATGTATCCCGGCCAACAGTGTTTCTCCCTCGGGTATGTATTTCTCCAAAGTCATTCTCATGTTTGCTTCATTAAAAATATCTGGCATATTGCACCTCCTAATTAAAGTCGCTGCGCGACGGCGCTAAAGGGGAAAGTCACTTCGGCAGCCGAACAATCCTCCGATAGCTGTAATAATGCTTTGACAGCGTGTTTTCCTGCTTGTCAGTCATCTGACGATAAAATGCCGTATAGCAGGGCAGAACAAATATGGCCCCGTCGCCTCCGCAAAGAGAACAGCCGCCGTCGCCGCCCTTCGTATACTGCGTGCTGTCAATGATTTCAATTTTATAAGAATCGTATGCTATAGATAAGCCGAGCATATTGCTCCGATTCAAAATAGATTCTGTTCCTTCATCGGTTTCGTTCACACAACCCACCTGGAAGATTTCTGTTAATACGTGGTCCAATATATCGCCCCAGCGGAATAAGGTGCGTGTTCCTCCATTGCAAAGATACTCCCATTCATCTTCCGTAGCCAATGTAAAAGGACCTTTCTTCAGCGAAGAGACTGCCTCGGCCAAGGAGGGCATGTCTTCCTCAAGATAACGGCTGTCCACCTCCACAAGCATATCTCCGATATCGGCCGTACGCAGCGGCGATAAACACTGAGACAGATGTTCATTCCACTTAGCCATAAAATCCTCCCAGGTCGTATAGCCCTTTTCGCTCATTTCCTCTTTGAGACACTCTATCTCTTCTTCCTGTTCGGAAATCAATTCCTCCGCTTTTGACGAATTATTTTCCTCCCTGGCTTCCTGAATCTGCTGCTGGTAGTCTGTCTCAAGCACCTCCAGTTCTTCCTGATAAAATGCATGCCCCGCCTCAAACTCTTCCTGCAGGCCCTTCAATACCCCTTCGCCCAAGGGACATTGGTCGGTATTCCACCCTAAAGTCACATGTTTCCGGCCGGCCACAAAGACAAACTGGGAACCTTCATATTCCAAAAGCCACGTTTCCCGTTCCATTCCGTTTCCACTGACTTTGATCGTTCCCTTAAATTGAAAATCCAATCCCAATGCTTCAATGCGTGAACGAATATCTGCTAAATATTCTGGCACAATCCCCATCTCCTTTTTATGCAATTCCCCGGTTTTTCATTTCATTGAAAAACCCTTCTTTATCCTCTACGGAAATCATTGTGCCGGCCGTACTCCTGCATTTTATTTCAATCCTGTCAAGAGAGCTTCCGCCTTTCCGCATATTGGAACTATTCCAAACCATTTCATCCTTTCAGCAATTCCTCAAACTCCCCCGCATCCATCACACATTTATGAAATGCAAGGGCAAATTCCTTCAAAAATTTCTTGGAAGATGACTGCATGGAAAATGTATCCGCCTCGCAATCAAAGTGAAACCGCCCCCTGGAGTTCCACCCATAGACCTCAGCAAATGCGGAAGCTGCCTTTTCCCAGTCATACCCGTTGCCAAGCATCCCATACTTTGCAAAGCTGTCCTGATTCAGCGTCCCTGCATCCAAACTAAGGGAATACCGGCCGCGCTCTCCCTGCCACCGAAAGGGCACAAGAGCTTCCTTCAACTTCTTATCCACATCCCGGGGCTTCGGATATTCATTCCTGCGCTCTTCCACGATCTGTTCATAATTCAGATCCATTCCCCGCTCTGTCAGCAAAGAACGAATCTTCACTTCCAGATCCACACCCCCATGCACCACCATATCACACACGCCCGATTCCTTCAAATCCCTGCGTTCCTGCTGTGAAATCCGAATCTTCTCTCTCCCCTTCCACAGCTCCGAATGAAGAAGAAAAGAAATATTTCTATAGTCCGAATCCACCCATTTATCATAATTCGGATCATCAAACAAAAACCTCCAACGTTCTCTGGAAAATACACCCACTACTGTCACCGGTGCAAACATTCGGCCTGATCGGATAAGAATCTTGGGTTCATCCGGAATCCTGCCCACATAAGAAAAAATCTCTACCAGATTCAAATTCCCGGCTTCCAGCTCAATCAACCGCCCGAAAGCAAAAACATCCTCCGAATGAAACTGATATCTCCTATAATCCATCAACTCTTCCAATCCCCGCCACTCCTGGTATGATGGCAGAAAAAGGGGAATCATAAATATATCTCCAGGCATCATTTCATGCTTCATATCTTCTATCCCATTCCATTCTCATTTAATATTACTTTCATAATCTGAACTGTCAGTCAAAAACCCAGCAGCCTGCATATTAGGGATTTAAACTACTCTTATGCTTTTTCGTACCCAAATAGCAATACCGGATTGCAAATATCCCCACATCATTTCTACATCACAAAACAGGCATTTTATTTCCAAATCCCTAAAATATTTCAAAACTGATTTCATTATACCGCCAACAGACCGGCAGATCAATGATATGGCCGGAAAAACTTATGTACTGTATACAAGTGTCGGATACAATAGGCAAAAATCTGACTGAAAAAAACACTGTTTCCACGCTCTCCGAATTATGGTATAATAAAAAAATCAAAGCGGCAAATCAGAATTGTATACCCACTTAAAAATCATCCTACCAACATGTATTGCAGGCCCAAGCAAATATTCTATGATCCGGTATATAAATCCGGAAGCTGAGGAGGTGTTTTATGTTTAATGAAATATGTATCTATGAAGCAAAATTAACAAAATTGGATGAGATCGAAGATTTAATGAAGGAAGTAGCTGAGTTTTATTTGAAGCAAGACGGTGTCATAGACGTACATTATATAAAACGTACTCATCGGCAAAAAGATTTTAATGCAGTTAAAGAAGGCGAATTGCCCGTTCGCCTTACAAGAAATATCGGAAAAGTAACCTATGTCCTATATTGGGTGCTGGAAAACGAAGAAGCACACGCAAGAGTATCAAGGCTTGGCATAGAGAAATTCTATAAACGCTGGAATCGATGTTTGACTGCAATGCCTAAAATAATTTTGGGTGAGAATGTTGTCTGATTACTAAATAAAAGCAAATAGCAGCAATCTTTCAAAACGCCTCATAAACAGCACCTCCTCAAACGCCGATATGGTAATTCCGGTAAAGAGAGGTTCAGTCTGTGTCTCTCTTTATTTTTGAATTGTATTTCTCACATTCTGATTCTAATTTAGGAAAATTCAGGCAGCGGTTTCTGCCTGAAAATGGTTCACTGGAAATGTACTTTTTATACAAGACATTTGCTTTATTACAGATTACTTCACTATTGATCCGACACCATTCTAATTCCTGAACACACAATCACTTATAATATTTGATGTTTTCCCTATCTCTCTTAAAAATAGTTGTATCAACAAGCTGTAATTGTTCTTCTTCAATAGGTATCATTAGATTAAAATTCAGGACCCCTAAAAGCTTCCCATTTATTTCAATCTTTGAAAAATCCATAGAGTTCTTCATTTTTTTATGCTTTTCTTTTGGTAATGAAATTGGTATACAATATTTATGAATACCACAAATAATAACAATTCCAACAAAAACCCTGTTATCTTTTCCCGTCTGTGGTGAAACTGAAAGCACTTTATCATCTATATTATGTAAATTACGGATATATTTCATATCCACCTTGTATAAGTTAAAATCTGTCTGCATATTTCTCCTCATAAAAGATGGCTACGCGTTTCCGCATAGCCATTTGTGTAGTAACTCCATTAGAGTTGCTAACGCTTTTAGCAGTCCACTTTGCGGTAGGACTCACCACTAATAGTATAATACCATATTTCTGAAAATAGTCAATCATTTTTCAAAATTTAAAATAAATGCCTAGAAAATAATTTTTTGGCATTACGCAATACTGTTGGCGTGATGTTGTGGTATAATTTGGATAGTGGAGGTGAAAGAGTGCTTCGGACATACTATATTTTCACCTATGGATTTACTGCCATAGAGGAAAATATCATAGGGAAAATGCTGCCTGATAAGAAAAGCGTTTTGGTATCAACAGAGTGCTTTACAGATTTGGTAGCTTGTAACTCATATGCAATTTTAATTCATGCTGCTTCTGTAGCAGATGAGGATTTTAAAATGCTGTGGAATTATTATCTTGAAGTAGGTACAAATGCTTTGGAAGCAATTATTGTTGTGGGAAATACAGACGTTCCAAAACAGCTAAAAAAACGAATAAAAGTATATTTCGGTTTTGAGGAACTCTGTCAGGATTTAAAGTATATTCTTTTATCGGCTTACTGTAGCCATAAGAAAACAGTAAATTTCAGTGCCACACTGGCAAATGCGATTGTGATATTAAGCAAAATCCGCTGTTGCCCCGGCATTACAACAGTTCAGTTATCCGAAGAACTGGATATTTCGCAGCGTTCCGTTCAACGCTATATTGCAACATTAACGGCGGCGGGAGAATGGATTGAATATGACAAAATATTAAGGGGATGGAAATTGACAGATGGAAAATCCGTTCTTTGGGGTGATTGGTAATATTATAATAGATTATCGAGGAGGTGTTTAACATGGGATATGAAGCAGAATTATTATCTCAAATCAATATAAACTGTGACGTGAGTACCACAATGAATGTGTATGCCCATGCCACAAGGGAAGCGAAGCGGACTTCCGCAAGGCTTTTGGATAAAGTGGCAGGCAACGATTAAGTACATTTCACACAAACTTTCCCTTGTAAAATACCCATAAGGGCAAAAACAAGGGAAAATACATATCAATTCACTATATAAGGCTCTAAAAGCCTTGAAAAATAAGGAAAGTTCAAGAAATTCATCTCCAAATCCTGATTTTCTGATCTGTTTCACGTCACTATTTTATTACTCCCTTTTTCTTTGCATAATCACAAACAAAGGAAGCAAATGCCAATATGATCAGTATAAAGGCAGACAAGATATCCCATATATCAAGAATAGGCTCTGCTATCATTTTTGATAACATTATATTGATAAGAAACATAAATGGAATTGTCAATAAAAAAATAATTGCTAATGCAACCAATTTGCTTGTTTTTCTGAAACGATGATAAACTGCTACCATGATCCACATGAAAACGATCGCAGCCACTGCAAGTACTGCTCCAACTGAAAATACTTCTTTTACATTTATGAGATTACTCAGCAAAAACAGATATGGAACAAGGAAGACACTCAGCGATAGGAAGCTTATGATGATTCCCCTCTTTCCCAATATAATGCTTGGAAAAATAATAACCCATGCAAAAACAATAGAACTGACCGGAAGCAGTGACCAAGTAAAATCACCCGATATTGCGATATTACAAATAAGACACACCATTATTCCTATGAAAAGCGTTGCCGAAAAAAGAATGGAAATCACTACATTCTTTGCTATGTAATTTTCCTCTTTTCTTTTCAAAGCAATCAAATTTTCGTCCGCTTTCTTTTTTAAGTTTTCCATATTGATTTCCTCTCCGCTTAACAGCTCGTTTACTGTGATTCCCAATATCTCACAAAGTTCTAACATGATAGATGAGTCTGGCATGCTCTTTCCTGTTTCCCATTTAGATACGGCTCTATCTGTAATATTCAGTTTTTCCGCCAACTGCGCTTGGGTTAATTTTTTCTCTTTTCGGCATTTGGCAATAAATTTTCCAATTTCTATTTGGTTCATAACGTTCTCTCCTTTCGTCTTAGATGATACACGCAATCATAGGTTTTTCACACGAACCAACAGTTGAATTTTAACAATTCAACCATTCGTTGGGAAGTCTCGTGTCAGTACACTAGTGCTCGTCCTCTTCTCTTCGAATTTCTGACATAGAAAAAGCAGGATGCCTTTTCTGGTTTCCTGCTACTCCATTGACCTACATCGGCTTTAGATTTTGATTGAGCCTGCCGACCATCCAGGCGATTCTCTTTTCCCGTCCAGATTCTGTCTTTGCGTCAAAATATGCCCGTGCGTAGGTTTTCTTTACAGAGAGGGACATAGCCTCGAAATTTGTAAAAGCAGGCTCATAACCTTCGAGCAATGAGGACAGGCAGGCGATTTGTTCCTCTGTAACGGGCATGGGTTTTGGAGCGTCCCACTGCCCATTTTTTTTAGCTTCCTCTATTTTCTTTCTGCCATGCTCCGTCATAAGTCCTCGTTCTTCAAGACTTTTTACCAAGGTCTTATTTTTCTCTGACCATTTGCTCTTTGCTCTACGCATAGAAAAATATTTTTTATATGCTTTATCATCAATGCTCTTCATTTGCCCGTCGATCCATCCAAAGCAAAGGGCTTCCTCAAGGGCATCTGCTGCTTTTATTGTTTTGGGTCCGCCACTTTTGCCAAACAAAAGCCAAACGCCGTCCTCAGACAAGCAATGCTCACAAAGCCATTTCCTGAATTCTTCTCTGTTAGAAAATTCCATCATCTCACTCATTATGCGTATCTCCTTTCGTACGCCTTGTCAATGACAGGCGCACAACTCCCGATTCGTTACTGGATCCATTATAGCGCAATAAGTTTTCAGAGGGAATAGGCTTTATAAAAAAGAATCTAGTTATGTATAAAACACTGTAATTTACGCCACAAGCTCATTTCATTGCCGCCTTTGATGATCATTGCGCCGAAAATCTTTGAAAGATATTTCTTGCGTTAATGGCAATTATAAGCGATACCACGCCCGAAAATAACACAGGCACAAACTCACATCCTTTACAAATTTCAAACAGGACGCCATAGAATGCATTGCCCAATGGCTGTGCACACATGGAAACGGTAAGAATGACAGCAATCACCTTTCCAATTAAATTTTGCGGGGTTTCTGTTTGAATAAAGGACATCATCTGCACGGTGAAAAGCGTTGAACATACCATGATCAAAAAGCAGCATACGGTTACGACGATATAATTTATGATTGCAGATGAGAACAGGATCAATGAAACGCCAATAGGAAACACACATGCCGCACAGGCGATTACCAGATTGCCCGACTTATGAATCGCCAGTTTGCTTGCAAAAACTCCTGCTCCGATCCCTCCTGCCAATCCTCCTGCCGCCAATGCCCCCTGTGCAAATCCATACAATCTATTTGCCTGTGAAGGCTCTATATCTAGTACCTCCGTTACCAGATATGGAAGTGCGACGATAATCATTGCAGCAAGGAACAAATTAATTCCACAGATTACGAGAACGGCTTTTCCGATCACAGGCTTCTCCTTTCGGATAAAGTGGATGCTCTCCGCAAAATCGGTTCTCGCTGTCTTTAGTATGCCGCCATCTGAAGCTTGTTTCTGGAATGGTATCTTAATGAAAATTTCCATAACTGCCGACATCAAAAAGCAAACCATGCAAACCCACAAGACAGGCTTTAAACCATATGCACTGTATAAAACGCCTCCCAGCACAGGACCTATCAAAGATGCAAACGAGCTGATCGTATTGATAATAGAATTTGCCGCCATAAAATTATCTTGATCGGCAAGCGCAGGAATGCTTGCCTGCACAGACGGCTGATATGCGCCCGCAATACCATATAGAAGCATCAGCGTAACCGTCAGCAGAAGAATCAGGTTCGCTCCATTCATGAGCAGGGTAAACGCTAAGATTACTGCCGCCGTAAAAAAATCCAGGATTACCATGATATTTCTCTTATTAATCCTGTCTGCAACAATGCCGCCAACGGGCGACAGCAAAATAGCCGGAATAAAGGCACACGCAGTAACCGTTCCGTAAAGTGCAGATGAGCCTGTCAAATTTAATAAATAGAGCGGCAAAGCAAATCTTATCGTCGCATTGCCAAACAAAGAGATAATCTGACCAATGACAACTAACGTAAAATCTTTTGAAAATAGTTTTTGATTCATATTTTAAACCTCCATTTTTCTATATTTGCTCCATTTCAAGAGAATACTATAAAGTATGTTTTTTATCAAAATTTACAAATCCAATCAAAAGCAATGCCTCTGATCTATCTGCAATCGTCTTCCTAAGGTCTTCTTTCAGTACCGCACGTTGGTATGTATGGTGTCAAAATATATCTGCCCCTGTTACAGGGCAGAATTTGACTGATCGCATTAGCATCTCGCAAATTGCGCTTTCTATCGCTTGTTTTTCTGATAAATGGATGTCAGCTCCTGCAGTCGCTCTAATATTTCGCTATCTACAATATCCAGTCCAAAGCCTTGCAGCATCTGTCTGAACACCATGAACTTACCGTAGGAATCTTCCTCGGAACTATCAAATATCATAGGATTCATCCAGACATTTGCCGCAAGTAAAATCAGCTCCGCCAATTGCTCTGGATAATCCGTTTGTATCGAACCGTCTGAGATACCCTGCTCTATGATCGGCAAAATATAGTTTGGCGCCACGTTTTCTATGGTATCATGCAAAAGGCTGAATAGAAGCTTTGGGTTATTGTGAAAATCTGGAGCTACCGTAAAAATATCGTTCTGAACCGGTCGGATGATTGATTCTCTAAAAATGGTCTTCAACTTCTCTTTGCCGCTAAGGTCAGAACGGTCACGAATAACTGCAAGCATCTGATTCGATTCAGATGTCATCATGTCTGTAACAGCAACTAAAATATCTTCCTTTGACTTAAAATGATGATAGATGGCGCCTTTGCTAAGACCGCCTAAATGATCGATAATGTCCTGAATGGACGTATGCTCATATCCCTTTTCTATAAATAAGCGAAAAGCAACGTCCAAAATTAACTGAACCGTTTCTTCTGGATGCTTGTTTCGCGCCATGCTTCCTCACCTCCTCAACATACCAATAGTATGTATTTACCATACCATACTGTTGGTATGTTTGTCAAGATGTCTCATGAAACTTTGAGTTTCCCTATTTTGCAATTCGTAATTAAAATTTCACTTTCCCTTTGTTTTTGAACAGTTTTTTATATGCAGGCAGTTTGCTTGCCGGAACCTTGATCTTTGCCGCGGGCTTTACCCCTTTGAGAGCATTCTTGCCGACTTTTCTCAATTTCGTGGATTTTATGGTTATGGTTCTCAGCTTGTCACAGTTTTTAAATGCTGATCCTCCGATCTCTGTAACGCCTTTCCCAAGCGTTGCCTTGCCAAGCTTCGCACAGCCTTCAAATGCAGATACGCCAATGACCTTTACATTGTCTCCGATCGACACGCTGATTATTTTGGTTTTCTTTAAAGCGTTCTTGGCAACAGACGTCACTTTAAATATCCTGCCTCCGATTTTTACCGTCTTAGGAATGGCGACCTTGGCAGTCTTAGCGCTGCTCAAACCCGCAAACGCCGCCTCCGAAGCACCCGTAATCTGATACTTATAGGCGCCTGCGGCAAAACGGCTGCCCTTTTTTGCAGTAATTGAAAAGTTCTTTGTTACGCTTCCGGTATAATGCCCTTTTCCTGTTATGATGACGGACGCTGTTCCAATATTCACGTTATTCTGATAGATCACGGTATAATCTATGTCCGGATCTAAGATCTGCTGTCCTAATTTTACCATTTTTACTCTTGGCTCTTGTGCCTTGCCAGTGTAATTACATATGCCCTTAGAAAGCGTAACCACCGCCCCGCTTATATTTTCTGCAGTAACATCAGAAGACGGCAGCTTTTTTATAGACTCTGTATAAGAATCCTGACATTTGGCACAAGTATAAGTCTTGACCCCTTCCTCTGTAACTGTCGGTTCCTTGGTTACCTCGCCGACATACAAATGACCTTCCGCCTTTGTATCTTCTCCCTCAGACAGCTTGGCTCCGCAGTTTTTACAGTAAGTATCTCCGCTATACCCGCCTTCGAGGCAAGACGCTTGGATCACATTCCTGATCTCTGTGTCCGTGTGCAGGCAGGCCTCTTCCTCCTTTGTCCAAAAGACTACGCCTTCGCTTGGATCACCCGCTTTGAAGTAATATCTATCCGAGTCTTGCTTGCGGGCATAAAAGGTATATGCATGGCCTGGCTCAAGATTTGTAAATTCTGGTAAATTCTGCCAGTTTTCTAAGTCCATGGAATATTCGTATCCCCAGACTTTTTTCAATGCTATTGCATGGGTAAGGGCATAGTCTAGCTCGGGCGCATCTGCCTTTTCATATTTCTCATATACTTTTACGGTACACTGCGCTTCTTTGCCACTGCCATCCAAAGCCTTAACCTTAATCTTTGCTTCCCCTCTCTTTTCCGCAGTTACTACTCCATCCTTTAGTCCGGCAATAGCGCTCGGACTTAATACCCAATCAAACCCCCGGCATGTGGTATTCTCTGGTTCTGCCACTAAGTTCAGTGGAAACACATCGCCTACCATAAGCTCAATTTCTGTTTCCTTAAAATATAGATCTGTTATGTCGACAGGTTCCACCACGCGAATCTTGCAAACGGCCGTGGCATCTTTGTTATATGACGCATAGGCTGTAATGGAAGTCTCGCCCAATGCCTTTCCTGTTATCTTCTTCCCATTTCCGTAAGATCCAGCAGAAATAGAAATAATATTTCCATCATAATCATTCTCGCCAGTATAAAAAGATAACCTGTCGTTCGATTCCTCCGGCAATGTCGTCCCCGTTAGTATGAAAGACTGCCCGACGCCGATTGTCAGCTCCGTCTCATTCAACACTACGCTTGCCGGCTTTGGTATTACCTCAACCGTAATCTCTGCCGTATGCCCGCCTTCATCAGAAGTCGCCGTAAAAACCGTTGTCCCCGGCTTTTTTGCAATTACGTCGCACATACCCGTGCCTGTCCGCAGCGGTTCTGCAACATCTGGATTTGAGGAAGTCCATGTCACAACTTGATTCGACGCATTTTCTGGCGTATATTTTACTCTTAGCCCAGTAGACGTTCCCCCCTCAGTGAAAGAAATGGTCTCTGTAGAAAAAGCGATTGATTCCAGCGGCACGGGATCACCCGCCCAAAACATATTTACCTCATAAGAAATGGGTTTTGTAATTCCTGTAATCTCAACCTTGTACTGATCTCCTTCCCGATAATCGGTAGACGGAGCAAATATTGCACATGTACCTTTGGTACTAGCAGCCAGACGGAGGTTTTTGGCGCTTTTGTTAAAATTCCATTCCTCTCCTGTCTTCACATTTGAGACGCTGATATTTACCGCTGACTCATCTACCCTCTCAGGAATGATTACCGTCCATGCATACGCTGGCGCAAAAAATTCCAAAGGCTGGTTTTGCCCGGGATAAGAGATCGCTTTATCTTCTGTAAGATTCGCATCCACAAAAATTGCAGAAAAAGACTTTACCATGCCGAATCCGGCTTCTGTATTATAATAATCCAGAAGCTTGCGTCTATGACCAAATGTAGGGCTCCCGTTTACTTCCAGCATACAGCCGAGCATCGAATGGCTCAATATATTGTCTATGCTTGTCAGATTCGAGTAAGCAGCGCCGTGAAATGCCTGACTGAACATTGCGTCCTCCATCCCTTCGGGACGGTCTGGATGATGTTGTAAGTTCCTATTGATTGCAGATACCAGAGCTGCCGCCTGTGCATAATTCTGTGCTTCCTCGGTAATCGAAACAAGAGGAACCCCTGCAATATACCGATAAAAATTCAGCGCATTCAAGGCGTCCTGCTTTGCCTCCTCTGTCAGTTCCCCCAAAGCATAGGGAGCTGTCACCGAAGGCTCTGTGACAAATTCTGCCTCCATATTTTTAATTGGATGATTTTTGTAATACTCTTTGATTTCATCCTGGGTATGGTACTCCGCATCCAGCCCAACATATGTATCCATTTCCTCTGCCTGCACATCTGCTTCCACACAGGGCGCAGCGCCCGCCATCACGCATACGGCAAGCAGAACTGCCATGATTCGTTTCCTCATTCTCTCGCTTCCTCCTTTATGCTCTAATATGGATGGTTCTTTCTTCTTTTTTGCTCCCATTGCCATAAAATACTAAAACAACAGAACCTATGATATCTTTTTAAATGTTGTCTCATGATTAAAATAATTTTTATGATTATTAATATATTTGACAAACTTCTCTGCTGTTGAGCCCTTATATCCTTTTATTACAGAAGGATTGTATAATTTTCTGTACTCTACAAATGTATTATTAAAAATTATTTTTTGCCCAGGCTTTCCAAAAAGATATGTCATTTTTAAGTCGGGATTGAGAATTGTTACCTCTTTTAATTCAAAGCAGTACTGTAATGCATAATCAGCGCTTTTTGTCTTTTTAGGGATCGTTATTTTCTCCAGAGGGGATTGTCCAAATGCATCCTCCATGATGATTTCGACATTTTTAGGAATCGTGATCTGTTTGATTCCGGCGCCATAAAATGCAGCATCTTCTATTATTTTCAGGGTGCTGGGGAGGGTAACGCTTGTAAGGCTTTGACAGTAATAAAACGCCCAGTGTTCAATTTTCGTACATCCTTCTTTTATTACTATTTTTTTTAGCTTCCCTGCTCTGAATGCACCTTCAGGTATTTTCTTTATGCTCTTGGGAATTGTTATACTTTCCAATTTGCTACCATAGAAAACCATATCTCCAATCTTTTTTATCCCTTCTGGCAAAGTGATTTTCTTAAATCCGCAAAAAGCAAAAGTTCCTTTGCCAATTTCCTTTATCCCTTTTGGAATCGTTATATTCTTCAATTTTGTACAATTCCAAAAAGCGCTGTCCTCAATCTTTTTCAATCCTTTTGGCACGGTGACAGTATGTAGCTTTGAACAATTGGTAAAGGCGCTATCTCCAATTTTTGTAACTCCTTTTGGAATTGTCACCTTTTCTATTTTGTTATTGCAGAAAAAAGCCTTCTTCCCAATTTCTTTTACTCCATTGGGAATTTTAACATCTTTGCCGTTCCCATTGTATGAAACCAAAACGCCATTTTTAATGGTAAAATCATTATTGGCTGCTTTCGCTTGCATACTGCTCATATTTACAAATGACAAAGCAAGCACGAATGTTATCACTGCTAATTTGATCCATTTCTGTTTCATGCTACATTTTTGATAAATTTTCTTCTTCATCTTCCTTACTCCTCAAAATCCGATTTATCCTCTGATTTAAAAATTTTAAACGAGGGGTTAAATATCTGAATGATTGTTTCTGCGTCTTTTAAAATAAATATCATGCATATAATAATTATAACGATTCCTGCAATGTTCATCCCAATTCCTGGCAGGATGGAATTTAATGCTGTTGCAAAAAGAGAAAGCACAATCAATGGGGCAAACAAGGCAAGCGCCACTGAAAGCAATGTCATAAGCAGTCCTTTTTCCCCAACCCAGATGCGAAAAGAGAAACCTCTCTTTTTTAGATACCATGCCCAAAATGACAACATTCCATAGATAATTCCTCCCCAGACAAGGGAATAAATCACGCCGCTATCAGATAACATATACATGCCTAACATGATTGATAAAATAACTTTCACAATAATTCCTAAAATCTTCAACTTCTTTTGTCCTCCTTAATTCTTTTATAATCTCTCGAGTCCTCTTTGCTCCTGACTTTGCGAGAAGTTTTTTGTCAAAAATATATTCTATTTCACTTTCACGGGTTTTACCGCTGAATAAGAAGATACAGCGATCATCCCCTTGACTTTCTTATATGAGGCAACTTTATAATAATACTTCCTGCCGGATTTCAGCTTCTTGTTCTTCCAGGAAAGGGCGGAAGCTTTTTTCAGAGTCTGCACTTTTTGGAATCCGCTCTTTGGGGATGTGCTGCGGTATACATAATAACCATCTGCCCCAGATACTTTTTTCCATTTTATGAGCGCTGATTTTTTCTCCGCTTTTACAGCGGAAATCTTGGGCGCAGAAGGCGCTTTTACATAGTCTGCTAACAAGGTGTATCTGCATCCTACCGGCGCCGCCCAGGAATAACTTCTCGTAATCTTTACATAATAAGTCCCCTTTTTCACCTCAAGAGTCACAGAATCCTCCGTCTTTATTCCTCTTTTCTCGGCGATCCAATTGGATTTCTTGTCATATACCACAAGATCCCATCCATAACCAACGCTGTCTAATGGATTTGCATTATGAGAACTGAGCCTGAATTTTAATTTCCCAGATGCAGGCACGCTCAATTTGTAAAAATCCTCGTCATTGCTTGTTCCAGTAATGCCATGATATGTCTTTCCTGCTTTGATGGCAGTCGCTTCTTTTCTTGTATCATTGGGCTCTGATTCCCATATGGATGTCTTCGTCTGGCTGACAGTCAAGTCATATGTACAATATACCGCCCCCCAATTCCCATTATTGGGCGAAACTTGAACATAAAATTTCCTGCCAGCTTCTGCATAGGGGAGCGTAACGCTTGTCCAGTTCTTTTTAATTCGTTCTTCAGAAATAATTGTCTCCCCCTTGTCATTGAGCACAGAGACATTCCAGCCATCGCCAACGCCTAAATCGTCTGCTGCATTCTGTGCAAACTGAATCTGAAAGCATCCATGCGTCGTCGTCGTAAACTGAAAATAATCCGTGTCTATCCCGTTTAAAAGCATGCCATGATAAGTAGAATCTACCGCAATCTCAGTTGCTGTAACTTCCGTGTCATTTGACTCCACTTCCCAATCTTCTGTCACCGTCTGACTGACGGTCAGGTCATAGATGCAGCCTACTGCTCCCCACCACCCATTATCAGACGAGACCTGAATGTAAAAAGTTGTTCCTTTTTTATAAGGCATGGCAACGCTTGTCCAGCTTTCCTGAATGTCGGAACTTGACAGAAGCACTTCCCCATCTTTATTGAGCACATTGATATTCCAGCCATCGCCAAGGGATGTTTCGTCCGCATCATTGTGTGCAAGCGTTACTTGAAAATATCCACGCTCCGTAGTTACAAATTGAAAGAAGTCTTGATCATCGCCATCGGCTATTGTTTCCGAATATGTCTTACCCAACTCAATCACTTTTGCCTCTTCCCTTGTGCCGCCTGCATCTGCCTCCTCTGCATGTGCCAAAGTCCCCTGCACTGGCAGGAAATACGTCAAGGCAATTGCCAGAACCGTTGCCAGAAACGGAACTAATTTACTAATATTTTTTTTCATTTTGTGTTCCTCCTTTTCATTTTTGAATGCGTTTTCACTGATATTGGTAACGCCTGCTCCAAGAGCCGCTTCACCAAGACAAGCTTTATTGCCTAAAAACCTCCGTGACATGTTCTGCCAAATTCGTCCAGTCTGTTCCCTCGAACAAAAGACGTGCCGTGCTCTTTGCTGCATCATTGCTGACATCTGTCACGAAACTGTTCAGCGTACAGATTGTCGCCGCATTCTCGGTATGCGTCAGTTCCCCCATGGCTTGATTTCCCATATCCTCAAGATGTTCCACGATCTCGCTGACATCCAATCCCTTTCTCTTGAAAAATGCACAAAAGGCTTCTGCAAGGGTTGGATATGGACCCTGATCCGGCTGCGCCCATCCGGCATACAGCAATTCTTCTTTTTCCTCTCCTCCTTCATAGCTGATGCCGATATATGGGACATCCCCGGAATTATTCGTAATTTCAGAGACACGCGCCTCCTGCAATGTTGTTATGTTTCCATCCTTATACTCTGCCATCCACATTGCCTGATCCACGGAACCATCGGAAAATACTCCCCCTACCAGATGGTTCTTATAGACCACCAGGTATTTGCTTCCTCTTGATTCCATCATGACAACACAGAAATTCCCTGTGGACTCACGGCGCCTTTCCCAGTCATGCCTGCTGTCAGAAAGCCTCATTTGATCTTTAAACGCCACCCTCTCTCCTTCTATCCCATAGACTGCTCCTGTCAGTCCATAAGACGCCCCATGCTCCCACTCGGACGCATTTTTTTCCCAGTAAATCACAAACAATTCCTTCTGCCCATCCATATCCAGGTCGTCTATGTACGCCGACACGATGCCTTTTGGTTCAAACCAATCATTCTCCTTTGACATGCGTGAATCTGGATTGTTAAAATCCATCGTCATCGTCCCTTCCTGGCGCAAATCAGCCAATCCGTATTTGGGAACCAAAACCTGATTTACATATTCATAATACATCTCTCCTTCCGACTTTTTCTGCGGCTCTTTTTCCTGTCCTGGTTCTTGCTGCACTTTGGATTCTGGCGCTTTTGGGGAAGCTTCCTGCGTTTGAGCTGCTTCTTTCTCACTATCCGCATCTTCTGCCACCACAGAATACGGCTGCAATGTTTCTTTCTCTGCTAGAGAATGCATTAGAAAGCCTCCCGTCCCCGCTGTAACCAGTGACGCCGTAACCACAGCCGCAATCTTTCCAACGCCATGTCCCGCCGCTGTTTTTACTCCCGCAGGGACTTTTCCGGCTCCATGTTGCAAAACTGAAAAGAGCTCCTGCCCGCCAAACGCCTTATTTAAAATCACATCAAGCGCCCCTATTGCTTCCAAGGGCGCTGCAACCGCTTGGATGTCTTCCTGCAACAGATAGACAAGCAGTGTGAACGGCGCCATATTGTATAGGCAAATTCCCTTTCGTTCCAAAGCTTCCCGCTCGCCAAACAGCCGCTTTTTCGCATAATTCAAACGGCTCTTGACCGTATTTTCGGAACATCTGCATTCCTGGGCAATCTCCGAGATCTTCATCTGCCTGATATAGCGGAATATCACGCAAATTCTCTGCTCCTCAGACAGGCATTGCAGCAACTCCTGCAAAATCCGTGACGTTTCCTTCTGATCTAATGCCAGCGCCGGCTGGTTCTCAACTGACGCATCGATAAATTCCAGTTCCATCCCGTCTTCTGCCTCATCCGCCTGCCAATCAGAAAATAAGAGCGGCTGTCTTCTGCGGAGAAAATCCAGCGCCGTGTTGGAAGCAATCTTCGCCGTCCATGATCCAAAGCTCTTGCTGCCTGTGTAGCGGAACGAAGACAGATTCTGGAACACTTTCACATAAGTGTCTTGCAAAATATCCATTGCGTCCTGCTCCTGCTTTACCATTTTCAGTACAATATAATAGTTTCTGTCATAAGTTGCTTTATAAAGCCAGCCGAACGCCTCTGCACTTCCATCCTTAGCAGCCTGAAGCATTTCTTCTATTTTTTCCATCCCTCTTGATCCATCTCCTTTCCAGGCTTTTCACTTCTACAACGAGAACCGCTTAAGAAAAGTTTTATTTTTTATAACTTTTTTAAAATATTTTTTGAATAAAAGTTCTATCCCTTATTCTGTCTCTCCTAAGCATCCTCTCCCCTGTTCCATCTTTACGGCTGTTCTAAGACAGATTGCAGTTGCATACTTTAAAAGTATATCATATTGTTGACTTTTTTCAACAATAATGTTATTTTTGTTATGGCTATTTTTTTATCCGATCTTTGGGCTTACTGCAAAACATATGAAATACATCCATCATTCCTATCCAGATTTCAAAAATGTGACAATGAAAAATGAAACAAGCAAAGTGAAGAACCAGACGCCCTCTCTTGGCGTCTCTCACAACGCAGAAAGGCGGTTTATCTTTATGAAAGCAAAAAAATGGATCTCTATTCTCATGGCAACTTCGCTTATCGGGTTAAGCCTGCCTGTGCAGACGATGCAGGCACAGGATGCCAATGTGAAAGAGACAAAAGATTTTGATTCCGATAGTGATTTTAAAATTACATACGATGGATTTCTACAGAAGTACACTGGGACAGGAGGGGATATCGAAATTCCAGAGGGCGTAATAAGCATCGAAGAACGGGCTTTCGCAGGATGTCAAAGCATTACAAGCGTCAACGTTCCAAATAGCTGTCACTCGATTGGAGAATATGCATTCGAAGACTGTAAAAACCTCAAAAAGATCAATCTTCCTGACGAGCTTTACGTGTTAGGGAATGGAGCTTTTACTGACTGTGTCAGCCTCAACAATATTATACTTCCACCTGAGATTGAGCTTATTGAAGATGATGTATTTTCTGGCTGTACCAGTCTGACCGAAATCAGCATACCAGATAGCGTCACAGAACTAGGCTGGGGCGTCTTCTATGGCTGCACAAGCCTGACGGACGTCAGACTTCCCGAGGGGATAACAGAAATCGGAGGTAGTTTATTTCACAACTGCACCAGTCTGGAAAGCATTACGCTCCCTGACAGTGCGGAACTGATTCAGAATTATGCATTTGAGAATTGTACCAGCCTGACCCATATTACGCTACCTGACAGTGTCTACTTTATAGGGGAATCCGTCTTTAAAGATTGCACCAGCCTAAGCAGCATCCATCTTGCAAAAGAACTTACATATATAAATAAATATGCATTTAAGAACTGCACCAGCCTTTCAGAAATTACGCTTCCCGATAGCGTCATGAAAATATTGCAATCCGCCTTCGAGGGCTGCACAGGGCTCAAAAGCATTACTTTTCCCGATGGCGTCAGAGGGCTTAATGAGATAGCGAACTATGCTTTCCGCAACTGTACGGGACTTGAAAGCATTACCCTTCCCAGAAAGGTACACACCATTGGCAGCCAGGCGTTCGACGGCTGCACGAACTTAACGGATATCTACGCGTCAAAATATAATGCCTATTTCCGTTCTTATGAAGGAATCCTATATAACAGACTCGACACGAACCTCTTTTGCTGCCCCCAGGGAAAAACGGAAGCAGAGATAGCCTCCACTGCGACAAGCATTGGGGAAGATGCTTTCCGAAACTGTAAAAATATCACAAAAATTACTATCCCAGAAATCATCACAAGCATTGGAAAAGAGGCGTTTTACGGACATTCCAACACCCTTGTCATTTATGGAAAGTCAGGTTCTTATGCTGAAATTTACGCAAGGGAACACGCCATTCCGTTCCAGTCTGTCGGTCAATCCACAAAAGACATTACCCAGTGCTCGGCAGTGTTAAGCCAGGCTTCCTATATTTATGACGGAACAGCAAAGACGCCATCTGTTACCGTCAAAGACCAAAAGGTGACATTAACAGAAAATACAGATTACCAGGTAAGCTACGGAAATAATATCGCTGTAGGAAAGGCAACCGTATATATCACAGGCATTGGAAAATACCGTGGAACCATAAGACTGCCGTTTCTCATTAAAAAATCCGAAACACAAAATCCATCCAATGATAAAGCCGAGCAGATCATCGGATGCACCAAAACTTTCAATAAGACATTCGGCGACACTCCCTTTGCTTTGAAAGTGCAGACAGCAAAAGACAGCGGAAAGCTTAGCTATAAAAGCTCTGCCCCAAAAATCGCCACTGTCAATGCAAATGGAACGATAACAGTGAAAGGAACGGGAATTGCAACGATTACCGTGCAGGCAGAAGCGACAGCAAAATACAAAGCCGCAAGCGTTAAGATTACCATAAAAGTCAAACCTGCCTTGCAGACTGTGAAATCTATAAAAACAGTAAAAGGAAAGAAACTCGCTGTCCAATGGAAAAAGGACGCCAATGCTACTGGTTATCAGATCCAATGCTGCTTGGACAGGAGTTTTAAGAAAGGCGTAAAGACGTTAAATATAACCAAAAACAACATTGCATCAGGAACGTTCTCCAAACTAAAGAATGGAAAGAATTACTATGTCAGGGCTCGCTCCTACAAAAAGACAAAAGCAAACGGCAAGACACAAAATCTCTACTCTGCATGGAGCAAGCCGAAAAAAAGCAAAAGCATAAGAAAATAAGCATCGAGGGGAACAACTAGGAATTATAAACTTGGAGTGAATGGGGCGGAATAAATAGCCAGAAGATATTTCCTCCCCATCAATTCCCAATGGTTTTTAGCGATGCTTCATTGGCTTTACTGTAAAGGGCAACACGTTCATCAATCACATGCTTCGATCATTTTCTGTTTTCTCCGATCCATTTCACAGCAAAATCTACCAGCGCCCGCTGGCTCATCATCGAAAGAATAGCATTTCCTAGCGGTACATGGCGCACTTTGCCTGTCTGTTCAAACGCCTCTCCAATTGCCGAAAAATCTTCTCCATCTACAGCTAATGTCTGATATGATTTCCATATCCGCTGTCCGTCAAGCCATATCGCACTACTTTCTATAGTCATATGCTTGCCTGGATATTCAGCTCTTACATCTGCCAAATGAAGGGACGTGTTCTTGTCATAACCAACTCCAACCAACAAAACATATCCATCAAGCTCATACAGCCTGCCAATGGGCGAATTGTCCCCAAAAATATCAGACAGGTCATGATTTTCTGTAAGATACCGTGCATAATGTCCCCATGCCGCTACCGACCTTGCAGGATGATCACTTCTAAGCGTCCCCGGCCACTGCCGGAACATTTCTGATACGGCGCCCATTGTATTTGTCGGCGTAATCCGTTTGTCATAAGCAGGTATGTATTCACGTATGACAGGCCACCATTGCTGCGGTTCCTGCCAGTAAACGCCTGCCGACGGATCTAAATTCTTCCATGACTGTGTCGGCATCATAATCGTGCCTTCTTGACCTACGCTCTCAATCAATGCTTCAATCACTGACTGTGCGCCACCACACACATATCCAAGACTGCTCAATGATGTATGCACCATAATTGCCTGCCCTTTTTGGACGCCAATTTCCTTTAAAGCAGTCGTAATGTCATCTGGCGTTACCAACTTCCTTTTTTCCATCTAATTATTCCTCCAAATTTACGTTACGCACACTTGCACGCTCTACAAGCGATGCAAGCCTTGAATTTAAACATATTTTATAATATTATGAATCAATCATTCCATTGGTAATCTGCACAATCTCATCCGCCTCATTTGCTAAATATTTACTATGCGTAACCACAATTACACATTTCCCCAGCTCGTGCGCAGTCCGCTTTAATAGCTCAATAATCCCCGCTGCGGTCTGTTCATCCAGATTCCCAGTTGGCTCATCCGCCAATAAAACTTTTGCATCGCTTGCCAGCGCTCTTGCAATCGCTACCCGCTGCTGCTGCCCGCCGGACAGCTTCATTACATTT
>OFFX01000845.1_pt1 | contig 24136 bp, 16 predicted proteins | sample 1521511 | NCBI WGS metagenome assembly OFFX01 (sample SAMEA3504125, study PRJEB24116) | mouse gut metagenome | biome: mouse gut; feature: mouse-associated habitat; material: faeces | place: Denmark | collected 2011
ATTATGCTAATTCAGAGAAGTATTTGATTGTCCTTACCATCTGGCTTGTGTAAGAGTTCTCATTGTCATACCAAGAAACTACCTGAACCAGATTGTCTGCCCCAACCATTGTCTGTGTAGCATCGAAAATCGATCCGTAGGTGCTTCCTACGATATCGGAGGAAACGATTTCGTCTTCGTTATATCCGAAGGACTCTGTAGCTGCTGCTTTCATCGCTGCATTGATCTCTTCCTTTGTTACGGATTTCTCAACCGTTGCAACTAAGATCGTGGTAGAACCAGTCGGCGTAGGAACACGCTGAGCGGAACCGATCAGTTTGCCGTTCAGTTCAGGAATTACAAGGCCGATTGCTTTTGCAGCGCCTGTGGAGTTAGGAACGATGTTGACAGCGCCTGCGCGGCTTCTTCTCAAATCGCCTTTTCTCTGAGGTCCGTCAAGGATCATCTGATCGCCTGTGTAAGCATGAACGGTGGTCATGATACCGCTCTGGATAGCTGCAAAGTCGTTGAGAGCCTTTGCCATAGGAGCCAGGCAGTTGGTGGTGCAGGAAGCTGCGGAAATTACGGTATCCTCAGGCTTCAATGTGGTGTGGTTTACATTGTAGACAACCGTAGGAAGATCATTGCCGGCAGGAGCGGAAATAACAACCTTGCGTGCACCAGCCGTGATATGTGCGGATGCCTTGTCCTTGGAGGTGTAGAATCCGGTGCACTCCAGAACAACGTCAACCTTCAGCTCGCCCCAGGGAAGCTTGGAAGCATCGGCTTCCTTGTAGATGGTGATGGTCTTGCCGTTTACCGTGATGTTGTCCTCGCCTGCCACTACAGAATCAGCATACTTGTACTTGCCCTGAGAAGAGTCGTACTTTAACAGGTGTGCAAGCATCTTGGGGCTGGTCAGATCGTTGATTGCCACTACATCGTACCCTTCCGCATCAAACATCTGCCTGAAAGCCAGACGGCCAATACGGCCAAAACCATTGATTGCTACTCTTACAGCCATTTTAGATTCCTCCTAATATTTTTATAAGTTTCGGCAACCTCCATCCCCTGCAGGACATGTCAGATTGTCAAAATTTTATCAGCAAGGATATTTTACCCAATTTCGCAGCATAATTCAAGATGTAAATGAAAAATAATTGCCAAGTTTTCGGAAATTTTACAGATTATTTAGAATTGCCAGGAATTAGCAGGATTTGCTTTTCCACCGATGCTGTGGTATGATGGACAGGAACAAAATAATCAGTTTCGCAACGGAAATGCCCGGAAGATAATTCAGCTGCGCTCTCTGCAATGAATTTTCTTCCCCACAGGGGCATTGCAGTGGAGAAACGGCACTGGAATAAAAATTGCATTGGAGAAACGGTACTGGAATAGGAGGCCTGCCATGCCCATCATCGCCGACTGTCATCTGCACTCTTCCTTCTCCGGGGACTCAGACACCCCCATGGAGGACATGGTCCTGGAGGGAACCGCCCGGGGCCTGGAGACCCTGTGTTTTACGGAACACAACGACTTCGACTATCCCCCCTACCCCGACCTGACGGCGGACTACTTTATCCTGGACACAGGGGCATATCTCCGGACCCTGAACACCCTGAAGGAAAAATATACCGGGCAGATAAACCTGCTCTGGGGGGTGGAACTGGGACTTCAGCCTGGATGCGCAAAAAAAAATGCCGCTCTGGCCAAGGCTTTCCCCTTTGACTTTATCATCGGCTCCTCCCATGTGTGCCATGGAAAAGACCCCTGGTATCCAGGTTTTTTTGAAAACCGCCGCCAGGAGGAAGCCCTTGGGGAATATTTTGAGTCCATCCTGGAAAACCTTCGCTGCTTCCAGGATTTTGACGTCTACGGACACCTGGACTATATTCTGCGCTATGCTCCCCGGAAAGACGAGGATTATTCCTATGAAAAATACGCAGAACTCCTGGAAGAGATCCTGAAGACACTGATCCAGGCGGGAAAGGGCCTGGATCTGAACACCGGAGGCATCAAAAGCGGCCTGAGGGACTTTCATCCCTCCAGGGCAATTCTCAGACGCTACCGTGAGCTGGGGGGTGAGATTATCACAGTGGGCTCCGACTCCCACGGCACGGCAGGAATAGGCGCCCATTTCGCCTCTGCGGCAGAAGCCCTGCGGGAATGCGGCTTCCGCTATTACAGCGTCTTTGAAAACAGAACCCCCCGGTTCCTCCCTCTCTAAAAATCAAAAACTCTGCACAAACCTTCCTGCCATTTATGCAGGCTGGTATGTGCAGAATCGTTTCCGCTTCCTACTCCTCCTCTTCCTCCAGCACCTCGTTCAGAGCGTCCCTGGCATCCATAATCTCATCATGGTCCCCACTCCGCAGCGCAGCTTCAAAAGCCGTAATATAGCGGTCAAGTCTCTTCCTGCGGTCTCCCAGAGCCTCCTCATACATTCGCTCCGCTCTTGTCATCACCAAACGGTTCTCTTCGTAGTCCCGGGGCTGAATCTTTAAGTAGGCCAGCTCCTCCATGCGCCTGCGGATCTCCTCCTCAGTCATCTCATTGTTCTGGCCCTTGATAATCATCTTCCGGCTCTCCCCCGTGGACACCACTGTCACCTCCACCTCCAGAAGAGAGTTAATGTCATAAGTGTAAGTCACATCCACGGCTTCCCGGCCCTTGGGGCCCTTGGGAATGTCAATCTCCAGTTCTCCCAGAAACAGGTTGTTTCTGGCAAAACGGCTCTCCCCCTGGAGCACCCGCACCCGCACCTTGCTCTGGTTGTCCCTGGCGGTGTAGAGCCTCTCCGTGTGGCTGGCAGGGATCACCGTGTTCCGCTCAATAATGGGACAGAACCTGCCGTCCTCAAAACGGCCCTCGTCGTACTCCACCACCACCTCAGTGCCCAGGGTAAAGGAGCACACATCCGTCAGGATAACCTCCTTCACTTCCTCCCGGCGTTCCTTCATGGCTCCCTGGACCGCCGCCCCAAGAGCCACCGTCTCGTCCGGGTTGAGCTTTGTGTCAGGGAATTTGCGGAAAAGCCGGATGAGAAAATCCCGCACAATGGAAAGTCTGGTGGCTCCACCGATCAGCAGCACCTCGTCGATATCCCCCAATTTCAGCCCTGCGTCCGCCAGACTTTTCTTCACAGGCCCCCGGATCTTCATCAGCAGCTCTTCGCATGCGTCCTCATAGTCCCTGTATGTAATATGTTCTTCCAGTGTCTTGTCGTGGTACAGAAAGCTGATGCGGGCCTCCTCCCCCTGGCTTAAACTGCACTTGGCCTTCTCCGCCTCCCGGTACAGCCGCGCCTGCTCCTTCTCGGAGAGATTCTGCAGCTGCATCTTCGCCTTCTGAAGAAAAAGCTTTACCATCACTTCTGTAAAATCCTCACCGCCCAGGTAGTTGTCCCCTGCCACGGCGCGCACCTCCAGGATATTGTGGTACAGCTCCAAAATGGAAACGTCAAAAGTGCCCCCACCCAGGTCAAACACCAGGAAACGGGTGTCCTGTTCTTTGTCATAGAGGCCGTAGGCCACCGCCGCCGCCGTGGGCTCCGAGATCATCCTCTCCACCTTCAGGCCCGCCAGTTCTCCTGCGCGCATGGTGGCCTTGCGCCTTTTGTCGTCAAAATAGGCCGGGACACTGATGACCGCCTCGGTCACTTCCTCCCCAAGATAACTCTCCGCGTCCTCCTTCAGAGAACGAAGCACCAGACTGGACAGCTCCTCAGGCCGGAAATGCCTGCCGCTGAGGACATAATCCCGCTCCGTACCCATGTTCCGCTTGAACGTCTGGGCCACCGTGTCCGGATACAGGCTCATGCGCTCCCTGGCCGTCTCTCCCACATACACATTGCCCTCCCCGTCCACGCTCACCACGGAAGGCGTCAGGTTCCTGCCCAGCCTGTTGGGGATGATCTTCGGCCCTTCCTCTGTAAAATATGCCACCAGACTGTTGGTAGTACCTAAATCAATTCCTACTATCATTATGTAACCTTCATTCTCCCACTTTTATCATGGACGGCGAACCGTCCTGTCCACACAGTACCACAAGCCTCCCTCACGGGAAGCAGTACCCTTTCAGCATTATAGCACACCTTTCCGGCACTTTCACTGGAAAAATACGTTTTGGTAAAAATTATGTCTGCAAAAAATCCACCGCGTCACTCCTGCCCGCCAAACATAATATGCTTTATGGCCAGCATGAACTCATCCCAGGGCTGCACCTTCAGGTTGCCGAGAAGCCTCTCCCGGGCCTCTTCCCTCCGCCCGGTGCGGAGCAGATACAGGATCCGCATGCCTTCCATTTCCTTGCACAGGGGACAGGTACAAAAATGGCAGATGGCGCTTTTTTCGTCCCTGGCCAGAATTTCTTCCAGCTTTTCCTCCCCTTCTGCATAATAAGCCGCCAGAAACTCCAGATGCAGATGCCCTTTTTCCCGACTGTAATACCTGTGTTCAGCGCTGGCTTTCTCTCTGTTCAGCCATTCCTTCAGCCGCAGAGCATATTTTCTACCCGTCTTCTCATCTCCGCACAGAATGCAGGCGAAAACCGCGTCGGCAATCTTCCCCTCCATAAATTCCTCCTGAATGCCCTCCTTCAACATGTTGTCGAAAGCCTTCAGGGCGGCGGTTTTGTCCCCGAACACCAGCTCCACCCAGCCCATGCAGCAAAAATATTCCATGCGGGCATTTTTCTCTTTCTCCGACATCTGCGTGCGGGACAGGAAACGCTTTACTGCCCTGAGAGTGCCATGCACAGGATCCATCCCCAGCTCTTCCCCCCAGAGCGCCGCCAGGCGGCGGACCTGAGCCTCATTTCCCGCCTCAATGTACATGTCCATCAGCCTCTGATATCTGGTGTGAACATCACCCCTGTGATAGCGCTGGTAGACATTGGACGCCTCCTCATACTCTCCCACCCGGGACAGGCACTCTGCCAGATTGTCCCCAAACCAGATATTTTTGTTCTCCCCCGCCAGTTTCTCATACTGCCTGTAGGCTTCCAGAGCCTTCTGATAACAGCCCAGAAGGGAATACAGATTTCCCATATCCGTGTAGATCACCGGGGACATCTCTTCATCCATGTACAGAATAGCCTTTTTCAGAAAGACAAGGGCTCTCTCATAATCCCCCAGGTACTTGTACACAAAGCTCAGCCCGTTAAAGGCATAGGGATTGGAAGGGTTGATGTAAAGGGCCTTCTCAAAATCTTCCCTGGCCTCCTGGTAGCGGCGGGCCGCTCTGTGGAAAATCCCCCGCTCCACAAGCATAAAGTCATCGGGATAATGGTACAGGTATTCCGTCAGGATGGGCAGCCCCTCCTTGTAGGCTTCCATATCCCCTTCTTCCACCGCCCTCAGATACTTTCTGCGGAACTCCTTCAGAGCGCTGTTAAGCTGGCCTGTCTCCATGGCAGGATGGTTCCTCTGAAAGGCATAGGCATCCAGTATAGGGCTCTTCACCCCGTTTTTCGCCGCATCCCCCAGGACCGCCTCCAGATCCTCCTTGCACTGCAGATCCAGATAAACCTTGGCCAGGTATTCATAAGCCTTGGCAAAATTTGGAAAATATCTGATACACTGAGTGGCGGTGCGCACCACGCCTCCGGCGTTGAGCTGCTTTCTGTAGGCCTCCATGGAGTAGGCATAGGCGGCAAAGATCTGATACTCGTCCACCAGCTTCTGGGAGATCTCCAGGCTTTTCTCATACTCCCCCATCTCCGTGCAGAGCAGCGCAAGCTCCATAAGGATATTGAAATCTTTCATATCCCCTGTGAGCACGCTTTCCCCCTCCTCCACCGCGCGGGCAAAGTACTTCTCCTCCTTATAGCCCAGACTGTGAAAACACTGCATGCGGATCAGATGAACCTGGCGCAGCCTGTCCCGATCCTTTTCCTCGTCGCTGCTGCCCTCTGCAAGCTTCTCCTCCAGGGCAGCCTCCCATTTCCGGGTCATCTCTACAGCGTCCTCATAATCACCCTGCTCCACATAGAGCTTTGCCATAAGTCCCTTGAACTCCGCGTCCCGATCCTGGGGCAGACTCTCCTGGATTGACTGAGCCAGTCTGATTCCCCGGGCAAATTTGCCGTCCTGCAGATAACACCAGCACAGCTCCAGGCACACATCAAAAGTCGGCGGTTTTGCCTCCAGCTCCTTCTCAATGTTGATGTTGATCTTGGAGAGCAGCTCCATAAAATCGTCGCTGCAGCCGTTTGCGAGAACTTTCTCGGCGCATTTTTTTGCCTCCTTATACTCCTTCTGGCTGTAAAGCCATTCCGTCAGGCGCATGTTGGCCATGTAGTGGGAGTCGTTCTCCTGCTTCAGCTTCCTGTACAGTTCCACGGCCCTCTCTCTCAGCCGGTCATCTTTCTTCTCCTCCCCCTGGGCCCAGAACATTTCCGCGGCATTATAACAGACCATTCCGTCATCCGGATGTTCCCGGAGCAGTTTTTCCATCATGGCCGCGGCTTCCTCCCACCTGCCCTGCTCCACCTCCAGACAGGCCCGGCATACTTCCATGACGGGATGCCGGATGCCCAGAGTGTCGGCGCTCTCCAGCTGTTCAAGAGCCTCCTTTAGATTTTTTTCATGCAGCGCCTGCCAGCAGCGGTCATAGCACAGTAAAAATGCATCATAGTCTCCCTCCTCCGGGCCCTCAAACTGGCTGAACTCCACATCCTCCCCCCGCTCGCACCGGTCCAGGCAGTAGCGCATGAAGTTGGGCGGAAATTTTTCCCGCAGAGCCTTGGCGTCGCTCACAATGGAAAGCTTTCGGTCCAGCAGCTTCCAGATCCTGGTGGGCAGTTTGTAATGATTCATGAGAAACTGAAGCAGCTTCTGACGGCAGTTCTCTTCCTCCTCCAGGGACAAAAAGAGATCGTCGTCAAAAAGATCCTTCCACAGACTCTCATCCTGGCGGCTGCGGATATTGCCGTAAATCTCCCCGGCCCTTTTAACCCACAGGCCCGAAGGGGTGGTGTCCTGCTCCTCTTCCTCAGGGTCCTCCTGTTCCCGAAGAAATCTGCAGGCATCCTCGTACGCCCGGCGCAGACGCTTAAATCCCTCCGGATCATCCTCCGGATTCGTGCCCGCCAGTTTTCTCCTGTAAGCCTCTTTGACCGTCCTCTCGTCCAGGGCGAACTGCCCGTCCTCATTGTTCACTATCCCCAGTATCCGAAATGCGTCTCTCCACTTCTGATCCATCTTCACCTCCATCGGCTGCAGACCCCTGTCACACCCAGCCGAACCACAGGACGCTGCCGCCTGCCGCCTTTCTCACAGTCCCTAACCACAGGACACTGCCCCTCGCTGTAAGCCTCTTATCTTCGCCTCACCACCACAAAAGGGAGCAGAAGAATTCTTCTGCTCCTCGCCTTCACCCATGGCTAAAACATGAATTTGTCCGCAAAATAGGCATCCAGATTCTCCACCGCCACTCTCTCCTGGGCCATGGAATCCCTGAAACGCACTGTCACACAGCCGTCCGTCTCCGAGTCAAAATCGTAGGTGACGCAGAAGGGTGTGCCGATCTCGTCCTGGCGGCGGTATCTCTTGCCGATATTCCCCCTGTCATCGTATTCACAGTTGTATTTTTTGGAGAGCTGCGCATAGATCTTCTCCGCGCCTTCTCCCAGCTTCTTGGAAAGGGGCAGCACACCGATCTTCACCGGCGCCAGGGCCGGATGGAAACGCAGCACCGTGCGCATATCCCCGCCCTCCAGCTCCTCCTCGTCGTAGGCGGCGCAGAGGAAAGCCAAAACCACACGGTCGGCTCCCAGAGAAGGCTCCACCACATAGGGGACATATTTTTCCTTCTTCTCATCATCAAAGTAGGACATATCCTCCCCGGAAGTGTTGGCATGCTGTGTCAGATCATAATCCGTCCTGTCCGCAATGCCCCACAGCTCGCCCCAGCCAAAGGGGAAAAGGAACTCAATGTCCGTAGTGCCCTTGCTGTAGAAGCACAGCTCCTCGGGGCTGTGGTCACGAAGCCGCAGTTCTTCCTGCTTCATCCCCAGAGAGAGCAGCCAGTCCCTGCAGAATCCCCTCCAGTACTGGAACCACTCCAGATCCGTGCCTGGCTCACAGAAGAACTCCAGCTCCATCTGCTCAAACTCCCGGGTGCGGAAGGTAAAGTTGCCCGGGGTGATCTCATTGCGGAAAGCCTTGCCGATCTGCCCGATGCCGAAGGGAATCTTTTTCCGGGAAGTCCTCTGCACATTTTTAAAATTCACAAAAATGCCCTGGGCCGTCTCCGGGCGCAGATACACCACATTTTTCGCATCCTCTGTCACTCCCTGGAAAGTCTTAAACATCAGGTTGAACTGACGGATATCGGTAAAATTATGCTTTCCGCAGCTGGGGCAGGGAATATTGCGTTCCTCCACAAATTCCTTCATCTGCTCCTGGGTCCAGGAGTCCACGCTTTCCTTCAGCTCCTCCCCCTTTTCCGCACAGAAATCCTCGATGAGCTTGTCGGCCCTGAAGCGTTCATGGCACTCCCGGCAGTCCATGAGGGGATCCGAAAACCCGCCCAGATGCCCGCTGGCCACCCAGGTCTGGGGATTCATGAGAATGGCGCAGTCCACACCCACATTGTAGGGATTCTCCTGCACAAACTTCTGCCACCAGGCCTTCTTTACATTGTTTTTCAGCTCCACACCCAGATTGCCGTAATCCCAGGTGTTGGCAAGACCGCCGTATATCTCCGAGCCCGGGTACACGAATCCCCTGGCCTTGGCCAGAGCCACGATTTTTTCCATTGTCTTTTCCATAATATCCATCCCTTTCTTAACCTGCCCCTATTTCAGCAGGATGTATACAAGGCCCTCCACGCCGGAAGTGTCCACGCTCCCGTCCTTGTTCAGCACCGCCCCGCTGCTCACATGGGTTACGGTGCCTGAGCAGTATATATTTGCCTTCATGTCCGTAACCACAAGACTGCGGTCCGTCCACTGGGCCAGCTGGCTTTCCGGCACCTGCGCGCCGTCCTTCACACCGGTGAGCGCCACCCCGGCGGAAAATCCCTGCCGCACTGCCTCTTTCACCGTGCCGAAAAAGAAGACCTCCCCGCAGAACCGGGTGCAGCTCTCCCATCCGTCAAATTGATATTTAACCACCGCCAGGGAACTGTCCTCCTGCATCTCCACGCTCTCCAGTGTCACCGCGCCGTCCACACCCCTGGACAGGTTGAACTGCGCCGTTTCCTCCTGGGCAAAGGTCTGAAGCTCCGAGAGAATATAGTCGTCCCTGCTGAATTCCCCCACCTGCCACAGGGTGATCCGCCCTTTTTTTTCCACCAGTATGGTGGGGGCCTCAATGGTATCCGGCACCCCTGCTCCACAGCCTGTCAGAACCAGAAAACAAAGAAAGAGACAGGCGACCTTAACAAATTTTCCCATATCCCGCACCAAAACCCCAGGTCCTGAGGCGCAGACAGCTCTGCCTTATACCTTTCCAAAGCAAATTTTCAAAAAACAATGCTTTACCTAAGGTATTGTATCAAAAACAGGACTTTTTTTCAACACAGAGTTTTCAGAACCTCCAGGCTTTTAAAATCCCGCCCCACAATCTGCTTCATATATCCCCCGCAGACCCTCTGAAGCTGGGAAAGAACCGTGTCCGTCACGTTGAAGGTATAAAGTTTCTCTATGGGACTGGCCGCTATGTACTCCAGGGTATAGACCGTGGACTCCTCCAGGGGCTCCCCCTGGGGCGGGCCGGGGAATTCCCCGTTCACCACCAGGGCCTTGCACTCAAAAATGCACCGCACCAGGGGATTGGGAAGCGCAGGAGCCCCCAGCGCCCGCAGGGACTGATAGAGCAGCTTCAGCATCTGACTCTCATCGTTGTTTTCCCTGGTATAGTAATCTGCCACCTCGGCAAAATACATGCCATAGCAGGCTCCCACATAATCATTCCGAAGGGCTTCAAAGTAATTCTGAATATCCGCCTCCGCAAGGGTGTAGGAATTCCTGCCCTCATAGAGCCTGAAACTGCCAAAGGAGAAAGGGCTGGCAGCCGCCGAAAGGCGACTGCCCGGTTTCCTGGCCCCCCTGGCAAAAGCAGATATTTTTCCCCTCTCCCTGGTCAAAAGACTGATATGTCTGTCATATTCTCCCACCGGAGACTGTTTCAGCACAATTCCCGTCATCCATATATATTCCCGCATGGTCGATTTCTCCGCCCCCGTGATCTGCCCATTCTGCCAGCACCAGTACCGATTCACGTCATCCCGCCCATTGACGGCCTATCCATCCCCCTGTCACTGTCTGACATATGCTTCCTCATTCCAGAGGTGTCAGCCACGCCCTTCATGGTTCCGGAAATGTCATCCCCGTTTTTTATCATTCCAGAGGCGCCATCCCTGCTTTTTAATATTCCAGAGCTGCCGTCACACGATGCTTCACTCATCATATGAGAGTATATGCTGGAGCGGAAGGACAGATAGTCCTCAATCCTGCCGCTGTTCTCAAACTGCTTCCAGTACATTTCTTCCATCCATGCATCCTCCTGCGTATCTTCACTGTACCGGCCCGGCCCTCAGGGCACAGGCTGTTCCGATTGTGAGATGCCCCACAGAGCCTTCTCTCACATGTACTCTTAGAGTCTGCATTTTTTTACTTTCTTATACGCCCTGCCCTTTCCGTCCCCTGCCGGAAAGCTCTCTGGGATCGTAGCCGAAATTTTTCAGAAGAAAATCGCTGTCCCGCCAGTCCTTCTTCACTTTCACCCACAGCTGCAGATTTACCTGCATCTCCAGCATCTCCTCGATCTCCTTTCGGGCCTCGGAGCCGATCTGGCGGAGCATGGCGCCGCCTTTGCCGATAATGATACCCTTGTGGGAGTCCTTTTCACACACCAGCACCGCGTCGATATGGCAGATCTTTCCTCTCTCCTTCATGCTCTCTATGCTCACCGCAATGCCATGGGGAATCTCCTCCTCCAGACGGCGCAGAGCTTTTTCCCGCACCAGTTCCGCCACAATCTGACGCATGGGCTGATCTGTGACAGTGTCTTCATCAAAGAAGGGATACCCTTCTGGAAGATACTGGAATATGCATTTTACCAGCTCATCCGTATTGTCCCCCTTCAGAGCCGAAACGGGCACAATCTCCTTGAAATCCAGTTCCCTGCGGTAAGTGTCTATAAAAGACAGCAGCGCCTCCTTTTTCACGGTGTCAATCTTGTTGATCACCAGAAACACCGGTCTTTTTACCTTCTTCAGCTGCTCAAGGATATGGCGCTCCCCTGCGCCGATGAAATTAGAGGGTTCCACAAGCCACAGGATCAGATCCGCCTCCTCCAGAGTGTGCTCCGCCGTGCTCACCATATAATCGCCCAGCTTGTTCTTGGCCTTGTGAATGCCGGGCGTATCCAAAAACACAATCTGCCCCTCCTGAGTGGTGAGCACCGTTCGGACACGGCTGCGGGTGGTCTGGGGCTTCGGGGAAGTGATGGCGATCTTCTGCCCGATCAGCTGGTTCATCAGCGTGGATTTCCCCACATTGGGCCTGCCGATGAGAGTGACAAAACCCGCCTTATATATTTTCTTTTGGTCCATCTTTCTTTTTCTCCTCCTTATTCCCATACAGCCGCCTGCGGCGTCTGCGCAGAAGCAGTATCACCACAAACAGCACCGCTCCCCAGAGCACAAAGTAGGGAAGTTTCACCGCAAACCAGATCCCCAGCTCCACAAATCCGCAGCGGATATTCTCCAGGCTTTTCAGGAAGCCGTCCCTGACTCTGGCCCCCGCCGTGGGCTCCTCCACTGGCGTCAGCTCCTGTACCTCGGAGATACTGATATATACCGTACTGTAATCAACCAGATTGTCAAGGGTGCGCAGCTGGGACTCCATGCTCTCCAGCTGATAGCGCACCTCGGAAAGCCTCTCCTCCAGGGTAATAATCTCCTCCACCGTCTGAGCTTTGTCCAGGAACTCCAGAAGCCTTGACTGCTCCACCCGAAGAGTATCCCTGCGGCTTTCCATGTCCACATAGGACAGGGTGACATCCTTCACATCCTCGGAACGCCTGACAATATTGCCCACGTTGGACACGGTCTCCAGAAATCCCCGCAGATTTCCCTGGGGAATGCGGACGGTCAGGGATGCATTCCGGACGGCGCCCTCACCCGAATAGCGGCTGCCGTTGTAGGTGTTCATGCTCTCTATATAGCCGCCCAGTTCCCCCACACGGCTCTCCAGGGCGGTCATCAGCTGCTCAAACTCCCTGGTTTCCACCTCCAGATTCACTGTCTCCACCAGCTTGCGGGCGTCCCGGACCCCGGAGTCCTGGCTCCCTGAGGTTTCCCCCGGCCCGCCGCCGGTCCCCATGGTTCCGTACCCCGTGTCCTCAGCGCTCACCTCAAGATTCCCGTCCTGGTAGGAGTCTCCCGCCCCGGAGCCGTCAGTCCATCTGCTGCCTCCGGAGCCGGCCCCACAGCCTGCCAGAGTCAAAATGACTCCCGCACACATAAGCCCGGCCAGCAATCTTTTCCCACTTGTCCTCTTCATCCCTGCCACCTTTCCCTTTCCTGGTTCCCGCCGGGAAACATTCCGATTCCTTCGGAGACGCAAGAGAAGCCTTACGCAAAAACCGAAAAGGTCTCCCGGCGGAAAAACCGGGGCACTCCGCCATGGGTACGCCCCGGTCTCTTCTGGTTTCGTCTGACAATACTGACGAAAAATTCTAGAAAAGGTTCTCGATCTTCATAAATCTATCTGACTCTGCTTTAATTTTCTGCTCGCTTCCCACCACGCAGAGACAATCTTCCTCCATAAAGGCTCTCACATAGTCCGCCAGGCCACGGATATCCTCTGCAGTGGCGTTCAGAACCTCATCCCGCATTTTCTGCACCATGTCATAGGTAAGCTCTCTGAAATAGGCATCCCTGGAACGGCGCCCTTTGGCCTCCGCCGTCAGGGGAACATCCATGAAGCTGAATGTGCCGATTACATACTGGGTCAAAGTTCTTTCGCTGCCCTGATAGTCGGCCAGGAACTGGGCCGCCTCCTGGTACACCTCAATGGTCTGGCCCAGATTCGGATCCCTATAGGACACAAAATAGCAGTTTCCGTCCCGGTAGAAATCGCACATGCACCCGTAAGCCCCGCCCTTCACACGGACTTTCACCCACAGATACTCATACCCCAGCATCACCTGAAGCACATTCAGAACCCCCGTATAGGGCAGGCCCTTTTTCGCAAAATTTCCTCCACGGCACACATACTGCACCTGTCCCGAGGTCATAAAGCCCTCGTTCTTCCTGGAAACTTCCGGCACATAGTTCCCCCGCTCCACCTGGCAGGTATACAGCTTCTCCTTCAGGGCAGCCACAGCCCCTTCCAGACTTTCAAATACCTCCTGGTCCCCGGTGAAATCCACAACCAGATTCTCCGGGCGGAAGATCATCCGGCTCAGAGCGGTGAGTTTGTCCGTCAGGTTCCCCGCCTCTTCCTCAAAATGCTCCTCCAGCCAGGTGGTGAGACGGAAATTGGAGATTCCGTTCAGCTCCTCCGAAATCGCCTCTCTAACCGAGCTGTAGGAAAGAGCCCTCTGCACGGCCACGCTGTGCCCTGACTCCTGCATGTGTTCCCGCATCCTGGAATTATTCTCCGCCAGAACCTCCCGCAGGCGCTTGGCATCTCCAAAGTCGCTGGTCAGAATCATCTCCTGCATCAGCTCCAGAGCCCTGCCCAGACTGCCTGAAAGGGCCTTGCCTGCAATCTCCACCGTGAGCAGACTCTCCTCTTTTCCCTCCTTCTGGTAGAGGTTCTGCACCGCAAAAATCCCCCCCGTGGAAAGATTGATCTCGTTGCACAGCTCCCCATAGGAATAATGCTCTGTATTCAGGTTGCAGAACATATTTTTCAGCGTGCTGATATAGGGAAAATACTCCGCCGGAATATCCTGCACCTTGAAGATCAGCCTCAGATATCCGATGCCGTTGGTGTGCACCCTGTGGAACAGCGCAGGAACACCCCCCAGGGTCCGCTCCTCATTGTAAAATGGCTCCGCCTCCCGCTTCAGATCTTCCCTGGAGAGAAGGGGAATTCTGGCCAGATCCTCCGGGGCATCCTCCCGCTCCCTGAATTCCTCCAGGGCATCCATCATGCTGCGGATATCCTCCAGCTCCTTCTGGGACATGCGCTTTTTCCGCTCCGCAAGCTTCTCCTTCAGCGCCGCCTCCTGCTCCAGGGCAAGCCCTGCTTTGGGCAGCAGCACCAGCATGGCCTCGTGAGGATTATTCAGCAGGTATTTTTCCACCAGCCCTTCAAAATACCCCTCCTCGGCCTTCCGGCGCAGCGCCCCATAAGTGTCGTTCATCTCCAGGTGCACAAAGGGCAGAGAATCGTCGTAAGTCCAGCTGTCCAGCACCCGGATACCGTACTGGAGCCCCTTGGGCGTTCTGCCGAAATCCGCCTCCCGATGCCGGAACTCATAGTGGTTGATGGCCGCCAGAAGGGATTTTCTGTCAAATCCATCCTTCACAATGTCCCTGAGCACCTGCCGGATGGTATCCAGAAATTCCTGCTCCCTGTCCGCAGAAGTGCCCTTGGCCACCACGCTGAAGTAAGGCTGCTTTACACCGTTGTCATATATGCTGAACACATCCTTGCCGATGTTCCTGTCTATGAGAGCCTGCTTCAGCGGAGCCCCGGGCACACTGCAGAGAGCAAAGTCCAGAATCTGGAATGCAGCGCACAGCTCCCGATCCAGACTGTCTCCCACAGAGAGATTCCAGGCCAGGTATGTGCTCTCCTCCAAGTTCTGTCCCTCGCTCACAGAATACTCCCTGACCCTGCGCCCGGGTGCGCTGAAAACCGGCTCCCTGGTCACTTGGGATTCCACGGAAAGGGCCTCGTAGGCGGACAGATACTGCTTGTCGATAAAGTCCAGCTTCTCCGCCATATCCATATTTCCATACAGATAGATATAGCTGTTGGAAGGATGATAATAAGTCCTGTGGAAATCCAGAAACTGTTCATAGGTCAGCTCGGGAATCACCTCCGGATCCCCCCCGGACTCGCAGCCATAGGTGGTGTGGGGATACAGTGCGGTGAGAATCTCCCTGTACAGCACGCCGTCCGGGGAGGAGAAAGCCCCCTTCATCTCATTGTAAACCACACCGTTGTATGTGAGTTCGCCCGCCTCGTCCAGCTCATAATGCCATCCCTCCTGGCGGAAGATGGCCTCGTTCCCATAGATATTGGGGTAAAAAACCGCGTCCAGGTACACATGCATCAGGTTCTGGAAGTCCTTGTCATTGCAGCTTGCCACCGGATAGACTGTGTGATCGGGATAAGTCATGGCGTTCAGAAAAGTGTTCAGGGATCCTTTGCAGAGCTCAATAAAAGGATCCTTCACCGGAAATTCCCGGGAACCGCAGAGCACAGAGTGCTCCAGAATGTGGGCCACGCCGGTGGAATCCTTGGGAGTGGTGCGGAAACTGATATAGAACACCTTGTTCTCATCGTCATTGGACACAAGAGCCACCCTTGCCCCTGTCTTCTTATGCCTGCACAGATATGTGACACTGTCGATATCCTCGATCCGGCCCCTTTCAATGATCTCATAACTGGATAAATCTTCTACTCTCATCACTTTCTCCTTGTATTATAATCTCTGTCAAACTTCAAAACGCCGACAGGGCCAGTTTACTCACGGAAATTTCCTGGATCACAAGCCCCACCTGCTCCTTTTCCTTCGGGGACAGGGCCGCCAGCTCTTCCACCCCCATCTGCTTTGTCACATACTGTTTCTGTGCCCGGCCTCCCAGAATGCCTTTTTTCTCCTGGATCACATTTACCTTCACCCGGGCCTTCAGCTGCTGATAGATCTTTACCAGAAAACTCTCCCGGGACAGATAGTACAGATGGGTTTCCAGGGTGTCCTCCCTGTCCCCCTCAGGAAGGATATGTCTCTGTACCACCAGGCGAAATTTAAAGCTTACTTCCTCCGCCTCCAGCAGCTCTCCCAGAGTATATTTACAGCCCACATAGACCCTTCCCACATCCTGCATACTGTATTTATAGTCCTCATAGATCGTCTTCTGCATACTCTATATCCTCTATCTTAAAGCCGCTCATGCGCAGAGCGTCCTGAACCGCTTTCAGGGACATGCCGGTCTCCCGGGACAGCTCCTCCGGCGTCACCTTCCTGCGCAGCTCCCCTGCCAGTTCCCTGGCTTTGTCCGCCACCTGGTTCACCCGCTCCTCCGCCTTCTTATCCATCCTGGCGTTGGCCGCGCACTCCCGAACCAGTTCCTCCATGGCATCCATAATCTGCCTTGCCAGAAACCCCGGCACCTTAGAGGGCTCCTCCGTACCCCGGAGTCCGTCCACTGCCGCCGCCAGGGCCACATTGCCCTCTCCCACCAAATCCTCCACAAACACTCCCTGCCCGGCGTAGAGCCTGGCCATGTCCGCAACCTCCGGCAGAAAGCTCTCCGTCAGGCGCTGCCTGGCCCCTTTCTCCCCTGTCATGGCAGCCCGGACCAGCGCCTCCCGCTCCCTTCTGCTGCAGACAGGCAGGGCGGCAAGTCCCTCCAGGTAGTCCTTTAAGTAATTTTTTTCGGAATCTGTCAGAAAACTGTCAGGATCCCCCGGTTCGTCAATGGCGATCCTGCGCTCCAGCAGATAGTCCAGCACCATCTGCAGCTTTTCACTGCCAAGATTCAGCTCCGCAAATTCCGCCGCCACCTGCTCTGTGCTGACACAATTCCCCTGATCCCTGGCAGTCCGGCATATCTTTTCTAATTTTTGTGCAAACAGCACTTCCTTTGAAACATCATCCCTCATCCGGCGTCAATCCTCCCGGGCACATGCCCCGACTCCCCCTCTCACTTTACATGGGTATGTGTGAACAGGTGGGCCTGACAGTATTCATAGTTGCCGTTGCACTTGGAGCAGAAGCGGAACTCCAGGTCGGGATCATCATCCTCCGTCTGTCCGCACACGGCGCATTTATGCTTTGTCACCTTGGAAGCCCGCCGGATATCCTGCCTGAACTCCACCCTCCGCTTCACCTGCCTGGGAGACATGTGAATATGGTTTCTGGAACGGAAGAAAAAGATAATAAAATTCAGCAGCGAGGAGACAATGGCAATCCGGATTTCCATACTGGGCACAAAAATAAAGTCATACAGCAGCACCAGGCCGTAGAGAACTCCCATCCATTTCACTTTCACCGGGATAAGGAACATCAAAAGCACCTGCACATCCGGGAATGTGGCGGCAAAAGCCAGGAAAATGGACATATTGATATAATAAGTGTTAAACAATCGGGAGTACTGCTGAAACACCTCCCTTACCACCACCGTGCTGATGCTGCCGCCGCCATTTAAATAATAGTAACCCAGCCAGACAAAACTCCCCAGTATGGTGAACAGGATGCCTGAAAACAGGTACACATTGTAGCGGTAGGTGCCCCAGGTTCGCTCCAGGCTGGTTCCTATATTATAGTAAAAAAGCAGCATAATTATGGTAAAGGGATCCAGGGATGAGGGCGGCACCACGATCCAGGTGAACAGCCTCCAGACCTGCCCATGAATTATGGCATAGGGATTCAGCGTCAGATAATAAAGGAAATCCTGGTTGATCAGGCTTATCACATAGCCCACCACATAGCACATAATCAGCATCAGGGACAGGTTCCTGACCGCATACTTTCCATATTTTTTCTCAAAATTGCTCATCTCGTCCAATCCTCCCACTGTGCACCACTCAAAAAGTGCCTCAAAAACCGGCCCCTTGTCCGCATATCTCTTCCCCTGCAAAAATAGACTGAAAAAGGGTGGGGACAGGCGACCGCACAGGTACATTCTACCATCCCCCGCCCCATAAGTAAACCAGACTTTTCCAAGTTTAATACAAAAATCAGTTTTTTAAGAAAGTTTTCACAGCTTTTGCTATTTGCATTTTGCAGCCCATTGTACTATAATGTCTTGGAATGTCATTGCATGTCGACACTCACTTTAGCATAATATAGGAAGGACGATCTCATGGAACACAAATATACAGACAAGACCATGGCCTGCGGCATTGACATCGGCTCCACCACTGTCAAGGTAGCCATACTGGACCAGGAGCACAATCTCCTGTTTTCCGACTACGAAAGACATTATGCCAACATCCGCGAAACCCTTTCCAGGCTTCTGGAAAAGGCACAGGGACAGCTTGGAAACCTGTCTCTGCACCCCATGATCACAGGCTCCGGTGGACTGACCCTGGCTGGCTGCCTGGAAGTTCCCTTTATCCAGGAGGTCATTGCCGTGGCTTCCGCCCTGCAGGAGATGGCCCCCCTGACCGATGTGGCCATTGAGCTGGGGGGCGAGGACGCCAAAATCATATACTTTGAAGATGGAAACGTGGAACAGCGCATGAACGGCATCTGCGCCGGAGGCACAGGCTCTTTTATCGACCAGATGGCCTCCCTGATCCAGACAGATGCCTCCGGCCTGAACGAATATGCAAAAAACTATAAATCTCTCTACGATATCGCAGCCAGATGCGGCGTCTTTGCCAAGACCGACATTCAGCCCCTGATCAATGAAGGAGCCACCAAGGAGGACCTAGCCGCGTCCATTTTCCAGGCCGTGGTAAACCAGACCATCTCCGGTCTGGCCTGCGGGAAACCCATCCGGGGCCATGTGGCCTTCCTGGGAGGTCCCCTGCACTTTCTGTCGGAGCTGAAAGCCGCTTTTATCCGGACACTGCACCTGGACCAGGAGCACACCGTAGACACGGGAAGCTCTCACCTTTTTGCCGCCATCGGTTCTGCCCTGAACGCACTGGAGAAGCTGGGAACGACTGATTTTGATTCAAATTCGGCGGCCCAGGGGCCCCGCCCCCTGTCTCTGGAGGAACTTTTGACGAAGCTTTCCTCCGAGCTGAAGATGGAATTTGAGGTGGAACGCATGGAGCCCCTTTTTGCCCATGAGCAGGAGTACGAGGCCTTTCGTCTGCGGCACAGCCAGGCTCTGGTAGGCAGAGCCGACCTGGCCTCCTACCAGGGAGACGCCTTCCTGGGCATCGACGCCGGCTCCACCACCACCAAAGTGGCTCTGGTGGGCCAGGACGGGGCTCTGCTCTACTCCTTCTACAGCAGCAACGACGGGAGCCCTCTGAACACTGCCATCCGCTCCCTGAAGGAGATCTATGAGATGCTGCCCCAGGGCGTGCGCATTGCCCGAGCCTGCTCCACCGGCTACGGTGAGGCCCTGATGAAAGCCGCTTTCCTGCTGGACCAGGGCGAAGTGGAGACCGTGGCGCACTACCACGCAGCTGCCTTCTTCAACCCGGATGTGGACTGTATTCTGGATATCGGCGGGCAGGACATGAAGTGCATCAAGATCAAAGATCAGGTCGTGGACAGCGTGCTGTTAAATGAAGCCTGCTCCTCCGGGTGCGGTTCCTTCATTGAGACTTTCGCCAAGTCCCTGAACTACAATGTGGAGGATTTTGCCAGGGAGGCCGTCTTTGCCCCCCATCCCATCGACCTGGGCACCCGCTGTACTGTGTTTATGAACTCCAGGGTAAAACAGGCCCAGAAAGAAGGGGCTGGAGTGCCCGACATCTCCGCTGGGCTGGCCTACTCTGTCATCAAGAACGCCCTGTTCAAGGTGATCAAGGTCTCCGACGCCTCGGAGCTGGGCAGAAATATTGTGGTCCAGGGAGGTACTTTCTACAACGACGCCGTCCTGCGCAGCTTTGAGAAAATCGCCGGATGCGAGGCCGTGCGTCCGGATATTGCCGGCATTATGGGGGCTTTCGGCGCCGCCCTCATCGCCAGGGACGGCTGGCAGAAAGGCCAGGAGACCACCATGCTCTCCTATGAAAAGCTCTGCGCCCTCCGGTATGAGACCAGCATGGCCAAGTGCAGGGGCTGTACCAACAGCTGCCGTCTGACAGTGAACAAATTTTCCGGCGGACGGCAGTTTGTCTCCGGCAACCGGTGCGAACGGGGCATAGGAGGCCAGAAAAACGCCGGAAATGTGCCCAATCTGTTTGATTACAAGCTGGAGCGGCTCTTCTCCTACCCTTCCCTGGAACCGGATAAGGCCCCCAGGGGCACGGTGGGCATTCCCAGGGTGCTGAACATGTACGAAGATTATCCCTTCTGGCACACCTTTTTTACCCGCCTGGGATACAGAGTGGTGCTCTCCCCCAGCTCCAACCGCAAGATTTACGAGCTGGGAATAGAGTCCATCCCCAGCGAGTCCGAGTGCTATCCCGCAAAGCTGGCCCACGGGCATGTGAGCTGGCTCATAAAGCAGAACGTGGGCTTTGTCTTCTATCCTGCCCTGTTCTATGAGCGGGATGAGGTGGAGGGCGCCAACAATCACTACAACTGCCCCATTGTCACCTCCTACTCTGAGAACATTAAGAACAATATGGAGGAATTTGCCAGCGGCCAGGCCAGACTGCGCAATCCCTTCATGTCCTTTAAAAGCCTTGACACCGTCACCCAGGCCCTGCTGAAGGAATTCCAGGAGCTGCCTGGGGAGCAAGTGCGGGCAGCGGCGGCGGCAGGCTGGGAGGAGCTTGCCAGAGCCAGGGACGACGTGCGCAAAAAGGGCGAGGAAGTTATTGCCTGGCTGAAAGAGACCGGCAGACGGGGCATTGTCCTGGCAGGCAGGCCTTACCATGTGGATCCGGAGATCAACCACGGCCTGCCGGAGCTGATCACCTCCTTCGACATAGCCGTGCTCACGGAGGACTCGGTCTCCCACCTGGCCTGTCCGGAGAGGCCCCTGGTGGTGTCCGATCAGTGGATGTACCACTCCCGCCTCTACGCGGCCGCAAGCTATGTAAAAACCACGGAAAACCTGGACCTGATCCAGCTGAATTCCTTCGGCTGCGGCCTGGACGCCGTCACCACGGACCAGGTCAACGATATTCTGTCCGGTTCGGGCAAAATTTATACCTGCCTGAAGATCGACGAAGTCAACAACCTGGGAGCAGCCAGGATCCGCATCCGCTCCCTGCTGTCGGCCCTGCAGGTGCGGGAAAAACGCCACAAGGAGAGAGTCCTGCACTCCTCCGCCATTCAAAAGGTGCCCTTCACCGAGGAAATGCGGAAAAATTATACCATTATATGCCCCCAGATGTCCCCCATTCACTTTGAGATTATGGAGCCCGCCTTCCGGTCCTGCGGCTATAATTTCGTAGTTCTTGACAATGACAACCGGCACTCTGTGGACGTGGGGCTGAAGTATGTCAACAATGACGCCTGCTATCCCTCCCTTCTGGTGGTAGGACAGATTATGGAGGCGCTGCTGTCAGGCCGGTATGACCTGGACAAAACCGCCATCGTCATGTCCCAGACCGGGGGCGGCTGCCGGGCCACCAACTATGTGGGATTTATCCGGAGGGCCCTGAAAAAGGCCGGCATGGAGCAGATTCCTGTAATCTCCCTGAACCTGGCAGGCATAGAGAGCAATCCCGGTTTCCACATCAACACAGACATGTTGGTCCGGATCGCCATGGCCGCCCAGTTCGGAGATATCTTTATGCGCTGTGTCTACAGAATGCGCCCTTATGAGACCGTCCCCGGCAGTGTGGATGAACTGCACAGAAAATGGCTTGAGACCGTGAAAAAATTCGTCTCCGCAAAACATGTGAGGTTCTTCAAGTTCAAGCGGCTGTGCCGTGAGATTATCCGGGACTTCGACAGAGTGCCCCTGCGGGATATCCAAAAGCCCCGGGTAGGGGTGGTGGGGGAGATTCTGGTGAAATTCTCTCCCGCCGGAAACAATCATCTGGTGGAGCTGCTGGAGGCGGAGGGAGCCGAGGCCGTGGTGCCCGACCTGATGGACTTTATGCTCTACTGTTTCTACAACCAGATCTACAAGGCGGAAAATCTGGGCACAAGCAAAAAGGCCGCCAGGATCTCCGCCCTGGGAATCTGGGCCATAGAACACCTGCTGCGGGGAGCCGCCACAAAGGAGTTTAAGCGCTCCAGGCACTTTACACCGCCCACCCCCATCCGGGAGATCGTCTCCTTCGCGGAGCCCATTGTCTCCATCGGAAATCAGACAGGGGAGGGATGGTTCCTCACAGGGGAAATGGTGGAGCTGATCCATGACGACGTGCCCAATATTGTCTGCGCACAGCCCTTCGGATGCCTGCCCAACCATGTGGTGGGCAAGGGCGTGGTAAAAGCTCTGCGGAAGTCCTACCCCCAGTCCAACATTGTGGCCATCGACTATGATCCCGGCGCCAGCGAGGTAAACCAGCTCAACCGGATCAAGCTGATGCTGTCCACAGCCCAGAGGAATCTGGGTAAATAACCCTCTGTATGCACCTTAAGATATTCCGACTATGACAAAGACCGGGAATGCGAAAAGCATTCCCGGTCTTCCTGTCTCTTTCTTAAGAAGCAGCTTCCTCCCGGTTCTCCAGATACTGCTGCAGCACCGCAGCAACCTCCTCCGGTTCCAGTCCAGCCTCCTCAATGATATCGCTGACCGCCTCCAGCTCCTTCCTCTTCTTCTCCTGATAGAGCTCCTCCAGCTCCCTCTTCTCCGATTCCACACGGGTCATCAGAGCCTCGATCAGCTCCTTTTTCGCCGCGATCTTCTCCTCCATGGTCTTGCGCTGCCCTCTTGCCATATACTTTACGCTTCTCCTTTCACGGGATCAGCGTACCGTTTTGCCCTCCTGCCAAAGGAGCGCCTGCAAACGCCGGGCGGCACGCTGGTTCCAACTCTTTTTCTACAAGTATATGGACAAGGCCGGAAAAATATGCATCAAATTCCAAAAAAATCCATCCGATCCTATGGGAAGCCTCACTTGCATCCGCATATCCTGCACCGCTATGACAGCAGCGAAATGAAATCCTCCTTGCTCATGCCGCCCAGCTGTCCCGCATCACCCTGAATCACCTGCTCCGACAGCGCCCTCTTGCTCTCCTGCAGCTCCTGAATCTTCTCCTCAATAGTGCCCTTGGCGATAAGACGGTAAACCACCACCATCTTGGTCTGCCCGATCCTATGGGCCCTGTCCGTGGCCTGGTTCTGTACCGCCAGATTCCACCACGGATCGTAGTGGATCACCACGTCCGCCCCCGTCAGATTCAGGCCTACGCCCCCCGCTTTCAGGGAAATAAGGAATACATTTGTTTCATCCTCATTGAAGGCCTTCACCAGCTGCAGACGCTTCTCCTTAGGCGTGGCCCCGGTGATGGTGTAATACGTGAACTGCTCCCCCTCCAGCCTTCTGGCGATCAGGTCCAGCATGGATGTGAACTGGGAGAACAGCAGGATCTTGTGGCCACCCTCCACGGCGCTGCGAACCAGCTCCGCACAGGCATCCAGTTTGGCGGACTCTCCCCCATAATTTTCAAAGCAAAGCCCCGGATCGCAGCAGATCTGCCTCAGCTTCATCAGCTCCGCCAAGATCTGCATCTTGTTTTTCTGGAATTCCGAAGCGTCCTGCATGACGATCCGCTGGCGCATATGAACCACCTGAGCGTCGTAGAGCTGCTGCTGCTTTTCCTCGAACCTGACATAACGGTTCTCCTCAAGCTTCTCCGGCAGATCCTTCAGCACGTTCTCCTTCATCCTGCGCAGAATGAAAGGGGCCGTCATCCTCTGCAGCCGCTCCAGCGCCGCCTGATCCTCATTCTTCACGATGGGAGCCTCGAAATCGTTCCGGAAAACATCATATCCGTAGAGATAGCCCGGCAGCAGATAGTCAAAAATGCTCCAGAGCTCGCTGAGTCTGTTCTCAATGGGCGTGCCCGTCAAAGCGTATCTGGTACCGCTCTTCACCACCTTCACCGCCTTGGCCGCGGCAGTGGTATGGTTCTTGATGTACTGGGCCTCATCGATGATCTGATAGCGGAACTCCTTGTCTTCGTAATTTTCTATATCGCGCTTCAGCAGATCATAGGAGGTGACAATGACATCGTACTTCTGGTACTGCTCCAGCTTCTTCCTGCGTTCCTCCTGAGTCCCCGTTATGAATTCACAAGAAAGCTCCGGTGTGTAGCCGCGGATCTCCTCTCCCCAGTTGTACACCAGAGATGCCGGGGCCACCACAAGGGATGTTCCCCCCTTTCCCTCAAGCTTTGCAGCGAGCAGCACGGCCAGTACCTGAAGGGTCTTTCCCAAACCCATGTCGTCTGCCAGAATCCCCCCCATCCTATATTCTT
>OFFX01000862.1_pt1 | contig 23783 bp, 23 predicted proteins | sample 1521511 | NCBI WGS metagenome assembly OFFX01 (sample SAMEA3504125, study PRJEB24116) | mouse gut metagenome | biome: mouse gut; feature: mouse-associated habitat; material: faeces | place: Denmark | collected 2011
GGCGGAGGCCATCCCGGCCCCCGCCCTGTCGTTATCTGCTTGCTTAACGCGCTACTTAACGCGGACGATGCACTCCAGAACCTTCTCGCCGATGGTGGCGGAAATCACGGTGGAGCCGCGGCCGGCCCGCTGTACCAGCCCGGTTTCACTGACGGTGACTACGGCGGCGTCGGCGCTGGCCCACTTCACTTCCCCCTCGTAGTCCTTCCGGGTTTCCTTCACCTTGACCTTCATCTGGAACTCATTTTCCCCCGAGCGCAGCGTGAAGTCCGTACGGTTCAGGTATACCTCCACCTCGGGGGCCTTTTCCGTCACGGTCACGGCGCATACGGCCTTCTCCAGCCCGCAGGCGACGGTGATGGTGGCCGTGCCGGCGGACTTGGCCGTAACAACGCCGCCGGTTACGCCGGCTACCGCCTCGTTGGAGGAGGTCCATATCGGGTCCCCGGTTCCTCCGGAGGACGTAAGCGTCTCATATTCGCCGACAAACAGGGATATGGCGGACTTGGACAGGGAAACCGGCTCCGGCGGAGGATCCGGCTCCTGGACGCTGTCCTGCTGCTCCGGGGGCTCCGGCGGATCTGCAGGTTTGGACTCCGGGTCGGAACGCCGGGTGAGGAGCATGCCCAGGACGGCAATGACCAGGAACACCGTCGTGCAGATCAGGAAGATCCGCTCGCCGTGCTCCCGCAGGAAGTCGACGGCCCTGTCGATAGGGTTGTCCGGCGGACGCCTGCCGCCCCTTCGCTCCGAGCAGTAAGGACAGCTCCGGTAGGATGAAGGGTAAATTTTGCCGCACCGTGCACACTTTTTGCCGCTCATAATGACCTCCCTTTCGCGCCTGCGCTCCATTGATTGGTCCATTATAACACGATTCGACAAAACATGCAAATCTTCTCTGGCAATATTCGGCTTACTTGTACAAGAAAATTTCTCCGTCCTGGGGAGCCGCTTGGGGCCCGCCGGTCAGACCTTTTTCTCAAAATACAGGAACGTCTCGTCCTCCCCGGCGGGGCGCATGCAGCTCTCCAGCATCTTTCGGGAGGCTGCGTTTTCATGATAGCATTTGGCGTCCAGCCTGTACAGCCCCAGGCCGTACAGGCTCCACTCCGCCGCCCGCCGGAAGGCTTCGGCCCCGTACCCGTTCCCGGCGTACTCGGGCAGGATGCGGCACCCCAGCTCCGCGCCGCCCTTGTAGTCGAAACGGTACAGTACCGCCTCGCCGATGAAGGCCCCGTCCAGCCGGACGGCGAAATTCACCGCCAGCTTGTTCTGAAAGTCCTCCCGAGCCACGGAAAGGAAATAGTCCTCCGTCAGCTCGCCCTCCAGGTCCTCCCGGTAGTCGTAGCCCCACCAGCGGTTGCGCTGGTCGTCCAGGCACAGGCGGTTATAGAGGGGCTTGTCCTCCTCGCGGAGGCCGTCCAGGATCAGCCGCTCGCTTTTCAGCACGGGGATGGTTTCCAGCCCGGACAGCTCGTTCCGGGCCAGGAGCCGGACCTTGGCCCCCAGGAAGGCGGGCAGGTACTGGAGCTTGCTGGTCCGCAGGCCCCGGTCCCCGGCGTCGTCCTCCCGGTTGATCCAGGCGAGGCCCCCGCTGTTGGCGGCGGCGAAGGACTGGACCAGGAAGGGGTATACCCCCTCGTACTGAGGCAGGGCCTTCTCCACGTGGCACACCAGCGTGTCCCCGCAGACCTCCGCCAGAGCGATGGCGATGAGCTTGCCGTCCTCTTCCACGCAGCCGGTTTTCGCCCACGCCTCGCCCGCCTGCTCCATAATCCGCCGGGCGAAGCAGACCTCCATTTTCGCGTCGGCGTCCTCCTTGTTGAACACCTTGTGGAACTCCCGCCAGAATTCCTCCACCTTGCCGCGGTCCGCCGGGGTCAGATCCCGGAAGACGGCGTCGGGGTAGAGCTTGCGGAATTTGTTGATGTGGTTGCGCTGGCCGGAGTAGCGGCGTCCGGCGAAGGTGGACAGGTCCTCCGCGTGGTAGAAGTAGTCCTGCCAAAGGCGGTCGTTGTCCACGGCGGTATAGGGGTAGCGCTTCATCAGCCGTTCCCGCTCCGCTTCCGGCACCACGCCGAAGGAGGGCGGCGCGCCGTTTTCCACGCACCAGGCGTCGATCTCGTCCAGGGCGGCGTCCGCGTCCCCCTCGCCCGACAGGGGGATGGGGAAGTCGAACATGGCCCCATAGTGGGCGCTGTGGTTGAGGACCACCAGACACCCGTGGGATTCGGCGAACTCCGGATGCCAGTGATCCCGCCACATGAGCTTGACGCCGAGAGAGTACTCGCACAGGCGGTAGGTGCATTGGCCGTAGTATTTGCGGAGGAGGGGGGCGTGGGATTCGTCGATGGGGGTAAATTTCAGCATAAATTGTTTTGCTCTCTTTCGGTTATTGTTTGAATAGCTGCCGCAGGATGATGTCCGCGCATTCCGCGGGGCTGCGGACGCTGGTATCGACTCTCAGGCTGTAGCGTATGTCCTTTGCCATCCGTTCCGCCTGTTCGTCCGACTGCGTTTCCCGGCGGTCCTGCCGGCGCAGGTTTCTCTGCCGGCAGATGTCCGGCGGGCAGTACACCTCGACTACATCAAGAGGGTTGTCCCGCAGGATTTCCAGCAGCTGATGATAATGGGGCTTTATTTCTTCCCGCTCAACCAGTATTCCATCGATCAGGACATTTTTGCCCATATCGGAGTACAATTTCGCGGTATGGTACATCATAATGATAACTTCGCTGAGATATTTCCAATAATCCCGCCGCAGATACCCGTCTCCGACCATCTGCTCGAACAGGTCGTTGGCGACAACATAGAAAAAGACGTCCTCCCGCTCCTGAAGCGCGTCCACGATGGAGGTTTTCCCGCTGCTGGTCACGCCGTTGAGGAAAATAATGCGGCCCTTGTTCATGGCTTTTCTCCTCTTTCCACGATATGCACGTTCAGATGGTTGTACGTCATGGTCACCCCATCCTCGGCGAAGGCCCTTCGAATCTCCTCCAGGGACCGGAAATGGGCGTCCCAGTAGTCCTCCGTCTTAGCCCAGAAGCGGACGCGGTACTCAATGGCGCTCTCCCCGTAGGCCGTCAGCACCACCTGGGGCGCGGGGTCCGGAAGGATGCCGGGGGTGCGCTCCAGGGCCTTGAGGCAGGCCCTCCGGACGGCCTCCGGCGCGTCGTCGTAGGAGGCGGAGACGGCGTGGTCCGCCCGGCGGACGCCCCGGACGGTGTAGTTCACGATCTGTCCCGCCATCAGCTTGCTGTTGGGCAGCATCACCCGCTGTCCGGCGGGGGTGTCCAGCTTGGTGTGGGTGAGGGTGATCTCCGCCACCTCGCCCTCGCCGTCGGCGGTGGAGACGTAGTCCCCCAGGGTGAAGGGCTTGGAAAACAGCAGCACCATGCCCCCGGCCACGTTGCCCAGCACGTCCTGGACCGCCAGGGACACCGCCAGGCCGAAGACCCCCACCAGGGCGATGAGGCTGCTCACGTCGATGTTCAGGCTCCCGGCCATCACCAGGGCCGTCAGCAGGTACAGGAAGGCCCGGAGGCCCCGGAGGATATACCGCTTGATCCGCTCGTCCAGGGCGGCCCGCTCCACCAGCCGCCGGGCCGTCCCCAGCAGCAGGCGCGCCAGCGTCAGGCATACCAGCAGCAAAAGCAGGGCGGACAGGACGCGCCCCACCGTCAGCTTGCCCCATCCGGCCTGCAGCAATCCCTCCAGGGCGGAGGCGGGGTCCGTCTGGGTCACGTTTTCGATCAGTTCGGAGGCAGTCGTATCCATAAAAAAGCTCCTTCTTATGACAATTTATTACCAGTTACCAATGTACCACACTTTCCTCCGATTGAGAAGAGGCAATTTTCTTTTGTGCGCCAGCAAAAATTTTCGGAGATTTGACGAACACAATTTGTCATATTGCACAAACTTTCCAAAAAAGGAAAGAATATACTTTTCTTTTTTGGTGAAATCGTGTAAAGTATAAGAATCCCCTGCGGGAGGAACGCAATCCCGCGCCACTCGGACGGCGGGGGATCACGAAAGAGGAGGAGAACTATGGACAAATTCTTTAAGATCTCTGAACGGGGCAGCAGCGTCCGCGCGGAGATCGTAGGCGGCGTGACCACGTTTTTCGCCATGGCCTACATCATCTTCGTCAACCCCAGCCTGCTCTCGCAGACCGGCATGAACTCCAACGGCGTCATGCTGGCTACCTGCATCAGCGCCGCCATCGGCTGCCTTCTGACGGCACTGCTAGCCAACGCGCCCTTCGCCCAGGCTCCCGGCATGGGATTGAACGCTTTCTTTACCTTTACCGTTTGCTTCAACATGGGGTACACCTGGCAGGAGGCCCTGGCCATCGTGCTGCTCAGCGGTATCCTGTTCCTGGTCATCTCGGTCAGCCCCCTGCGCAGCAAGATCATCTCTTCCATCCCCGGCTTCCTTAAGAGCGCCATTTCCGCCGGTATCGGCCTGTTCATCGCCTTTATCGGCCTGCTGAATGTGAAGCTGGTGGGCTTCGGCGCTGGCGTGCCCGCCCTTCAGTTCCTGGTGGACGATGGCACCGGCAACATGGTTGCCAACACCGCCGGCATCCTGACCATCATCGGCCTGCTCATCACCGCCATCCTCATGGCTTATAAGGTGAAGGGCTCCATCGTCATCGGCATCATCATTACCACCATCATCGGCTTCCCTATGGGGGAGACCCATCTGCCCGACGCTATCACCATGAGCGTCTTCAAGGACCTCGGCGAGGTGGCCTTTAAGCTGGACATCCCCGGCGTCATGGCGAAGGGCATCCTGCCCCTGGTTACCGCCGTTATCAGCTTCGCCCTGGTGGACTGCTTCGATACCGTGGGCACCCTCATCGGCACCGCCAAGAACGCGGGCATGACCGATAAGAACGGCAACCTCCCCGGCGGCGACCGGGCTCTCATCGCCGACGCCATCGCTACCTGCTGCGGCGCCTGCCTGGGTACCTCCACCGTCACCACCTTCGTCGAGTCCTCCACCGGTATCTCCGAGGGCGCGCGCACCGGCCTGAGCTCCATCGTGGTGGGCGTGCTGTTCCTGCTGGCCTGCCTGCTGGCTCCCGTGGCGGGGATCATTCCCTCCGCCGCCACCGCTCCCGCGCTGATCATTGTCGGTGTGCTGATGATCAAGGGCGCCACCGACGTCAACTGGGGCGACTTCGAGGAGGCCTGCCCCGCCTTCCTGACCATCGCCATGATGCCCTTCGCCTACTCCATCTCCGATGGTATCGGCTTCGGCTTCATCAGCTACAGCATCATCAAGCTGGCCCGGGGCAAGGCCAAGGAAGTGCCCGTGCTGGTGTATATCATCTCCGTGCTGTTCATCCTGAAGTATATCCTGACCAGCATCTGATGCGTTTCCTGGGTAGGAACAGCATCCCGTAAATAATGAAAACGCCACGGACGATACGTCCGTGGCGTTTTTGCTATTTCACAAGAAATTGTGAAGCCGCTTCCATTGCCGTTCATGCTGCAAATCCAACCATTTATGCAGGTGCCCTTGACTTCGGGAGAGGCTTCTGTTAAGGTAAACAAAATTTATGAGCATATGCGCCCGGGAGAGGGGGGAAGGCGGTGCCGAGGATCGGGATACTCTGCGACCAGGACCGTAAGAGAGAAGAAATGATACAGATCGTTGAAATGCTGGCGGCAAAAGAAGGATTTGACTGCATCATATATGCCCTGGGCCGGGAAGCGGACGGCGGCTGCGGCGATACGGCCTGCGTGATACTGGCTCTGGAGGATCGGGAAGCCGCTTTCCGGTGCGCGGAAAAGCTTTGGCGCGGCGAACCGGCCCTGCTGATCATATACGTCGCGGAGCGGGTAGAGGATATCATCGCCGCCCTGACGATGCCGTTTTTTCATATCGTGAGACGGTTCGGCTTTGAGCAGGACCTGGAGGCTGCCTTTCAGAAGCTGGGAAAAATGCGCATGGCCAAGACGGACAAAATAGAATTTACCCGGAACGGACAGATGATGCTGGTACCGTCAAGGGATATCCTCTACGCGGCCAGCATACGGCACGAGATATCTTTGCATTTGGTACAGGGTATCGTTCAGATAAAGGAGACTCTGTCACAATGCGAGGAACGGCTGAAGGGAAAGGGATTCGTCAGAACATATACGAGTTTTCTGGTAAATATGTACCATATCCGCCGCCTGGAGAAGGAAAAGGTGCTGTTGGACAACGGGGAGCAGCTGTATGTGAGCCGCCGTAAATATCCGGAGGCGAAGCGGATGTTTGAAAACTATGTACGCCATTTGGACTTTATATGAAAAGGGGCAGACGGTATGATCACAGTGGAACACCTGAGAAAAGAGTTTACCTATTATAAGAAAATGACCGGGATCAAGGGCTCCCTGCACAATATATTTCATCGGGAGTCCTTGACAAAAGAGGCGGTTCGTGATATTTCTTTTTCAGTAGAGAAGGGCGAGATGATCGGCTTCCTGGGCCCCAACGGGGCGGGAAAGACGACCACCTTAAAAATGCTCGCGGGTATTTTGTACCCTACGGGCGGAAAGATCGAGGTGGACGGGTTCATTCCCTGGGAACGCAAAAACGAGTTTAAAAGACGGATATCCATCGTCATGGGGCAGAAGAACCAGCTCTGGTGGGACCTGCCGGCCAGCGACAGCTTTTACCTGAACAAATGCATCTTCGGCGTGGACGACGGCTCTTACCGGGATATCATCGTGGAGCTGTCCGAGCTGCTGGAGGTAAAGGAGCTTCTGAATGTGCAGGTGCGGCGGCTTTCCCTTGGAGAGCGGATGAAGATGGAGATCCTGGCGGCGCTGATCCATCGTCCCGACATCCTTTTTCTGGATGAGCCCACCATCGGGCTGGACATCCTGTCCCAGAAAAAGATCAGGGAATTTCTCAAAATATACAATGCGCAGTGGAAGACGACGGTCATCGTTACGAGCCACTATATGGCGGACATCGAGGCGCTGTGTGACCGGGCGGTCATTATCAACCAGGGAAAGCTGGTGTACGACGGAAAGCTGGGGGAGGTCAACCAGCTTCTGGGAAAGCGGAAGCTGCTTTCGGTAAAGACGTCCTGCCCGGTGGACATGGAGGGCTGGAGGGCCTTCGGCATGGTCCGGGAAGTGAGCGCGGCCGGGGCGGTCCTGGAGGTCCCGCAGGAAAAGGTGCAGGAGGTCCTCGCCGCCATCCTGTCGGGGCTCCAGGTAGAGGATTTTACGGTGACGGAGATCCCCATTGAGGAGGGCATCGCGCGCTTTTACCAGAAGGAGGCGGCGGAGATATGAGCAGTTACCGCTGCGTCTTTTTGATGGGGGTGGAGCAGGCGCTGGAATACCGGGTGAGTTTTTTCCTGAGTATGCTCAGCGCGGCATTTCCCATCATCATCCAGACGGCCATGTGGAATTACCTGTACGGGCATTCGGACGCGGCCGCCATATTTGGATACCAGCAGGGGGAAATACTGCTGTATACCCTCCTGGCGACGCTCGTGTCCCAGCTGGTGAGTACCGGGTTTGAGTGGGAGATGAACAGCGACATCAAGATGGGCGGTCTGAACAAATACCTGGTCCGCCCTGTCGGCTATACGGGATACCAATTCTTCCGTTTCCTCGGGCAGAAGGTCCCCAGGGTAATGGTGATCGTGCCCGTGATGGCGGCCATTATCGGGCTGGCGTTCTGGCAGGGGATGCCGGTTTCCGCGGGGAGGGTCCTTGCGTTCCTGGTGAGCCTGGGGCTGGCGCTGCTGCTGAATTTCTCCATCTTTTACTGCGTGGGGCTGCTGGGCTTCTGGCTGACCGACGTGGATAAATTATTCGGCACCATCAGCGTCGTACTGACCGTGGCGAGCGGCGGCGTCTTCCCGCTGGATATCTTCGGCGGGATGGTGGAGATATTGGTAAATCTGCTGCCCTTCGGCTATACGGCCCAGTTCCCGGTGAACATCATCAACGGACGGTTCGGGTGGGGGCGTATCGGCGTGGGGATCGCTTTCCAGATCGGATGGATCTTCTTCTTTGCCTGCCTGGGGAACATTATGTGGAGGCGCGGCTTGAAGCGGTATGCCGCGGTAGGAGGCTGAAGCGGGATGAAAAAGATGGGCCGCTATTTTAAACTTCTCGGTATTTTTGCGAAATACTCCCTGATGTCCGCCCTGGAGTACCGCGTGAACTTTGTCACCGGCGTCACGGTGGAGATGGGCTGGATGGTCATCAAGCTGCTGTATGTGGCGATCGTCTATAAGGCCGGGATCAATATCGGGATACTGACCCCCGACCATATCCTGCTGTTTGTGGGGACGTATATGCTGATGACGGGCGTCTTTATGCTGTATTGGGGGAATTTCTCATCCCTGCCGGGGATGGTGCAGCAGGGGGAGCTGGATCTCTATATTGTGAAGCCGGTGTCCCTGCAGTTTCTTGTAACGATGCGGCGGCTGGACTTTGCCTACCTGCTGCCGGAGCTGATAGCGGGCACGGCGATGATCGTCACCGGCTGGCGTCTGGCGGGGCTTCCGGCGGGAGCGGTCCCCATCGCCGGGTTTCTCTTCTACCTGGCCTGCGGATGCCTGCTGGCCTACAGCCTGTTCCTGCTGCCGTACATTTTGAGCTTTTGGATCATTTCCGCCGGCGGCATTGCGGACATCAGCAGCGCGCTGTGGGATTTCAACAACATGCCGTCCATGATCTACGAAAAATGGTTCCGGCGGATCGGGACATATATCCTGCCGGTTTTTGTGATAACGAATTTTCCCGGCCTGTTTTTGATGGGGGAGCTGTCACCCTGGGCTTGCGTATGGGGCGTCGCGGCGCCGGTGCTGTTTTTTGCGCTGTCCCGCGCCCTGTGGAAGTTTTCCCTGAAAAAGTACAGCAGCGCAAGCTCGTAACGCTGTCCCGCGTATGCGGCGGCAGAGAATTTTATCCTTCTTATAACCTGTTTCATCAGGATATAAATTTATTATACGCGGAGGTGTAAGTATGATCGTATTACCGGTTCCTCAGAAAATGGAGGAAGGAAACGCGCAGCTGATGCTTCAAGGGGACAGCATGATCGTGCTGGACCCATCCTGCCCGCAGGGGGCGCTCCTGTATGCCCGCCTGCTGCAGGATGAGCTCCGGACGTGGGCGGGGCTGACCACCGGCATCAGCAGGGGAGCTTCCCGCAAGGGGGACATCCTGCTGAAGGTGGACGGCACGCTGGGCGATCAGCAGTATACGCTGGAGATCAGGGAGGACGGCGCGCGTTTGCGCGGCGGCAGCCTGACTGCCATGGGCTGGGCCGTTCAGACGCTGCGGCAGATCGTGCGCCAGAGCGGCGGCCTGCTGCAGGAAACGGTCATTGAGGATGAGCCGGACATCAAGAACCGGGGCTTCTTCTTTGATGTCACCAGAGGGCGGGTCTTGTCTCTGGAGAGCTTGAAGCATCTGGCGGACACTATGGCCTTCTATAAGATGAACCAGCTGCAGCTGTATGTGGAGCACACGTACCTGTTCAGGGATCTGACGGAGCTTTGGCGGGACGACACGCCTTTGACGGCCGAAGAGATATTGGAGTTGGATCAGTACTGTTACGACAGGGGGATCGAGCTGGTGCCGTCTCTCGCCACCTTTGGCCACCTGTATAAGCTGCTGCGGACCAAAACCTTTGCATCTATGTGTGAGCTGCCGGATCGCGCGGACGACAAATTCTCGTTCCGCGACAGGATGGCGCACCATACGGTAAACGTGTCCGATCCGGACGTGCTCCCTCTGATCAAGGGGCTTATCGAGGAATATATGGACCTGTTCCGTTCGGACAAGTTCAACATCTGCGCGGATGAGACCTTCGACTTGGGGAAGGGCAGAAGCAAGGCCCTGGCGGAGGAAAAGGGCATCGGGAGCCTCTACATGGACTACATCATGGAGCTGTTTGACTTCCTGATCGAGAAGGGGAAGAAGCCCATGTTCTGGGGGGACATCATCGCCCAATATCCGGAGAAATGCTCCCTGCTGCCGAAAGAGGTGGTCTGCCTCACCTGGGGCTACTGCGCGACGCAGTCGGACCGGGAGGCAAAGATCCTTCACGACGCGGGGGCGGCGCAGTACCTGTGCCCCGGAGCCTGCGGCTGGAACACGTGGGTCAATCTATTCGGGGACAGCTATGAGAATATCCGCAGGATGTGCAGCTATGCCAGACAATATGGCGCGGCCGGCGTATTGAATACGGAATGGGGCGATTTCGGTCATATCAACCAGCCTGTTTTCAGTATTCCGGGAATGATATACGGGGCCGTGTGGTCCTGGGGAGCGAACGTTCCGGATCATCAGGAGCTTAACCGGCAGATCGCCGTCCTGGAATATGGCGATCCTTCCGGCCGGCTGTTGAATTTCCTCGGCGAGGTGAACGGCCTGACCGTATTCAGCTGGTATCACGTGGTCGCCATCAAGGAGGGAGCCGAAAAGAATATCGAACGGGACAAGCTGCGGGAGATGTTCGAGAAAGAAGACATGACAAAGGTCCCCGCGTGCAGCCGCCGCATTCTCGAGATGAAGCGGGAGCTGTGCGTCATTGGCCGCGGCATGGACAGCAGCAGCAGAGGAATTTTGGAATGCGCGCAGATGTCGCTGGAAGCGGTCCGGGTCTGGAACGAGGTGGGCCTGCGTCTGCTCCGTCTGCAGAACGGGGAGAAGCTGGAGGACGGCATGGAGCTGGCGGGCAGCTTGGAAAAATGCCTTCGTACTTTCCAGGAGCTTTGGCGCAGGATCGGGAAGGAAGGAGACCTTGCGCAGATTTCCGAAGTGTTCTATTGGTATGCGGACGTGCTGAGGGAAGCGCAGGCATAGCGCGTTTCGCAGAACGAACGATAACAAAGGGGAGAGGTCCGGATCGGGACCTCTCCTCTCTTTTCGCTGGATTTTTAGATTTCATTTTGCCGTTTGCTATTATTGCCCATGAACGATAGCACGCTTTATTCCGGCGCGCCGTGGAGGGCGGTGACGATGCGCCGGGAGTAGGCGATGAACTCCCGGACCACCGGCAGGGCCTCCTCCATGGAGCGGACGGCGATGCCGATATGGCGGCAGGCGGGCGGGTCCAGGGGCAGGGCGCGCACGTTGTCCCTGCGGCCCTGGAGGACCAGCTGGGAGAGGATGCTCACCCCCAGTCCGTGCTCCACCATGGAGAGGATGGCGGCATCCTCCACGGCGGTATTGCTGCGGATATCCGGGCGGATGTTCTGGGCGTCGAAGACGCCCACGATGTCCAGGTCGAAGCCCAGGGAGGGCATGAGAAATTCCTTCCCCGCGAACTCCGCCACGGGGAACCGGTCCCGGCCCCCCGCCGGATAGTCCGGGGGCAGGATGGCCAGCAGGGGGTCGTCCCAGAGGGGGGTCCAGTCGTAGCGCCACTGGTCCTGGCGGCTGGCGAAGCTCAGGTCCACGGTACCCTCCTGGAGCCAGCGGTAGATCTCCTCCACGCTGCCCATGCGGATGTCGATGGACACGTCCGGATAGGCCCAGCGGAACTGCTGGACGATGGTGGGCAGCCAGTGCATACAGATGCTGGAGTAGGCGGCCACCCGGATGCTCTCCCGGCGGCGCCCGGCCTGCTCGGCGATCTGCCCCTCCAGGTGGCCGGCGGCCTTGACCAGCTCCCGGATGGCGGGCAGCAGGCGTTCCCCGGCGGCGGTGAGGCGCACGCCGGAGCGGTCCCGGACCAGGAGGGGAAAGCCGGTCTCCCGCTCCAGGGCGTTCATCATGTGGGTGAGGCCGGACTGGGTGATGTCCAGCTGCCGGGCGGCGCGGGTAAAGCTTCCCGACTCCACCGCCGCCAGCAGGGAGGCCCATTTTTTGGTATCCACGGCCTGTTACCGGGTCACCTTGCGGATGTCCTCGATGCGGCCCAGGACCAGCAGGTGCTCGTCCTTGCGGAAGGCGTAGTCCGGGCTGAGGTTGGGGATGACCACGTCCCCGCGCTTGACGCCGACCACGGTGAGGTGGTATTTTACCCGGAAGTTCAGCTCCTTGAGGCTCTTGCCGATCCAGCGGTCCATGGGCTCCAGCTCGTAGATGGAGTGGTCGGAGGTGAGGGGGATGCAGTCGAAGATGCTGTCAGAGCTCTCGCTGACGGCCAGGCGGAGGGCGGCCTCCCGCTCGGGGTAGATGACGGAGTCCGCACCGTTGCGGAGGAGGAATTTGGCCTGGACGTCGTCGTCGGCCTTGCTGAACACCTTCTTCGCGCCCAGTTCCTTAAGGAGGCTGGTGATCTGCAGGCTGCCCAGGACGTTGTTGTCGCCCAGGCAGACGAAGCAGGCGTCGAAGCTCTCCACGCTGAAGGAGCGGAGGACCTCCTCGTTGGTGCAGTCCCCCACCTTGGCGCTGACCACGATGGGGAGGACGTCCTCCAGGTATTCGCCGTTCTGATCCACCACCATGACTTCGCATTTCTGCTCCACCAAGGCGCGGCAGAGGTGGTGGCCAAAGGAGCCCATACCGATCACTAAAAATGACTTCATCGTTGATACCTCTTTCTGCGGCCCCTGCGGGGCCGCCTCCCGCTTTGATCTTTCGGTTAGATTCGCCCCTGCCCGTGGGCCCGCCTGCGGCGGGCTTAGCGCTAAAAGCGCCGCTTTGCGGCGCTTCACGGGAAAATCTCCTTGTCTGACGGGAAAAATCCTCGTCCATCCAGCATCCCCCGGTTATGAATACAGTTTTTTACTTCCATTTGAAAGAGGTGTTATACTATGAAACTATCCCGTAAATGGTTACAGGAATTTGTAGACATCGCCACAGTCAGCGACCGGGACTTTGCCGAGGCCATGACCCTCTCCGGCTCCAAGGTGGAGGGGACGGAGGACCTGGGCGCAGAGATCTCCAACGTGGCAGCGGGCCGGATCACGGCCATGGAGCGCCACCCGGACTCAGACCACATGTGGGTCTGCCAGCTGGACGTGGGCCGGGACGAGCCGGTCCAGATCGTCACCGGGGCCTGGAATATCCACGTGGGGGACATGGTGCCCGTGGCCCTGCACAAGTCCACCCTCCCCGGCGGCAAGAGGATTGAGAAGGGCAAGCTGCGGGGCGTGCTGTCCAACGGGATGCTCTGCTCCCTCAGCGAGCTGGGCCTGGACGAGCGGGACTTCCCCTACGCCGCCATCGAGGCCGCCGCCCTCCTGAACGACTACAAGCCCATTGACCCGGAAAAGCCCTCCATTCCCCAGGGTGTGACCCCGGGACACCAGATCTCCGGCAGCGTCAAGGCCGCCTTTGTGACCAAGGTGGAGAGCCTTGGGGACGGCCGCTTCGCGGTGAGCTGCGACAGCGGCGGAACCTGCCACACCATCACCACCGCCCTTGCCAACATCCACGCCCACGACACCGTCGCCCTGGACACGGCGCGGGAGCGCATCTGCACCTTGGCGGACCTCCGCGCGGAGCAGCGGGAGTTCCCCCACTGCATCCCGGACGGCATCTTTGTCCTTCAGGAGGACTGCAAGCCCGGAGACGACATCCGGCCTGTAACGGGCCTGGACGACCACGTGGTGGAGTTTGAGATCACCCCCAATCGGCCCGACTGCCTGTCCGTCATCGGTCTGGCCCGGGAGGCCTCCGCCACCTTTGACCAGCCCCTGACCCTCCACACCCCCACAGTCAGAGGGGGCGGCCCCGGGAATCTGGCGGAGCTGCTGGACGTGGAGACCCCGGACCCGGACCTCTGTCCCCGGTATACCGCCCGGATGGTGCGCAATGTGAGGATCGGCCCCTCCCCCAAGTGGATGCGGGAGCGGCTGCGGGCCATGGGCGTGCGGCCCATCAACAACATCGTGGATATCACCAACTACGTCATGCTGGAGTACGGCCAGCCCATGCATGCCTTTGACTACCGCTATGTAAAGGGCGGGAAGATCGTCGTCCGCCGGGCCCAGGAGGGGGAGGAGCTCACCACCCTGGACGGCAATGTGCGCAAGCTCACGCCCAACATGCTGGTCATCGCTGACGAGACCCGGGCCGTGGGTCTGGCGGGCATCATGGGCGGCGAGAACAGCGAGATCGTGGAGGACACGGCGGACGTGGTCTTCGAGTCCGCCAACTTTGACGGCACCTGCATCCGCAAGGCCGCCCTGGCCCTGGGTATGCGCACCGAGGCCTCCGCCAAGTTTGAGAAGGGCCTGGATCCCCTCAACACCCTCCCCGCTGTGGACCGCGCCTGCGAGCTGGTGGAGCTGCTGGGGGCCGGCGAGGTGGTGGACGGCGTGATTGACGTGCTCAACCACGTGCCCCAGCCCCGGACCATCACCATGGACCCAGAGCGGATCAACGCCCTGCTGGGCACGGATATCGAGGCTGCGGACATGTACCGATACTTGGAGCGGGTGGAGATCCACACGGAAAACCGGGACTTCCCCAACGGCCCCGCCCCTGTCGCCATCCCCTCCTGGCGGAGCGACGTGCTGGCCATGGCGGATCTGGCGGAGGAGGTGGCCCGGCTCCACGGGTACAACAACATCCCCGCCACCCTCATGCGGGGGGAGACCACCCGGGGAGGCTACACCCCGGCCCAGCAGGCGGAGCGCCGCCTGGGCGCGGTGTGCCGGGCCTGCGGGTACAGCGAGATCATCACCTACTCCTTCATCTCCCCTTCCTGCTACGACAAGATCCGCTGGGCCCCCGACGAGCCCCTGCGCCAGTCCCTGCGCATCCTCAACCCCCTGGGGGAGGACACCTCCATCATGCGCACCACCACCCTGCCCTCCATGCTGGAGGTGCTGGCCCGGAACGTCAACTACCGCAACCGGGCCGCCCGGCTCTACGAGGTGGGCAAGATCTATCTCCCCGGCGGGCCCGGCGGACTGGCCAACGAGCCCCGGATGCTCACCCTGGGCGCTTACGGGGAGGACATGGACTTTTTCGCCATCAAGGGGGCCGTGGAGGCCCTGCTGAAGGAGCTGCGGGTCAAGGACGTGACCTTTGAGGCCTACGGCGAGGACCCCTCCTACCACCCCGGCCGCTGCGCGGCCGTCCGGGCCGGCGAGGACTGGCTGGGCGTGGTGGGTCAGATCCACCCCCTGACGGCGGCCGCCTACGGCGTGGAGGAGGACCTCTACTGCGCCGAGCTGAGCTTTGACACCCTGCTGGCCCACCAGGGCCCGGGGGTGGAGTACGCGCCCCTGCCCCGGTTCCCGGCGGCGGCCCGGGATATCGCCGTGGTCTGCCGGGAGGAGATCACCGTGGGCGCGCTGGAGGCCTGCATCCGCCGGGCCGGCGGGAAGCTCCTGCGGGAGACGGCCCTCTTTGACATCTACCGTGGCCAGGGCGTGGCCGCCGGCAGCAAGAGCGTGGCCTTCAGCCTCACCCTCCGCGCCGACGATCGTTCCATCACCGCCGGGGAGGCGGACGAGGAGGTCAAGACCATCCTGGCCGCCCTGGAGGCGGAGCTGGGCGCGGTGCTGCGGTAAACCGGGAAACCAACTACTGAGGGGATGCCCATCGGGGCATCCCCTCTTTGGCGGCTGTAGGGAATTTCGTCAAAAAATCCCGGCCTACCCCTTTTCCCCGGGGACAATCTGTGTTATACTATGAAATCAATATACACGCGCTGCGGGAGGACGGCATGGACTATCTCACCCACAACGAAATCGAGACCGAGGCCCTGGGCGAGACCCTGGCCCGCCGGCTGGGGGCCGGGGACGTGGTGGCCTACCGGGGGGACCTGGGGGCGGGCAAGACCGCCTTCACCCGGGGACTGGCCCGGGGGCTGGGCTGCACGGGCCGGGTCACCAGCCCCACCTTCACCGTGGTCAACGAGTACGAGGGCCGGCTGCCCCTCTTCCACTTTGACCTCTACCGCCTGGATGGGGAGGACGCCCTCTACGATATCGGCTGGGAGGACTACCTGGACCGGGGCGGCGTGTGCGCCGTGGAGTGGAGCGAGCGGGCGGAGGCCGCCCTGCCCCGGGAGACGGTCTGGGTCTCCATCCGCCGGTGCGCGGAGAGCGAGGACTGGCGGCGCATTACCATTGAAGGGAGGGCGGGCGATGAAGCTGCTGGCCCTTGAGAGCACAGCCAAGGCCGCGTCCTGCGCGGTGCTGAGGGACGGCGAGGTCCTGGCCTCCTCCTGGCAGGCCACGGGCCTGACCCACAGCCGGACCCTGCTGCCCATGGTGGAGGACATGCTGAAAAACAGCGAGCTCTCTCTGGCGGATATGGACGCGCTGGCCGTGGCGGCGGGGCCCGGGTCCTTCACCGGCCTGCGCATCGGCATGGCCGCCGTGAAGGGGCTGGCCTGGGCGTCGGACAAGCCCTGCGTCCCCGTGTCCACCCTGGAGGCCATGGCATGGCCCCTAGCCCACCTGGAGGGCGTGATCGTGTGCGCCATGGACGCCCGGCGGCAGCAGATCTACAACGCCGTCTTCCGAGCCGGGGACGGGGTCCTCACCCGCCTGCGGGAGGACCGGGCCGTCTCCCTGGAGGACGCGGCGGCGGATCTGGCGGCGCTGGGGGAGCCCCTCACTATTGTGGGGGACGGGGCCGCCCTGTGCGGGGACTTTTTCCGGGAAAAGAACATCCCCTGCCGTCTGGCCCCGGTCCATCTGCGCCTCCAGAGCGCCGTGGGCGTGGGACTGGCCGCCTGCCGTCTCTGGCCGGACGGGGCTGTGGACCCCCAGGCCCTGGCCCCGGTGTATCTGCGCCTGAGTCAGGCGGAGCGGGAGCGGATGGAGCGGGAGAAGGCAACATAGGATCAAAAGGAATCCGAGAGGCGCTTTTCCGTTCGCGCCGCCTCCGGATGAAGTGAGAAACGCCGTACAAAAGAAGGGAGAATGCTATGTTCAGTGAGAATGTCCATGTGGTAACCCACCCCCTGGTCAGCCATAAGCTGACCATTCTGCGGGACAAGGACACCGCCACCAAGGATTTCCGGGAGCTGGTCAGCGAGATCGGCATGCTGCTGACTTACGAGGCCACCCGGGATCTGCCCCTGGTGGACAAGGAGGTGGAGACCCCCATCTGCAAGACCATGGCCCCCACGATCCGGGGCAAGAAGTTCGCCGTGGTGCCCATCCTCCGGGCCGGCCTGGGGCTGGTGGAGGGGGTGCTGCGGATGGTGCCCTCCGCCCGGGTGGGCCACATCGGCCTGTACCGGAACGAGGACACCTTGGAGCCGGTGAAGTACTTCTGCAAGATGCCCAAGGACGTGGCGGAGCGGGACGTGCTGATCGTGGACCCCATGCTGGCCACCGGCGGGTCCGCCGCGGCGGCCATCGGGTTTATGAAGGAGTACGGCTGCGCCAACATCAAGCTCATGGTGCTGCTGGCCGCGCCGGAGGGCATTGAGCGCATCCAGCGGGAGCACCCGGACGTGGAGATCTACTGCGGCGCGGTGGACGAGAAGCTCAACGAGAACGGATACATTGTCCCCGGCCTGGGCGACGCGGGGGACCGGATTTTCGGGACCAAGTAGCGATGGGAAGAACGCTGGAGACGGACCGCCTGCTGCTGCGGCCCTTCCGCCCGGAGGACCGGGCGGACTGCTTCGCCTTCCTCTCGGACCCGGAGACCTGCCATCTGGACGGTGGCTATGAGCCTTTCCGGGAGATGGACCGGGACTACGACGCGCTGATGGAGAAGCTCGCCGGCCAGGAGGGGCGGTACATGGTGGAGGAGCGGGCCTCCTGCCGGGTAGTGGGCACGGTCCACATTTTCAAGGACGCCCTCCGGCGGGTGCCGGCCATGGAGATCGGCTACGTCATCAGCCCCGCCTGCCGCCGCCGGGGCTACGCTGCGGAGGCGGTGGAGCGGGTGATCCGGTACCTCTTTGAGGAGACGGACACGGTCCTGGTGACGGCCGGCGCGGCGGCGGGAAACGCCGCCTCCCTGGCCCTGCTGGAGAAGCTGGGCTTTATCCGGGAGGGGCGGATCCACAAGGGGTTTTTCCTGCCGGGGGAGGGCGCGGTGGACCTTATCAGCTTCTATCGGGAGCGGAATACGTAAGAAAAGCAGAGGAGTGGGGCTGTCCCACTCCTCTGCTTATTTCTTTTTCTTATCCAGCGGCGTGGGCGTGTTGGTCAGACCGGCGATGTAGTCGATGGAGACGTTGTACCGCTTGGCCAGACGGATAATCAGGGAGAAGGGCGGCTCCCGTTTGCCCTGCTCGTAGTTGGTGTAGGTGGTCTTGTGCATTCCCAGTTCATTGACAAGCGCTGTCTGGGACAAATCTGCGTCCTCCCGCAGGTCCCGCAGACGCGGATAGTAACCAGCCATAGCAGTACCTCTCAGCGTTTCTCTTTGTTCAGCGGCGTAGGCGTGTTGGTCAGACCGGCAATGTAGTCGATGGAGACGTTGTACCGCTTAGCCAGACGGATAATCAGGGAGAAGGGCGGCTCCCGTTTGCCCTGCTCATAGTTGGTGTAGGTGGTCTTCGGCATTTTCAGCTCCTGCACCAGTTCGTCCTGGGTCAGATCGGCGTCCTCCCGCAGATCGCGGAGCCGGGGATAGTATGAGGCCATAGGCACCTCCTCTGGAACGGATATTTTTTGTAAGAGACGCTTCCTGTTCACTCCTCCCCCAGCGACAGCCCCTGGAAAAAGTCGTCAAAGGAAGCGCCGTATATCTTCTTCATCCCCAGCAGCACACTGACCCGGACGCTGTAGCGCCCCAGCTCCATCTGGGAGACAATCTCCCTGCTGACGGGGAGGCCCATGAGCTGGAGCTGGGCGGCCGCCCCTGCCTGGGAGAGCCCTGCCCGCCTCCGAAGCCGCCGGAGATTTACGCCTATGGATATATCCTGTTTCAGTTTTTCTTCCATATCTTACCCCTGATTCTTGGAATGGATTAATTCCACTGTTGATTTTATCTGTTTTTTGTGGTGAGATTGGAATATATACATTCCAAGAAAAAGATATGGAGAACATATGAGTAATCGAAAGACCTTTACCGGGGGAACCGCAAGGCGCTACGCAACCCTGGCTGGCCGGGTGGACGAGGCCATCACCCGCCTGGAGAGCATGACCGAACGGCAGGCCTTTGACTGGTTTCACGTCCAGCAGGTCAAGGAATTGCTGAAAAGCGCCCTGCTGGAGGCGGAGGAGCAGTACATAGAGGAGGCCGGCAATCCCCCCGCCCTCATCGTCCTCCCGCCCACGGACCGCTCATCATAGAGGCCGTCTTCGTCAAAGCGCACAAACCCGCGCCGCTTTTTTTGGCTGCGTCCCCGGCGGATATCGCAGATGTTTCCATTGTAATTCGCCGGAAAAGCAAGTATAATAGACCTGTAAAAGTTCATACGGTGGTAGCTGTAACGAAGTGCCGCGCGCACGGGCTGCAACTATCACTCAGCTCTGCTTGGGTGTTTCAAACGAAAAAGGTTTGAAACATTTTTTATTTCCACCACAGGAGAAAGAGGAGGAAAACGCAATGTACATTCTGGCAAACGGCAGACTCATCACCCGGGACAGCGCCCTGCCCTACCTGGAGGACGGCGGCGTGGCCATTGACGGAGAGCGCATTGCCGCCGTGGGCTCCACCGCCCAGCTGCGGCAGCAGTACCCGGAGGCGGAGCTGGTGGACGCCAGGGGCGGCGTCATCATGCCCGGGCTTATCAACGCCCACACCCACATCTATTCCGCCCTGGCCCGGGGCCTCGCCATTGACGGCAACAGCCCCACCAACTTCCTGGAGGTGCTGGAGGGGACCTGGTGGGCCATTGACCGCCGCCTGACCCTGGCCGGCACCCGGGCCAGCGCGGACGCGCTGTACATGGACTGCATCAAGCAGGGGGTCACCACCATCTTTGACCACCACGCCTCCTTCGGCGAGATCCCCGGCTCCCTCTTCCAGATCGCGGAGAGCGCCCGGCGCTTCGGCGTCCGCTCCTGCCTGTGCTACGAGGTCAGCGACCGGGACGGGGCGGAGAAGGCGGACCAGGCCGTCCGGGAGAACCGGGACTTCCTGGACTGGTGCGAGAAGCACCCCAGCTCCATGCTGGCGGCCATGTTCGGCGGCCACGCCCTGTTCACCATCAGCGACGCCACCTTTGAGAAGATGGCCGACGCCAACGGCGGCCGCACCGGCTTCCACATCCACGTCTCCGAGGGCATGAACGACGTGTACGACAGCCTGCGGACCTACGGCCGCCGGCCGGTCCAGCGGCTCCAGGACCACGGCGTCCTGGGCCCCAGGACCATCCTGGGCCACTGCATCCACGTAAACACGGCGGAGATGGAGCTCATCCGGGAGACCGGGACCATGTGCGTCAACAACCCGGAGAGCAACATGGGCAACGCCGTGGGCTGCTCCCCGGTGCTCCAGCTCATGGACCGGGGCATCACCGTGGGCCTGGGCACCGACGCCTACACCAACGACATGCTGGAGAGCCTGAAGGCCGCCCTGGCCATTCAGCGCCACAACGCCTGCCTGCCCAATGTGGGCTGGTGCGAGGTCACGGACATGCTCTTCAAAAACAACCCCCTCATGGCGGAGAAGTCCTTCGGCGTTCCCCTGGGCAGACTGGCCCCCGGCGCGGCGGCGGACGTGATCGTCATGGACTACAAGCCCTTCACCCCCTTCTCTGGGGAGAACATCGACGGCCACATGCTCTTCGGCATGACCGGCCGCCAGTGCCAGACCACCATCTGCAACGGCAAGATCCTCATGCGGGACCGGGCGCTGGTGGGGGTGGACGAGGAGGCCGAGAACGCCCACATCCTGGAGGAGAGCAAAAAGCTGTGGGGCGAGCTCAACCACAGAGCGTATTAATTCATCGAATCATGACGAAAAGGAGAGGAAAACCATGTCTGAACAGATGATTCCCATCCCCTTTAAGGAGTTGATGACCTGGATCGTGACGGAGCACGGCCGGGAGGGGTCTGTCTTCGGCGTCCACCGGCCCTACCACGCCGGGGAGAAGCGGCTGCCCATCTTCGGGGATGAGCGGATCGAGACTCCCTTCGGCCCCGCCGCCGGGCCCAACACCCAGCTGGCCCAGAACATCGTGGCCGCCTACTTCGCCGGGGCCCGGTTCTTTGAGCTGAAAACCGTGCAGAAGATGGACGGCGCTGAGCTGGCCGCCTGCATCAGCCGCCCCTGCATTCTGGCGGAGGACGAGTGCTACAACTGCGAGTGGTCTACAGAGCTCACGGTTCCCCAGGCCTATGAGGAGTACGTGAAGGCCTGGTGCGCGTGCAAAATCCTGGCCCGGATCTGGGGCCTGGGGGACCCGGAGGGGTTTGTCTTCAACATGTCCGTGGGCTATGACCTGGAGGGCATCCAGGGGCCCAAGATCGACAAGTACCTCAGCGGCATGATGGACGCGTCCGGCGCGCCGGTCTTTCAGGAGTGCCTCCGGGTGCTCCGGGACATGTTCCCCCAAGAGACGGCGTTTATCAACGCCATCTCCCCCCGGGTGTCCCGCAGCGTCACCGTCTCCACCCTCCACGGCTGCCCGCCGGAGGAGATCGAGCGCATCGCCTCCTATCTGCTCACGGAGAAGGGCCTCCACACCTACGTCAAGTGCAACCCCACCATCCTGGGCTACCAGTCCGCCCGGGAGATCCTGGACGGCATGGGCTACGACTACGTGTCCTTTGACGAGCACCACTTCCGGGAGGACTTGCAGTACGGGGACGCCATTCCCATGTTCCGCCGCCTGCTGGCCCTGGCCGGGGAGCGGGGGCTGGAGTTCGGACTGAAGCTGTCCAACACCTTCCCCGTGGAGGTGAAAAACAAGGAACTGCCTGCGGAGGAGATGTACATGGCCGGCAAGAGCCTCTTCCCCCTGACCATCGAGATGGCCCGGCGGGTGAGCAGGGACTTTGACGGCCGCCTGCGGCTGAGCTACTCCGGCGGCGCGGACTACTTCAACATTGACAGGCTCTTCCAGTGCGGGGTCTGGCCTGTCACCATGGCCACCACGGCCCTCAAGCCCGGCGGCTATCAGCGGTTCACCCAGATTGCGGAGAAGCTGGAGGCCCTGCCCTTCGCCCCCTTCACCCGGGTGGACACGGCGGGGGTGGAGGCCCTGGCCCTGGCGGCCCGGCGGGACCCCCTCCACGTGAAGGCGGTCAAGCCCCTGCCCCGGCGGAAGCTGGCGGAGAGGGTTCCCCTCATGGACTGCTTCACCGCCCCCTGCAAGGGCGGCTGCCCCATTGGCCAGGACATCCCGGAGTACATGGAGCTCTGCCGTCAGGGCAGGTACGCCCAGGCCCTGGAGGTCATTCTGGAGAAGAACCCCCTGCCCTTCATCACCGGCACGATCTGCGCCCACCACTGCATGGACAAGTGCGCCCGGAACTTCTATGACCGGCCGGTCCAGATCCGCGCCGGGAAGCTGACGGCGGCGGAGCGGGGGTATGAGGAGGTTCTGGCAAAGCTGCGCCCCTCTGCGCCTGTGCGGGACAACCGGCGGGCGGCCGTCATCGGCGGCGGTCCCACCGGCATGGCGGCGGCCTTCTTCTGCGCCCGGGCCGGGGTGCCCGTCACCCTCTTTGAGCAGGCGGACGCCCTGGGGGGCGTGGTCCGCCGGGTGATCCCCGATTTCCGCATCAGCGCCGAGGCCATTGACAGGGACGCTGCCCTCCTGGAGAAGCTGGGCGTGGACCTGCGGCTGAACACCCCCGCCCCCTCTGTGGAGGCGCTGAAGGCCCAGGGGTACACCCATATCCTCCTGGCCGTGGGCGCGTGGAAGCCGGGCAGACTGGACATCCCCGGCAATGTGCGGCCGGTCATCTCCTGGATGGAGGCCGTGAAGGCCGGCCGGCGGGAGAAGCTGGGCCATGTGGCCGTGGTGGGCGGCGGCAATACGGCCATGGACGCGGCCCGTCTGGCCCTCCGGGCCGGGGCGGAGAGCTGCACCCTGGTCTACCGCCGGACGAAAAAATATATGCCCGCCGACGCTGAGGAGCTGGAGCTGGCTCTGGCGGACGGGGTCCGGTTCCTGGAGCTGGCCGCGCCGGTGGGGCAGGGGGACGGCAGGCTGGTGTGCCGGAAGATGGCCCTGGGCGCGCCGGACGCGTCCGGCCGCCGGACCCCGGTGGAGACGGAGGAGACCCTGGAGCTCCCCTGTGACACGGTGATTTCCGCTGTGGGGGAGCGGGTGGACAGCGATTTGCTGGCCTCCCTGGGCGTGGAGACGGGGGAGAATGGCCGCCCCGCCTTCCGCACCAATCTGGAGAACGTGTACGCCGCCGGGGACGTTCTCCGGGGCCCGGCCACGGTGGTGGAGGGCATTGCCGACGCGGCGGCCTTTGCGGAGCTCGCTGCCGGCGCGAAGCGGGAGCCCTCCATTCCCGGCTGCGCCCAGGTGGGCCGGGAGGAGGCCCTGGCCAGAAAGGGGATCCTATGCCTGTCCGCCAAGCGGGAGGGGGAGCGGTGCCTCCAGTGCGGCGCGGTGTGCGAGACCTGCGCCGGCGTGTGCCCCAACCGGGCCAACGTGGTTATCCCGCTGCCTGACGGCCGCCGCCAGATCCTCCACGTGGACCGGATGTGCAACGAGTGCGGCAACTGCCAGTCCTTCTGCCCCTACGACAGCGCCCCCTACCGGGATAAGCTCACCCTGTTCCACGACAGGGCCGGCTTTGACGAGAGCGGGGACAACCAGGGCTTCCTGCCCCTGGGGGACAGCCGGGTTTTGGTGCGGCTGAACGGACGGGTGGAGGAGATTGACCTGGACGCCGCCAACGATCTGCCCGCTGACGTGGAGACCCTCATCTATACGGTGCTCAGCCAGTACCGCTATCTGCTGTAAAGGGAATTTCCTGTATAGCGGTTATAAGAGAACGGGTCCCGGCCTCCGAGGAGGCCGGG
>OFFX01000864.1_pt1 | contig 23720 bp, 21 predicted proteins | sample 1521511 | NCBI WGS metagenome assembly OFFX01 (sample SAMEA3504125, study PRJEB24116) | mouse gut metagenome | biome: mouse gut; feature: mouse-associated habitat; material: faeces | place: Denmark | collected 2011
GGATTGTGCCGGCGGCGCGGGGCCTGCTGCTGGTGCAGGTGACTGTGGCCGGCTCATTTGTGTTCTGGCTGTGCACTTCTCCGCTGATCCGTTACGGCTGCGTCTATGTGTATCTGACGCCGGCGGTGGTGGGCGGATGTCTGTATAACGCGTTTTTGGAAAGGCGCATGTCGGGCGGCCGGGGGGTCAGGCTGCAGAAGGCGGTCAGACTGTGCGGAACGGCGGCGGTGGCGCTTCTGCTGGTCTATAAGGGGGCGGCGCTTGGCAGGGAGATCATAACTTCCGCTGAGAATGACTACTGGCTGGCGCAGAAAGACTATGAAAATTTTGAGACGGTTTCTTATGAGATCGAAGGGGTAACATTTTATTGTCCGGTGAGCGGGGATCAGGTCGGGTATCAGGCTTTTCCGTCGTCACCGGTAAAAGCGGGGATCAGGTTTCTGGGCTCCGGGATTGCGGACGGATTTGCGCCGGCGCAGGATACGGATACCGCTGTGGTTGGTGGACCATAGGCGGAGTATCATGGACGAAGTATGATAGCCGGAGTATTGCTTTAAAGCGGCGGTGCGATGAATTACAATTTACAGCGAATGGTTTGTCTGATATCATGTAGTTATATGACGAAACTACGCTGACAATTCGATTCGCAAAGGAGCAAAATGGCAATGATACAGGAAAATACAGTGACCAGCGGTGAATTGGAAGAGGCTATCTCCAACTTCATGTCCAAACTGGGTATCCCTGCGCATTTGAGAGGCTACTACTATTTGAGAAGCGCTGTGGAAATGTGTACAGAAGATATGGAACTGGTAGGCAGTGTTACCAAACTGTTGTATCCGGATCTGGCGAAGCGGCATAAAACTACGGACCAGAAAATAGAGCGTGCGATCCGCAACGCGATCGAGGTATCGTGGGAGAGAGGAAACAGCGACCTGTTCGAAGAATTATTCGGCTACAGTAATTCGGAAGAGTACAGCAGACCGACAAACAGCGAGTATATCGCGGCGGTTGCAGATCATATCCGGCTGGAATATGAGATGGTATAGACAATACAGACACAGGAGCATCCGGGAAGAGATACGTCTCTTCCTTTTTTTGTTGAATTATGCTAGAATTATGATAGTCTGGGCTGGAAGCAGCAGAAGAAAGGTGCGGTACGGTTTATGAAATTACTCAGCGTTATAGTACCCTGCTATAATGAGGAAGAGAATATCAGGGATTTTTATGACGAACTGTTTCGGAATACTTCTTTTTTTGAGGAAAAGGAGATAGAGGTGGAGGTCATCTATGTGGATGACGGTTCTACGGATAAGACGGTGCAGGAGATCAGGAAGCTGCACGGGGAGGATGCAAGAGTGCATCTGCTGTCTTTTTCACGGAATTTCGGCAAGGAGGCCGCCATCTATGCGGGCCTGCAGAAATCCCGGGGAGATCTGGTGGTGATGATGGATGCGGATCTGCAGGATCCGCCGTCGCTGCTGCCCGAGATGTGCGGTTATATCAAGCAGGGCTATGACTCTGTGGCCACGAGACGCGTGACGAGGAAGGGGGAGCCGCCGGTGCGGTCCTTTTTCGCGCGGATGTTCTACCGGCTGATGAATAAGATCTCCAGGACGGAGATCGTGGACGGGGCCAGGGACTATCGGCTGATGACAAGACAGGTGGTGGACGCCATCCTTGCCATGACGGAGTATAACCGGTTCACCAAGGGGATCTTCGGCTGGGTAGGCTACGAGACGAAGTGGCTGGAATATGAAAATATCGAGCGGAAGAAGGGCGAGACGAAGTGGTCCTTCTGGAAGTTGTTTGTCTATTCGCTGGAAGGGATCACCGCCTTCTCCACGGTGCCGCTGACGATCGCGGCGGTACTGGGCGCGCTGTTCTGTGTGCTGGCCTTTGGGATGATTGTTTTTACGATTGTACGAACGCTGATTTTCGGCGATCCGACTTCCGGCTGGCCGTCGCTTGTGTGCATTATTATGATGGTCAGCGGCGTGCAGCTGTTTTGCCTGGGGATAGTCGGGCAATACTTATCTAAAACCTACATGGAAGTGAAGAACAGACCGATTTATCTTGTGAAAGAGGATTTTTGATGAAAGAACTGGTCAGTATCATCGTGCCTGTGTACCGGGCGGCGGCCTATATCGCGGAAACCATCGCCATGGTGGAGGCGCAGACCTGGCAGGACTGGGAGCTGATTCTGGTTGACGACTGTTCGCCGGACAACAGCGCGGAAGTGATAAGGAATACTCTGCGAAAACAGGCAGGGTGGGACAATGCTGCCAGGCAGTCATGTGAGGGCGTGCAGGCAGAAGTGTTTACGGGTGGCGGTGGGCGGCCAGAAGTGCTTACAGGTGCCGGCGTGCAGACAGAAGTGCATACAGCCGCCGGCGTGCGGACAGAAATGTTTACGGGCGCGGGCGGCCAGCCGGTTATGCTCCTGCAAAAGCAGAAGAATGAAGGGGCGGCGCGGGCACGCAACACCGGGCTGGCTGCGGCACAGGGCAGGTATATCGCGTTTCTGGATGCGGATGATGTGTGGTATCCGGAGAAGCTGGAGCGCGAGATGCGGTTTATGCGGCAAAAAGAGGCCGGATTTGTGTTCACGGCTTATGAGTTCGGTGACAGTCAGGCCAGGCCCACGGGCAGGGTGGTGCATGTTCCGGAGCGGCTTACGTACCGGCAGGCGCTGTCGCGCACGGTGATCTTCACCACGACGGTGCTGTTTGACAGGAAGCGGATACCGGACAGGCTTTTGCGGATGCCGGCAGTGGCGAGTGAAGATACGGCTACCTGGTGGCAGATCCTGCGGGAGGGCTATACGGCCTGGGGGCTTAACGAGGTGCTGGCGGTCTACAGGCGGCCGGCGAAGTCTCTTTCCTCCAATAAGGCGGAGGCGGTCAGACGGATCTGGAATCTGTACCGCAGGCAGGAGAAGCTGTCGGTGGCAGCCAGTGCAGGATATTTTATCATGTGGGCGTACCGGGCGACGAAACGGCGGATCTGAGCCGTTGGACGAGCTTTGATGCTTTTGCTTATCCGGATTCGCGAAGCGGATCCTGTAAACAGGCGGCGCACGTTTTTGTACAGATGAGGTTGAATCATGAGAAGAATGGAATCTCTGAAAAGGTTGATCATATTGCAGCTGTCCCTGGTGGGGCTGCTGTTCCATACGGGAGTCTATGGGTATTGCTGGTTTGAGGAATACTATCCTTACCTGCACTTCCACGGACACGCTAATTTCTTTTTCAAGGGGCATGTGCTGATCCTGTTGATCTATTTTGTGCTGCTGCTGTTCTTTGCCAGCACCTACGGGGTATTGAAGATAGGGTATTTGAAGCCCGTGGATGTGTTTATTTCGGAATTCTTCTCTTTGTTGTTTGCAAATGTGTTTTCATATTTCCAGATATCGCTGATGGCCAACTGGGTGGTGCCGGTGAAACCCATCGCGGAGGCCATGTTTGTGCAGACAGTCTTCTCGATCGTGTGGGTTTATGTATGTAACACGTGTTATTTTAGAGTGTTTCCGCCCCGGGAGATTCTGATCGTGTACGGGGAGCGGCCGATTGACGATATTGTGGCCAAGTTTCAATCCCGGAAGGAAAAGTATAAGATCAAAAACAGTATTAATATTTCGGAGGGGATCGAGCGGGTCAAGGAGGAGATCGTCAAGGATTACGGCGCCGTTGTGCTCTGGGATATTCCGTCCGGAGAGCGGAATCATCTGCTGAAATACTGTTACAGCTGTTCCGTGCGGGTCTATATGATGCCGAAGATCTCGGATGTACTGGTGAAAGGGGCCACACAGCTGCATCTTTTTGACACGCCGATCTATCTGACGAGAGAGTATGCGCTCAGGATAGAAGAGCGGGTCGCCAAGAGGACGATCGATCTGGTCTGCGCCCTGCTTTTGCTGTTGTTTGCCTCGCCCTTTATGCTGATCACGGCGGCCGCGATCAAGCTGTATGACGGAGGGCCGGTGCTCTATAAGCAGGTCCGGTGTACGATCGGGCAGAGAGAATTCTATATCATGAAGTTCAGAAGCATGCGGGTGGATGCGGAGAAAGACGGCGTGGCGCGGCTGGCGGCCAGGAACGATTCCCGGATCACGCCGATCGGCAGATTTATCCGCGCCGTGCGGATTGATGAGCTGCCGCAGCTTTTTAATATTCTGCGGGGGGACATGTCCTTTATCGGGCCGCGGCCGGAGCGGCCGGAGATCATTGCCCAGTATATGGAGGACATGCCGGAATTCGCCTTCCGCATGAAGGTGAAGGCGGGGCTGGCCGGCTATGCGCAGGTGTACGGCAAGTACAATACGACGCCTTATGATAAACTGAAGCTGGATCTGACGTATATCGAGCAGTATTCGGTGTGGCTGGATCTGAAATTGATGCTGCTGACGCTGAAGATACTGATCAAGCCGGAGAGCACGGAGGGTGTGGACAGTACGCAGGTGACGGCGGCGAAGAAGAAATAATGATACAATAACAGTTGGAATTGAGGATGGTTAAGTATGCGGGAGCAAAAGATCAGGTATGCCGATGCCGGCATGGATATAAAAAAGCTGGTGTTATGTTTTGCAAAAAGGATATGGCTGGCGGCTGCGGCCGGGGCTGCCGGAGCGGTCATTGGCGGACTGGTCTATCTTATGGTCAGTGTGGTTCCGGAAGCGGAACGGGAATATCAGGCGATATCCAAGGTTTATCTGGATTTTGCCCCGGATGAGACGGGGGAGATCTATCAGGCTTACAACGGGTATACGTGGAATGATCTGATGGCAACGGATCCGATCCTGGATGTGACGATGAAGTATCTGCCGGAGACATACAGCCGGGAGGACGTCATGGGAGCGACGAAGGCGGAGATCCTTTCGGATTTAAGGCTTCTGACGATCACGGTCACGACCCACGACGCGGACAGCTGCAACGCGATTCTGCAGGCCACAGGACAGTCCTTGACGGATCGGGGAAGGGAAGCAAAGGAATTTCGGCGGATCGAGGTGATCCGGACGACGGAGGCGGCGCTTGTGGTGGCGGATTCCAGACTTGTACAGGCGGTTTTGATCGGACTGGTACTGGGGGCAGCGGCGGCACTTTTGGGGATGCTGCTCTATTATGTGCTGGACGACCGGATTATGGTAGCGGCGGATCTGCGTCAGGTGACGGATGTGCCTTTTGTGGGATACGGCGGCGCCGGCGGGCAGCTGCAGGAAGAGTATGAGGCCGGGCTGGCATATCTGCGGGAAAAGAAGGGTAAGATCATTGTGCACGCTCTTGTGCAGGGAGAGATGCTGCCGCCGGAGAGATGGCAGGCGTTATGTGACGCGCAGGGCGTGGTACTGGAAATGCCCTGGGGGAAGGTGCACGGGGTATATTTAAGCTATGTGCTGGAGCAGTTTAGACTGCGGGAGTGTCCGGTTGTCGGCGTGGCGGTGGGCAGTGCGGACAGGCGGTTTCTTGGCAGGTATTACGGGAGAACAGACTGAAAATGGCGGAAAAAATACAGCTGCTGGTTTCAGCGGTAGATAAGGACGGGGCCGTCCTGGCGGAACAAATGCATATTGGCAGTGATGCCGTGATCGTCAACCAGTGCGGCAGATACGGCTATGAGGAGATAGCGCGAAACGGGCATCGGATCCAGGTCTTTGCCATGGCGGAGCGGGGCGTGGGCTTAAGCCGCAACACGGCGCTGCTGCACGCGGATGCGGATATCTGTGTCTTTTCGGATGAGGATATTGTGCTGTGCGGGGACTATCAGGAGCAGATCAGGCGCGCCTATGAGGAGCTGCCCGACGCAGATATGATCCTGGTCAATGTGCAGGTGGCGCCGGCCCGACGCACTTACTGGAATGAGGACATTCACCGGATCAATTATCGAAATTACGGGCGTTATCCTGCCTACAGCATCACAGCGCGCCATGAGGCGCTGCTGCGGGCGAATGTGCATTATTCCCTGCTTTTCGGCGGGGGCGCCAGATACAGCAACGGGGAGGACAGCCTGTTTCTGCGGGACTGTCTGCGGGCCGGTTTAAAGATTTATTCCCACACCATATGCATCGGAGAGGAAAAGGAGCGGGAATCCACCTGGTTCAGCGGTTATCATGAGAAGTTTTTCCGGGACAGAGGTGTGCTCTATCATTATCTGTACGGCAGACTGGCGCTGCCGCTGTCCTTCCGCTTTCTGTGGGTGCACAGAGCGGAGATGTGCAGCGGGATACCGCTTTGGCAGGCGTACCGCTTTATGAAAGACGGGGTGCGGGAAGGCAGGGCGCGGGGCAGCCATGAAAGAGCAGGAAAGGACAACGGCGGCAGATGATTTTGTATATTACGGTGGCGGCAGCCACGGTGCTGCTTGGCAGCATGGTGAACTGCAGGCCGGTGACGCAGCCATACAGGACGACGAGGCAGCAGATGTGCAACAGGGTCTGTCTGTTTGCTGTCTTTCTGATTCTTTTTGCGTTGTCTGCGTGCAGGCTGAATGTGGGCAATGACTATGCCAAATATGTGGAGTTCATGCATCTGGTCAACTGTGACGCCTATGTGCCGACGGAAGCCGGATTTAACCTGCTTGTGAAGATTCTCTACGGCCTGTCGGGCTTTGAAAATTATCTGCTGGTCTTTGCGGTGTATGCGTTTGTCACGATCGGGATCTTTCTGCTTGGCATGTATGAGCAGAGCGAGGATTTTCCCCTGACTTTTTTTCTGTTCATGGCACTGGGATATTATTTCCAGACGTTCAGCACGGTACGATACTATCTGGCGCTGGCGCTGGCGTTGTATGCCATGAAATTTGTGATGCGGGGGCAGTGGGGGCGTTTTACAGTCCTGATCCTGCTTGGATCCGCTTTCCACAAGTCGCTGCTGGTGGTGATACCGCTGTACATTCTGGCGGTTCTGCCGTGGAAAAAGTGGCAGCTCGCAGCAGGGGCTTTGTTTTGTACGACATTCTTGTTTTGTCAGGATTTTTATCTGAAGCTGGTGGTGTTTTTGTATCCGACTTACGAGGATACGGAGTATCTGGAAGGCGGCACAAGCTATATCAATATTTTAAGGTGTCTGGCGGTGCTGGCGTTTTCGGGGATCGTATACTGGAGCGGGAAGCGTTCCGGCAGTACCCGCGGAGAGGAGCAGAAGAACGCAGAGGTCGGCGAACGGTATGACAGGGCGCATTTTTATTTTTATCTGAATCTGGGTGCGCTTGTGCTGTATGTATTTTGTTCTTTTCTGCCAATTATATCCCGTATCGGTTATTATCTTACGGTCAGTCACATACTATACCTGCCGATGCTGTTGAAACGGGTGGAAGACAGGCGGTGGCGGAAGGCGCTGCGCGCAGGGATATTGCTGGCCGCGGTGCTGTATTTCGCGATCTATATGAGCAGGGCGGATAATGACGGAACTTTGATCCTGCCTTATAAGACCTTTTTCTTTCACGATATGGTCAATATTTTGTCGGATGTCAATTAAGCGACAGCGAATCATTTTTGGTGATAACAAAAGAAGTCACGGACAGGAGATATATCAGAGATGACATTCAGCATCATAGTGGTCTGCCTGAATGCAGGAGAACAGCTGCGGGAGACGGTAGAGAGCATAAGGCGGCAGTCGGAAGAGGATTATGAGATCATCGTAAAAGACGGTGTCTCCGGGGATGCGACCACGGTCCGTTATCTGGAGGAACTGGAGCGGGAGAGTGCGGCTGACGGCAGGATCAGAGTCTGCCGCCGGGAGAAGGACGCCGGTATTTATGATGCGATGAATCAGGCGCTGCGGTATGTCCGGGGGGACTGGGTTTTCTTCCTGAACTGCGGGGACTGTTTCTGTGATGAGCAGGTATTGGCGATGGTCAGAGAACAGATTGAGAACAGTGCGGCAAAGGGAACAGACGGAAAGTATATTTTCTACGGCAATATAGAGGAACGGCTGACGGGAACGATGGTGCAGTCCAATCCGGTGATCGATGATTTTGCCTGTTATCGTAATCTGCCCTGTCATCAGGCATGTTTCTACGGGGCGAAGCTGCTTGGGCAGCGCGGGTTCGACACCGCATACCGGGTGCGGGCGGACTACGAACATTTTCTGTGGTGTTTTTACCGGGGCGGGGCGAAGACCGTGTATATGCCTGTGACGGTGGCGCTCTATGAGGGCGGCGGTTTTTCCGAGACGAAGGAGAACAGGAGACGGTCGAAGCAGGAGCACAGGGAGATCGTCAGGAAATATATGCCGGCGGGAAAGGTGTTTGGTTACCGGATGATCATGCTGCTCACGCTTGCGCCGTTCAGGACGTGGATCGCGGAGAATCCGGTGACGGCCGGGCTGTATCAGGCGGTGAAGAGGAGGATATACAGGATGGGCGGGCGCGCATGAGCGCGGCCGGATAGAGGTAACGGTAAGAACGAAAGAGGGGCTGTTAAGAATAGTGTCAACAAATGACAGGGGGCAGGATTTTTGCCCGGAAAAGGGGGAAACATGAAGGTATTGTGGATCTGTAATATTATGCTTCCTACGATCGCCAGGCAGCTGGGGGTTTCCTACAGTAACAGAGAAGGCTGGCTGAGCGGGCTTCTGGAGCGGGTCGTGCAGGAGCGGGGAAGAAATCGGATCGAACTGGGGATCGCCTTTCCGGTGGAGGAAGATATGGGCGATTTTCAGAGGAATATGCAGCTGGGCGAGAGCATGTCCTGCCGGTGCTACGGATTTGTGGAAAATCTGGATACGCCGGAGATTTATGACGCGGCGCTGGAAGCGCGGTTTCAGAGTATCCTGCAGGATTTCGGGCCGGATATCGTGCATATTTTCGGAACGGAATTTCCGCATACACTGGCCTGCGTCCGGGTGTTTGGGCATCCGGAGCGGACGCTGATCAGCATTCAGGGGCTGTGCAGCTGTATTGCGGAGGAGTACATGGCCGATCTGCCGATGAAGGTGCAGCGGCAGGTGACTCTGCGTGACAGGATCAGGCAGGACAGTCTCAGGCAGCAGCAGAAGAAATTCAAGAAGCGCGGGGAGCATGAGAAAGAGGCGCTCGGTATGGCAGGGCATGTGGCGGGCAGGACGGATTTTGACCGTGAGCAGACGGCGAAGATCAATCCGTCGGCAAAGTATCATTATCTGAATGAGACGCTGCGCGGCATTTTCTATCGTGACAGATGGAAGCGGACGGTATGCCAGCCCTACAGCATTTTCCTGAGTCAGGGGGATTATCCGTTAAAAGGATTCCACTACCTGCTGCAGGCGTTGCCGAGGGTGCTGGAGCAGTTCCCGGAGACACATGTGTATGTGGCGGGCAGCAATATCATTGATACCAATACATGGCAGGAGACGATGAAGCTGTCGGCTTATGGCAAATATCTGCGCAGGCTGATCAAAGACGGGCATCTGGACGGGCATGTAACGATGCTGGGCAGGCTGGCGGCGGAAGATATGAAGGCGCAGTTCTTAAAGAGCCATCTGTTCGTACTGCCTTCGGCGCTGGAAAATTCCCCCAATTCTCTTGGAGAGGCCATGCTGCTGGGGGTTCCCTGTGTGGCGGCTGATGTGGGCGGCGTACATAATCTGCTGACGGACGGCGGTGACGGTATGCTGTATCCGGCGGGAGACGTGGAGGCGCTGGCGGACAGGATCATGGAGGTCTTCACAAAGGAGGCCATTGTGGAGCGGTTTTCGGATAATGCCAGAAAACATGCGCGGGTGAACCACGATGCGGAGCAGAATTATTATCGGCTGATCCGCATTTATCGGGAGATGTTTTCATGACTTTTACGTTTGTGTCAAATTATATCAACCATCATCAGATACCGCTGTGCGAGGCGCTCCGGCGGGAACTGGGGGATGATTTTACTTTTATCCAGACCATGCCCATGGAGGAAGAGCGGGTTGCCATGGGGTGGGGCGTGGATGTGCGGCAGCTGCCCTATGTGCAGTGTCTGTACCAGGACGAGTATGCGTGCAGGAGGACGATCGCCGAGAGTGATGTAGTGCTGTTTGGCTGGTCGCAGCGGGAGGATATCGCGGCTGAGAGGCTTGCTTCCGGCAGGGTGACGATGCGCGTGAGCGAGCGGCTTTACAGAGAAGGTCAGTGGAAGGCGGTCTCCCCGCGGGGATTGGCGGCGAAATATCAGGAGCATATCAGATACCGGAAAAAGAATGTCTGTATGCTGTGTGCCGGCGCTTACACGGCGTCGGATTTTCATCTGATCGGGGCCTATCCGGGGAAGCTGTTCCGGTGGGGGTATTTTACGAGGCTGCGGACTTACAGTGAGGAGCAGTTTAACACCATGAAGGTGCAGGACGGCAGGCTGCATATCGTGTGGGCGGGGCGGTTTATTCCGCTGAAACATCCGGAGTATGTGGTGCGTCTGGCGGGGACGCTGCGGGACAAAGGCTGTCCGTTTTTCATACATATGCTGGGAGACGGGGAACTGGAGCCGCAGATCAGGCAGGACGTGGATCAGGCAGGGCTGGCGGAGTCATTCCGGTTCTATGGCTACACGGAGCCGGAGCAGGTGCGGGATGTGATGGAGCAGTGCCATATCCACCTTTTTACCAGCAATCATCTGGAAGGCTGGGGGGCCGTGGTGAATGAAGGGATGAACAGCGGCTGTGTGGAAGTGGTGAATGAACAGGTGGGGGCGGCTCCTTATCTGATCCGGCATGGGGAGAACGGGCTGATGTATCCGAAGGACAGATATGAGAAGATGGAGGCGCTGGTGCTGGATCTGTTTGAAAACTGGGAGACGCGCAGGCGTATGGGACGCGCGGCCTACGAGACGATCCGGGATGTGTGGAATGCGGAGTACGCGGCGAAAGAGCTGCTGCGGTTTGCGGAAGGACTGCTGCGCGGGGAAATCGTGCCGGGCAAAGAGGGCCCGCTTACCGCGGCGCCGATTCTGCGGCCGCGGTAAAAGGAAAGACGGGGCGGGAACCTGGAAGATATGAACGAGAAGATTAGTGTTATCATACCGGTATACAATTCGATAGACTGTCTGGAGCGATGTGTGCGGTCGATCTGTGCGCAGACATATCAGGCGCTGGAAATTCTGCTGATCGATGACGGGTCTACGGACGGAACGGGCGCGCTGTGCGAACGGCTGGCGCGGGAGGATGAACGCATCCTTGTCCGGCATAAGGAAAACGGCGGGGCTTCCTCGGCGCGGAATCTGGGCATCGGGCTGGCGACGGGCGCGTATCTGGGATTTGTGGACAGCGACGATTATATCGAGCCGGATATGTATGCGCTGATGATGCATGCCATGTGCGAACGGAAAGGGGATATCGTACAGATCTCCCGGGACGAGGTGGATGAGCAGGGACGTCGTCTGCCGGATGTGTGCATTCCGCCGGAGCAGGTCTGCTTCTGCAGTGCGGAGGATTTTCTGCGGGAACTGCTTCTGCACAGGGGGGATTGTTCGTTCTGCACCAAGCTGGTCAGGCGGGAACTGTTCGAGAGACACAGATTTCCGGAAGGTTTGCTGAACGAGGATTTCCGGCTTCTGGTGGATATGCTGCAGGAGGTACGGGGGGTTACGATTCTGCCCGGACAGTGTTATCATGTGGTGTGCCGGCAGGAGAGCACCACCCGCAGGAAAACGAAGGACAGCTTTTCCAGGGTTTTTATCGATATCGTGGACAATGCGGACAGGATGCAGGAGCTTGTGGACCGGGCGTATCCGGAACTGCATGTGTATGCGATACGGTTTAATCTGTACCAGAGGCTGGATTACCTGCTGCATGTGCCGATCGTGCAGATGACGAAAGACAATATTTTCTACGCAAAGGTGAAACGGTATTTGAGACGGCATGTTCAGGATACGGTGCGTAACCCGTATCTGACGGGAAAAAATAAGGCGTATCTGCTGCTTCTGACCGTGGCGCCGAGGACCGTGCGGCGGGTACATGCTTTTCTGCGGCGTTCTGTGTCAGGGTAAAAGGGGAAACAAATGCAGAAGACAAAGAGAAACTATATCGTTATCTTTCTGATGATCTGGGCGGTGCAGATGGCGGTCGCCTTCTATTTCTGTGTGCAGAAACAGGGATTTCATGAGGATGAATATTATACGTACTATTCCACGGCCCGCACCAACGGCTTCTATGTGGAGGACGGGCAGTGGATGGAGCGGGATACGTACCGCAATGAGTTCGTGGTTCTGCCGGGGCAGGGGTTCCGGTATGGGCTGGTGAAGCTGGTACAGTCCTGGGATGTGCACCCGCCGGTGTATTATTGGGTCTTCCATACGGCAGCCTCATTGGTGCCGGGGGTGTTTTCGAAGTGGATCGGACTGGTGGTGAACCTGGTGCTGTGGGGGATCAATATTGTACTTTTGGCGTATCTGGCATATCGGGTGAGCGGCCGCAGTGAGAGAATGGCACTGCTGGTGACGTTATTTTACGGACTTTCTCCGGCGGCCATGAGCGGCGTGGTCTTTATCAGAATGTACGAGATGCTGACGACGTTTGTTCTGCTGTGCGCTATCCTGCATGTGCGGGCGGTGGAGCATATGCTTGCAGGAAAGTGGGTGAAGCTGCCGGTGCTGCGGTGTCTTGTGCCGATGGCTGCGGTAACTTATCTGGGGTTTTTGACGCAGTATTATTATTTTATTTTTCTGTTTTATCTGGCGGCGGCGTTTGGCGTGTGGATGCTGTGGCGGGAGCGGAAGCTGTGGAACTGCGTGCGGTACGGCGTCAGCCAGGGAATCGCGTTTGCGTTGGCTTATCTGACCTATCCGGCCTGTCTGGGGCAGATGTTCCGGGGGCAGAGAGGAGCGCAGGCCACGGAGAATTTCTTTGATCTGTCGAATACGCTGGAACGGCTGGAGGTTTTCTTCGGGCTGCTGGATGAGTATGTTTTTGGGAAAATGCTTCCGGCACTGCTGTTGATGATTCTGATACTGGCGGTGACGGCTTACAGGCAGAGAAGTCTGCGGAAGTTTAAGCGGGAGATGGAGAAGGGGAATGCCGATGCGGCGGCTGTGATATTGTCTTTTTCTGTGACGGGGTATTTTCTGACAGTGTCGAAGACGGCGCTTTTGCTGGGGGATACCTCGAACCGGTATCAGCTGCCGGTCTATGGGATGATCGTACTGCTGCTGTTTCGGGCGGTATGGGTGCTGTGGAAACGGGTGCTGCCGGAGAAAGCAGGGGATTTGAACAACCGGCGAAACAAGCTCTGGCGGAAAGAGAATTTCTGTATAGCAGCGGGCGCGGCCTGTCTGCTGCTCGATCTGGCGGGTCTTCTGTCCGGAAAAGTGGTGTTTCTTTATCCGGAGGACAGGGAACAGCTGGAGTTCGCGAGGGGGAGGGAGCAGGAGAATACGCCGGTAGTCTATCTGTATGAGCCGGGCGCGGAATGGTGTATCTGGGATGTGGCGGATGAACTGTTCGTCTATCCGGAGGTTTATTTTGCAGCTGCTGACAGCGTGGAGAAAATAACGGAGGAACGGATCGAAGAGGCGGAAGCGCTGGTGGTCTATGTTGCGGACGGAGCAGACGCGGAGGCGCAGATCGGCAGGGTGAGCGGCAGCAGTACGATGAAGTATGCCGGAGCGGAGCCTGTCTTTGAGGAGAAGTACTGCAGGGTGTATTATCTGCGGTAAGATTTATTGTAAATCATAAAAGTGTTAAACCAATGGAGAAGTTGTTTCCGTTGATTTAACACTTTTTTCGTAAACGGGCTCAGCTCGTTTTTTTTTATTGTAGTTCTTTCACAAAATATCTCATTTTACGAAAGAAAAAAATGTCATGTTGCTTATCCCATTCCGTATATTACTACATTTCTACAAAAAAAGCAACCGAAAAATTTGGTCAATGAATGCAGAAATTGATTTGAACTATAGTAAACGAAATTTCTAATGTCGTTTACTATAGAAATATGGCTGATGACCGTCAATAATTCCGTCAAAGAAAGGAGAAGTAAAATGCCAAAAAGAGGAGAAAACATTTACAGGAGGAAGGATGGAAGATGGGAGGGAAGAATACTGCAAAGCTGTGAATCCGGCAAAAGAAAATATCGCTCGGTATATGGGAAAAGTTATCATGAAGTAAAGCAGAAAATGATGACAGCCCGGCTGGCAGTGCAGGCCGGATGCCAGAAGGACCAGACACTTGCACAGACGGCCGAGGCATGGATGCAGTCACAGTCGGTTTATTGGAAAGCGGGTACCGTATCCGCATACCGGCAAATGCTGAATAAATATATCATTCCCGGTATGGGCAGTATGCCCGTCAGGCAGATTACAAGTCGAACACTGCATGAATTTGCCGGCAGGGTAAGACAGAAGGACGGCAGTCTGCTTTCCAGAAATTACATGTTTCAAATCTGTTCCATGGTGCGCAGGATCATAATCTATGCCAACAGGCAGTTTGATGGCGGACTGACTATTCCGGTGAATCCTGTCAGCAAAGAGCAGCAGCACAAGATTATGCTGCCCAGCGAAGCGACTCTGTCGATTCTGCAGGATTATTTATATGCCAACAGCGATGATGATACCTGTCTCGGTATTATGATCGCATTGCATACAGGAATAAGAGTTGGAGAGCTGAGTGCTCTGCGATGGAAAGATATTGACCTGAAAGAAGGTAACTTGTATATCAGGCAGACCATACTGCGTGTGCGGAATGAGATCAGGCAGGAAAACACAAAGGCTGTAACGCAGATTGTGATGCAGATGCCAAAGTCATCTGATTCGTCCAGAATCATTCCGCTGCCGCCCGGACTGCTTTCGATGCTGCGGCCGCACGAGAAAGCAAAGGAAGATTACGTAGTCAGCGGTGTGAAAGCTGCCTGGGCTGAGCCACGTACGATTCAGTACCGGTTTAAGAGCATTCTGAGAAAGTGCGGCATCGAATACTTCAATTTTCATTTGCTCCGTCATACGTTTGCCACCAGATGTGTTTCCCTGGGACTTGATGTAAAAAGCCTGAGCGAGATACTGGGACACAGCAGTATTCAACTGACGTTAAAGCTCTATGTCCATTCTTCGATACAACAAAAGCGGCAGCTGATGCAGCAGTATGATGCCGTGCTTCTCTGATCGGACCTGTATTTCATGTCTTCTTTGACACAAATATCCATGAAATGAGAGGCACGGATCAGCCGTCAAAAATCTTGTCAGAAATTCATCCGTTGCGCTTTTTCTCACATGTTAGAGGTCTGTTTCGTAAAATGAGATATTTAACGAAATGTATTGTTTCCCGAATCATCAAATAAAATTCAGCAGGTCTTTGGACGATTGCGTATTATATAGCGGCAAAAGGGGCAGCTGTCATGTGGATAAAGGATTGGCTCCGACATCTGGGACTGCCAGAGAAGAAAAAAGTTTCGAGCAGATACAAAAAGAACCAGGAACATATCAGACAGGTCAAAAAAAGAAAGCAAAGAGAATGGCGGGCACGCGTAAAATACAGAATCCTGCAAAGAAAACGGCTTATGATCATAACCGGAAGTCTTTTGGTATTGCTCCTTATGATAACGGGCGGAATCGGAATTGTCAGAGCGATGGGGAAAAACCGTCTGTATGAAAAGGCAGACAGGAAACAGCCTGAGATGATAAAGACCGCTCCGGAAGAAGTCCTGCAAGAGGAAGAAGAAACAGAATGGAAGGAAGGATGGGTCAGATATCAGGGAAATATTTATGAGTATAAAAGCGATATCCTTACTTTTCTCGTTATGGGAATCGACAAGAACAAAGATGTGGAGAAAACGGAGGAAGGGACGGATGGTGGTCAGGCAGATGCGTTGTTTCTCGTAGTCGTGGATCCATCTGACCGGACTTTGAAGATTGTAGGGATCAACAGAAATACGATGACTGATATTGCCATTTATGATGAAAACGGTGATATAACTGCTACAGTCAAGGCACAGATTGCGGTACAGCATGGCTTCGGGGACGGCATGGAAGAAAGCTGTGAATACCAGAAGAAGGCGGTAGAGAATCTTTTCTACGGACTGCCGATCCATGGATATGCGGCGGTCAATATGAAAGCCATCTCTACGATCAATGACGCCGTAGGAGGTGTGGAGGTAACGGTTCTGGAAGATCTGACCAGAAAGGATAAGAGTCTTGTAAAGGATGCGAAAGTTCATCTGACAGGGAAAACTGCTTTCTGGTATGTGCAGTACCGCGATACAACTGTGTTTGGCTCGGCAGATTTAAGACTTGCCAGACAGAAGCAGTATCTGAACGGGTTTGTGGCGGCGGCAAAAAAAGCGGCAAAAGAAAATATTTCGGTAATACTGGATCTGTACCAGGCTGTCATGCCGCAGATGGTCACTGACGTCTCTCTGGATGAAGTGGCTTATCTGGCGCCGCTCCTTGTGGATTACCGTTTCAGCGATAACAGTTTCTACACAATGACCGGAGAGACCGTTGCTGGAGAACAGTTTGAGGAATTTTACGTAGATGAGACTGCTTTATATGAGTTGATCCTGGAGGTTTTTTATGAAAAAGTGGAATCGATGGAATAAGTTACTGGCGGTGGCTTTGGCAGCTGCCTCTGTCACAGGCTGTGCGGGAAGCCGGCCTGAGAGTGCAGCGGAAGAAAATATCATGGAGGAAGAAACAGCAGGTTCGGTTGAGCCGGGGGAGGCAGGCGGAATCGGGATTGGCAGTATGACCCTGGAGGAAACAGCGCCGGAAGAGACAAAGGAGACAGCGTCGGTAATCCTCCGGGAGAGTGCGCAGGATGCACAGGTGGATTTCCGGGCCTTAAAGGAAGAAAACCCCGAGATCTTTGCGTGGATTTATATACCGGATACGTCCATTGACGCTCCTGTTGCACAGAGCGGCGAGAGCGATGAGTACTATGCAAGTCATAATATTACAAAAGAAAATGATGAAAACGGTGCACTTTATATCGAAGCAGCCAATCTGACTTCCATGTGTGACTTTAACACTGTAATACACGGCAACACTGCGGAAGATGGGGAGAGCGGACTGTTTGCGGAGCTGTATCAATTCTCAGATCCGGATTATTTTGACAGTCATGAACAAATGTACCTTTATTTGGAAGATAATGTGCTTACTTATGAGATTTTTGCGGCCTATGAGAGAGAAAACAACAGTCTGATCCGCACCTATGATTTCACCTATCTTTCCGGCTGCGATCAATTTCTAAAAGATATGTACGGCATCAGAAGCATGAATATGATGATCAGGAGCGGTTGGGAGGATGTAACACCCTACCATTTTCTGGTCACTCTGACGACAAGCAGAGGAAAAGATTCAGACAGCCAGTTTGTAGTGCTGGCAGCCTTGATCGAGGATCCGGCCGGTACGATCGACCGGGCAGTCATGGAATAACGTCGGCCGGATAATGAGCACGGTATTTCCATTCGGGAAACCGGATGTAAATATAAAACCACACTTAGGCTTTGAAAGGAGGAATGAAAACATGATGAAAAAAGCATTTGCGTTGGCAATGGCCGGCGCGATGGTAGTCTCCATGCCTGTTATGGCAGCTACGAGTCCGACAGCGTCTGCTGTGGCATCTCAGGCGGTCGTAGCATCAGCAGCACCCAGTGCACCCGTTACGAACAATGCGGCAGTTGTTGCATCCAATGGCATGAACAGCGCGGAAACAGCAGTTGCGTCTGCGGCATCGGCGGAGGGTAAGACGGTAGGAGAGTATATGAACAATGCGGTTACGGAATTACCCGGCCTTGAGAATGTGACACCTGTAGGACAGGGAGGTCACGTGATCATCAACGGCGCACCGAGTAACCAGACATTTTCTGTATTGAAGCCGCATAGTGCATATGTTTCTTATGCAAAGACATTTGCAAACGGACTGGGCGGCAAAGTGCTGAATGTGGCAACGATCAAGGCATCCGTATCATTCAATACGGCGACAGTCAACTTCTATGCAAAAGGCGTTAAGGCCGGACAGAACATCAAGGTATACCAGTATGTAAATGGTTCCTGGGTGGAAGTGGAAGTGACAGAGATCAGAAATGACCATGTTGTAGTCAACATGACATCTCTTGGAACACTTGCATTTATTGAGCTGCCTGCAGCACAGTAATGCAGACACCCTGCAGAGCGCTGCCTGCCGGCAGAGACAGGGTGAAAGTTATATTAATTTGCATAATTACTTGTGTGTGATCGTTCATGCACGATTAATTAGTAAGGTTTTCAACCGGGTGTGGGATTCATGCATGCCGCCGCTTCGGCGGCGGTATGTGTGGAAAAAAGAATTTTCTGAGAAAAGAATTTTTAAGATTTTTAAGGATAGAAAAAATGATATAGAACCGACGGCTGTGAGGAGAAAGCGTATGGATGGGGCAAAAATATATACGGGTTCTGGTGATGACATAATGATAGGTACTCTGGAAATGCCGGAGATGAGACAGCCTGTCAGCAAAAGATTTTTATACAGGGCGGCCAAAAGAATATCAGATATCGTGATCTCTGTACTGGGACTTGCGGTCTTGTCTGCAGTATTTGTCATAACGGCGCTGGCCATCGCGCTGGAAGACGGCGGGCCCGTTTTCTACGCGCAGAAGCGTATTGGAAAAGACGAAAAGGAATTTAAGATCTATAAATTCAGGAGTATGTACAAAAACGCCGAAGCGCTCCATGAAAACCTGCGTGAGGAATACGGATGCAGGGATGTTTCCTTCAAGTTACAGAATGATCCAAGGGTGACGAAGGTCGGCAGAGTGATCCGAAAGTTTAATATAGATGAGCTTCCCCAGCTGATCAATATCATAAAGGGGGATATGAGCCTGGTAGGGCCAAGACCTTTGCCTGTCTATGAATATGTGGACGAGCAGAGGCAGTATGGAAAAAGATACATAAAGCGGTACGCGGTCCCGCAGGGACTTACCTGTATATGGCAGATCTCAAACAGAGCATCCGTTGATTTTGAAAAGAGAATGCAGCTGGATGTGGAATATGCCGAGAAGAGCGGGTTGTGGATGGACTTGAAACTGGTCGTAAAAACATTTGTTTTTACAGTGACCGGCAGGGCGGCCTATTAAGGAGAAAGAACATGGCAGTATTAGTATGCGGCGGAGCCGGCTACATCGGTTCCCATATTAACAAACAGCTGCATATGGAAGGGTATGAGACAGTCGTATTTGACAATCTTGTTTATGGCCACCGGGAAGCTGTTAAGTGGGGCTATTTTGAACAGGGCGATCTGGGTCATATAGAAGAGATCGAGAGCGTGTTTGAAAAATACAAGATCGAAGCGGTCTTTCATTTGGCGGCTTATGCCTATGTGGGAGAAAGCGTTACAGAACCGGAAAAATATTATGATAACAATGTTGCAAATACCTTGAATCTACTCAAAGTTATGAGGAGGCATGGATGCAGTAAGATTATTTTTTCTTCTACCTGTGCCACTTATGGGGAACCGGAAAGCGTACCGATCACGGAAGACATGCCACAGAATCCGGTAAATCCATACGGGGCCACGAAGCTGATGGTGGAGCGGATCCTGAAAGATTATCATGCTGCATATGGTATGGAATTCGTGGTGCTCAGATATTTTAATGCAGCGGGGGCAGATCCGGAAGGAGAAATAGGAGAGCACCACGATCCCGAAACACATATCATACCGCTGCTGTTGGATGCGGCAGGCGGGAAACGGGAAGAAATTAAAGTATTCGGGACGGACTATGATACGGATGATGGAAGCTGTGTACGGGATTATATTCACGTGTTCGATCTCGCAACGGCGCATTTGCTGGCGCTGCATTATCTGGAGCAGGGCAGGGGAAGTGATTTCTTTAATCTGGGCAATGAAGTGGGCACCTCGGTGCTGCAGGTGGTAGATTCTGTAAAAAGAGTCACGGGACGGGAGTTTAAGGTGACGTTGACAAACAGACGCCCGGGTGATCCGGCCAGACTGGTTGGAAGCAGCCGCAGGGCGCGGGAACTATTGGGATGGAAACCTGTGTATGGGGACATTGATAAGATTGTGGAGCATGCGTGGAAATGGCATGAGGAAGCGGGATATTAGATATTCAGCCGATGAGGTGAACAATGGTTTCAATAATAGTTCCTGTATATAATACCGGGATAGCTGTAAAAAAGTGTGTAGACAGTTTGATTCAGCAGTCATATCAGGATATTGAAATCATCTTGATAGATGATGGATCTGATCATGAAACGGCAGATATTTGTGACAGACTTGAACAAGAGAATGATAAGGTGATTGTCTATCATTGTCAGAATCGCGGCGTATCGGCCGCCAGAAATTATGGGATAGAAAAAGCCGGTGGAAAGTATATTTTCTTTGCTGATTCCGATGATTATGCAGAATCGCAAATGTTGGAAGTAATGGTCGGTACAGCGGAGAAATACCGTATGCAACTGATCATTGCAGGATATTATTTTGACACACCATATATGTCTGACGGTCAACAGATGTATAAAAGCATAGAACAGAAAATTCCGTCATGCAGGATAGATACGAAGGGTGAACTGAGAGCAGAGATGATATATCTGTGGGATTCATCTCTTATGTATAATATCTGGAATAAATTGTTTGAATCGAAGATTATAAAGGAAAATCAAATCTGTTTTCCGCTTGGAAAAACGTTCAACGAAGACAGAGATTTTGTAAGGAAATATCTGTGTCATATACAAACAGCTTATGTTATAGGGGATTGCTTCTATCATTACATCCGTGAAAATGAGATGGGCGCAACGAATGTCTATCGGTCTGATATGCTGGCGATTCGAAAAGAAGAATTTTCCTGTCTGAAAAATTTCTTCAAATCTCTTGAAATATATAACGGCGAGTCAAGGGAATATGTATCCAGAGAACATTTTGACCGGATTGTGGCGACTGTCGAAAACATGTTTCATGGAAATATGACGGCGGGAGAGATAAGATGCGAAATCCGGAAAGTCATGAAGGACGATGATACACGATATGCAATGAAATATACAAGACCTAAATCAAAAAAAATGAAAGTACTTTATCTGGTATTCAGGACACATAATACGGTCATTATTTTTACGGTTATGAAAGTAATATACCTATTGAGAAAAAAGTATCCCGTATTGTTTTACCGGCTGCGGCAGAGCAGATAGACAGGAGATTCAAGAATGAAGGTGTTTTTTATAAACCCGCCGTTCAAAGCTGAATATGGTAAGTTTTCAAGGGAAAACCGAAGTCCGGCGATCACGAGAAGCGGAGCGTTATACTATCCGTTATGGCTGATCTATGCGGCAGCAGTATGTGAGAAGGATGGATTTGAAGTTTGCTTTCTTGACGCGCCGGCCAGGCCTTTAAATGAGGAAGAGAGCCTTTCTGTTGTCAGGAGAGACGGACAGGGTACGAAGCTGTTTGTGTTAGACACGAGTACGCCATCTATTTACAGTGATATAAAGTTTGCAGAGAAATTGAAGGAAATGTTTCCTGAATCCAAAGTGGTACTGGTGGGGACGCATCCATCGGCTTTGCCGGAAGAAACATTATGTATCAGTGAGCAGATAGATGCGGTGGCCAGACACGAGTTTGACTATATTGTACGGGATCTTGCAAGAGCTGTCAGAGATGACGGCAGCTGGAGCAATGTGAAGGGAATAACCTATCGGGAGAACGGCGAAATATATGCAACAGAGGATATGCCGTTCATAGAACAACTGGATGATATTCCTTTTGCAGCAGAATTCATAAAAAAGTATTTGAATCCAGAAGATTACTTTTTTGCACCGGCAGCATTTCCGGAAATTCAGATCTTCTCTGGAAGGGGATGCATGGCGAGATGTGATTTCTGTGTTTATCCACAGACTATGCATGGGCACAGGTATCGCCTGAGAACACCGGAGAATGTGGCAGCTGAATTTGAGTATATCGCACAGAACTTCCCGGATGTGAAGGAAATTGTTTTTGAAGATGATACATTCACGGTGAAGAAAGAACGGGTGATTGCTATCTGCGAACTGCTGATTCAGAAGGGACTGCATAAGAGATTTAGATGGCTGTGCAATGCAAGAGTAAATTTGGATCTTGAAACGATGAAGAAAATGAAACAGGCAGGATGCCATTTGATCATTCCCGGGATTGAAAGCAGTGATCAGCAGATTCTGAATAATATCAAAAAAGGCATTACGATCAGGCAGGTTTATGAGTATGTGGTCAATGCCAGAAAAGCCGGTTTGCTGGTTCATGCCTGCTATATGGTGGGGAATAACGGTGAGACCAGGGAGACAATGCAGGGGACATTAAAACTTGCTCTAAAGCTGAACACCGATACGGCACAGTTTTATCCTCTGCTGCCTTTTCCGGGAACAAAAGCATATGCCTGGGCGAAGGAAAACGGATATATAAGAGGTGGGTATGCCGATTATGTGAAGGAAGACGGTACGATTAACAGCCTTCTTGAGCTGCCGGGGCTGAGCAGTGATGAAATGGTCGCGTTTTGTGATCAGGCGAGGAAGAAATATTACTTACGTCCTGCGTATATTTTGCACCGTTTGTGTGTTGGTTTCAGAGATTGGGAGGACTTGAAAAGATCATGGAAGGCGTTCCGGTCGATAAAAAAATTTCTGTTTAAATAAACGGTGCACATGTAGATTTCTATATTTGTGAAAAGATGGTAAAACATGATGGAAAGACTTATATCAATTATCGTGCCAGTATATAACGTAGAGATGTATCTAAAACGTTGTATTGAAACAGTAATAAAACAAACATATAAAAATTTGCAGATAATTTTAGTTGACGACGGTTCAAATGACACATCTGGGATGATTTGTGATGCTTATGCAAATATTGACAATAGGATTCAAGTAATACATAAAATTAATGGAGGCCTGTCTGATGCCCGTAATGTTGGAATTGATGTTGCAACGGGAGATTACCTTATGTTTGTTGACAGTGATGATTGGCTAAGAGAAGACTGTGTTGAGGTATTAGCTCAAGTGTTGCAAGTTAGTACAAAAAAAATTAGTGCATGTGCATATCTAAAGATTCGTGAAGGAGAGGCTAATAAGAAAAAAAGAAAGCAAGGCACAGGGGATTATGTTGAGGAATGGACAATAGAGGAGACATATAAACACCTGTTTCTATATCAAAAAATTGATAATAGTGCGTGTGCTAAATTATATGAGAAATCTTTGTTTCGTGAAATCCGCTTTCCAGTTGGAAAATTGTATGAAGATCAGTTTACTGTATATAAGTTATTTCATATTGCTCAAGGTGTTGTTTATGTAGACCAGGAAATGTATTTTTATTGTAATCGGCAGGGAAGTATACAAAATACAAATTTTTCACTTCGTAAGATGGATGAATTGCAAGCGGCAAAAGAATGTGTGAGTTTTATTATGGATAATTATCCTCAACTTTCAGAAGAGGTAAATTGTAGATTGATTAGCTCATGTTTTCATATTTTATTTGCAATTAATGATAAAAAGAAATGGGAACAGCAAGTGAATCATTTACAGGGAATAATTAGGCAATACAGAAGGAGAATGATTTTTGGAAAAAATGTAAGTAAGAAGGTTCGTTTTGGATGTTTAAGTACTTGTTTCGGATTTGGCCTTACTCAATGGATATATAGAAAAACTGGAGTGGGTGGAAGAATAAATATATAATTCTTATATGGAGGAATGAACCGATATGGCATTTTATATCTGGATATATATAGCACTTATTGTTTTTTGGATAATAATACAATTGTCTTTTAATGTTCAGGAGAAGAGAACTAATAGGATAATATATTTCCAAAATTCGCTTTTATTTTTGTATGCGATTGGTGTTGTA
>OFFX01000876.1_pt1 | contig 23456 bp, 23 predicted proteins | sample 1521511 | NCBI WGS metagenome assembly OFFX01 (sample SAMEA3504125, study PRJEB24116) | mouse gut metagenome | biome: mouse gut; feature: mouse-associated habitat; material: faeces | place: Denmark | collected 2011
GCTTGCCGCCTTGAAGTTTGAAGTCTTGCAGAAAGTAGGTGAAGCCGTTGGCAACATTCAAACATATAGCTACGGAGTTATCGCTTGATATAATTAAAGAATTGGAAAGCCAGTCAACGCAGCTGGCATAATTGGGAAACACTTTAACAAACTTAAACGAGTTGTCTAAAAAAGTGTGACGATCCAGCTTATTACCACAAAGATCCCCAGCCAGCCCCGCTGAGGATCTTTGTTTTCAACATATCTAAGCCATCCCGGCCTTGCCCTGCCCCTGGCAGAGGAAGAAGGGTTCCCGTCAGGCGCAGTTGGCATACTGTGACATATACAGCCTGAAATACTCTCCCTGCAGCGCCATCAATTCCTCATGGGTCCCCTTCTCCAGGATATTCCCTTTATCCACATACATGATGCAGGAGGCATTCTTGATGGTAGAGAGCCTGTGGGCGATGATAAAGGAGGTGCGCCCTTTCAACAGCTCATTCAGACCCTTTTGCAGCACGATCTCAGTCTCTGTGTCGATGCTGGAGGTCGCTTCATCCAGGATCAGGATCTTCGGGTCGGCAAGCAGAGCCCGGGCAAAGGAGATCAACTGGCGCTGCCCGGCGGAAAGGCGGCTTCCCCGCTCATTCACTTCCGTATAATAGCCGTTTTCCATCTCCATAATGAAATCATGGGCGCATACGGTCTTGGCTGCCTGTATCACTTCCTCGTCAGTGGCAGTAAAATTGCCATAGCGGATGTTGTCCATGATGGTGCCGGAAAAGATGAAACTGTCCTGCATCATGACCCCCATCTGCGCCCGGAGGGAGTGGATGGTCACATGGGAGATATCCGTCCCGTCGATCAGGATACGCCCGCCGTCCAGATTGTAAAAACGGCTCAGCAGGTTCACCAGGGTGGTCTTCCCGGCCCCGGTAGGCCCTACAATGGCGAAGGTCTCCCCTTCCTTTGCGTGGAAATTCACATTGTCCAGGATCTTTACCGCAGGCTCATAGCTGAAAGTCACATTCTCAAAGGACACATCCCCATGGATCGGGGGCATTTCCGTTGCCCCCGGCGCATCCTTTACCGACACCGGCTCGTCAATGGTCTCAAAGATACGCTCCAGGTAGGAGATGGCGGTAAGCAGGGAATTGTAAAACCCTGCCAGGGTGTTGATGGGTGTCCAGAACCGGCTCACATAGGCGGTAAAGGCCACCAGCACACCCACGGTGATAGGGGAGGAGGCATCAAACATCCAGTGGATCCCCAGCACATAAATGGCGGAGGTGGTGATCATGGAGATCACGTCCACACTGGGCCCCATGGTAAAATTATACATCACCGCCCGCATCCAGGACTTCCGGTAACTGGCGCTCAAGTCGTTGAAAATACTGGAGTTCATTTCCTCCCGCACAAAGGACTGGGTGACCCGGATACCATTGATGCTTTCAGCGATATAAGCGTTCAGGTTGGACTGCTTATTGCTCTGTATCTGCCATGCCATGCGCTGGCGCTTTTTGATAAAAACCACCACAAAGGCAAGCAGGGGCAGGCCGCACAGGCACAGCAGCGTCAGGCGTACATTGGTAAGGAGCATAAAAGCAATTATGAAAAACAGGTTGCACAGGTCTGTAATGGTATTCAGGATACCGTTGGAGAGCAGGTCACTTAAACTGTTTACATAATTTACCACCCGCACCTGGATCTTCCCATGGGGCCTGTCGTCATAATAGGAAAAAGGCAGTTCCTGCAAATGCTGGAAGATATCGCTGCGGAGCTGGTGGATGATCTGCTGCCCGATCTGGTTGGTGTGCTTGATCTTGTACCGCAGGCTGAAAGCGGAATACAGGGCGGCAAGGAGGGTCAGCCCGCTGAAAAGGGCGACCCCTCCCATATCCTTTGCAGGGATGCTCTCATCCATGATCTGCCGGAAAAACTGGGGGATCAGCATGGTAAAAGCGGAGGCAGTGAGCATCAGGAAAGCCACCGAAAGGAAACGTTTCCGATAGGGCTTTAAGTAGCACAGCAGCCGCTTAAGCTGGTTGATATCAAATTTATCTTCTAAGACCTCGTCTACATCATATTTATTACGGGCCATAAACAATCACTCCTTTCTTTGCTAAAGCTTTCAGGCTTTGGCGGCCGCCGGGAAGGGAAGGATCTCCCCCATTGGCCGGGGGATCTCCCCGTACTGGTGGCGGTAAGCGCTGGCGTAATAACCGTTTTTGGCAAGCAGCTCCCGGTGTGTCCCCTGCTCAATGATCCGCCCTTCGTCCATCACCAAGATCAGGTCAGCATCTTTGATAGAAGAGATCCGGTAGGCAATGACGAATATGGTGCACTGGCCGTTGAGCTTTTTCAACTGGTTCTGGATGTAGCTTTCCGTCTCCATATCCACAGCGGAGGTGGTATCGTCCAGGATCAGGATAGAGGGCTTTTTCAGCAGCGCACGGGCAAGGGAGATCCTCTGCTTCTGCCCGCCGGAGAGCCCCACCCCCCGTTCCCCTACAATGGTATCGTACCCTTCGGGCATTTTCCGGATAAAGTGGTTGGCATCCGCCATGATAGCTGCCTGGCGGATCTCCTCAAAGGAGCACTCCGGGCGGCCGTAGGCGATATTCCCTTCAATGGTATCTGAAAAGAGGAAGATATCCTGCATGGCCATTCCGATATTGTCCCGCAGTTCATGCAGGTCAAGATCCCTTACGTCGATGCCGTCCACCAGGATGCGCCCGTTGGAAGCGTCCATAAAGCGGCACAGCAGGTTCATGACCGTGGATTTCCCTGCGCCGGTGGAACCCAGGATACCGATGGTCTGTCCCTTTTTGGCGGTAAAGCTGATATCGCCTACGATCTCTTCCCCGTCTGCGGTGTAGGAGACCTCCTGGAACTCCACATTCCCCTCCAGCTTTCTGCCTTCCACAGGGGCAATGGGGGTCTTGATCCCTGGCTCTTCCATATAAGTATCGTAGATCTTTTCCACGGAGGTGATAAAACGGTGGATGTCGTTGACCCACCACCCTGCCATCCGCAAAGGGACAGTGAGCATCCACAGATAACCGTTTACCGTCACCAGGTTCCCCAGGGTGATCTCCCCCTGGATCACCATATAGCCGCCGTAAAGCATCAAGATCACATTCAGCAGGTAAGAGAGCACCTCAAAAACGGGAAGGTATTTCATCCACACCTGGGAGGAGGCAAGCTGGGCTTCCATGTAGGCATCATTTTCCCGGTTGAACTTTTCCATCTCAAAGTCTTCCTTGGCAAAAGCCTTTACCACCCGGTTGCCACTGACGTTCTCCTGCACGAAAGCGTTCAGGGAGGAGAAGCAGTTGCGGATATGGGCGAAAGTAGGGCGCACCGCTTTTGACTGCCGGAAGGTGGTAAGGGCCGTAAAGGGCAGCACCAGGAGCATCAACACCGCCAGCTTGCTGTTTACGGTAAAGATCATAAATAGGGCAAAGGCAAACAGCAGCACATTTTCGTAGATACAGTAGATCAGGTAGGCCACGCAGTGCCGTATGGCCTCCATATCGCCGGTCTGGCGGCTCATCAGGTCACCAGTTTTTTTCCGGTTATAAAAGGCAAAGTCCTCTGAGAGGAGCTTGCGGAAGACCGCATCCCGCATGTCGAAAAGTACGCCCTGGGAACAGGTCTCAAAGACTACCTGGTAGGAAAACCGCAGTACGCTGCGGGTAAGGGTCACCAGCAGCAAGACCACGATCAGCCGCGGCAGCAGCCCGAAGTTCCCGCCCTGGATCACATCGTCCACAATAAGGCCGGAAATATAAGGGTTTACGATGGCAAGGATGGAGATCAAAGTGGTCATTACAAGCCCTAAAATCAGCAGGCCGCAGTACTTTTTCAAAAATCCCCAAAACCATTTCATGGGAGCCATAAAAAATTCCTCCTGTAAATTTAAGAATTAGTTGCGAAATAACTATTGTCAATTTTATTGATTTGAGGTAAAAATAAAATGTACTATCTTGCAGGTTACCTGTCTTTTATTGTTATGCGTGAAAACGTGGAAAAATGGAGGATATCATGGAATGGGAAGATACAGTCTTAGGAGAGGACTTTAACCCTGCCTTTCTTTTTACCTGGAAAGGGATCCAAAGGAAGGATGCGGAGAACTACCATAAACACGACCATCTGGAGCTGTGCTATGTGATGTCAGGCAGGGGACGCCACCGGCTTGGGGGGAAGATCCATGAGGTGGGGGAAGGGGATCTGATCCTGATCAACGCAGGGGAGTACCACCAGCCTCTCCTGGGGGAAGGGGAGGGGCCCCTTGTGGTGTTTTATGTGGGGGTCACCAATATCTACCTGGAAGGGCAGGGGGCAAACTGCCTGCCAATATCCGGGGAGGGCCCTGTGCTGCACACATCCGGGGAACTGAAAATGAAGCTGGCGCGGCTGTGTATTTATATGGAAGCGGAAAAGGAGATGGGGCGTTTTGGCAGGCATTTTATGATGAAGACCTATGCCATGCAGATGCTTTTGCTGTTCCTGCGGGAACAGGAACAGCCCCAGGGGGCGAAGCCCCTGGATAAATGCGCTTTCGAGTCCGCCAACCGGAAATACCTGGTGGAGAAGATCCTGGACTATTTCGAAGAGCACTATGCCCAGAAGATCTCCTTAGACCAGATAGCCGGGAATATGTACTTGAGCCCTTTTTACATCTCCAAGATCTTCAAGGCGGAGACCGGGGAGACACCCATCCATTTCCTGATTGAGATCCGCATGGAAAAGGCCAGGGAGATGCTCCTTGGGGAGCCGGGGCTGAGCATCCAGGAGGCGGCGGCCAGGGTGGGGTATGAGGATGCATACCATTTCAGCAAGCTCTTCAAAAAGAAATTCGGGGTGGCGCCGTCAGCCATGAGAAGGCAGGAGCCGGAAACGTGAAAACTTTTGGGAAAGAAAAATGAGAATCGTCAAAGAAGCGGAAGAACGCAAAAACCAGATCCTGGATGTGGCGGAGCGCCTTTTTGGAACCAAGGGCTTTGACAATACCAGCATCAATGATATCATAAATGAAATAGAGATCGCCAGGGGAACCCTGTACTATCATTTTAAGTCAAAGGAAGATATCCTGGATGCCATGATCGGGCGGATGACGGTAAAGCTGGCAGAGAGGGCTTCCGGGATCGGCGCCCAAAAAGATATACCGGTATTGCAGCGCCTGACCATGATGCTCCTGGCCCTTCAGGTGGAGGGAGCCCTTGGCAACGAGATCCTGGCCCAGGTACATAAGCCCCAGAATGCCCTGCTGCACCAGAAGATGCAGCAAAGGCTGCTGGCGGAGATCACCCCTTTATTTGCCGGGCTGATCCGGGAGGGCCAGGCCCAGGGGATCTGCCAGACAGAATACCCCTCAGAGGCGGCGGAGATGGCCCTGGTGTATACCAACACCGTATTTGACGCCCTGGCTGAGGGCAGCCAGGAAGAACAAAGGGGAAAGGCGGCGGCGTTTATCTATAATCTGGAACGTTTGCTGGGGATGGAGAAGGGAAGTATGCAGGAGGCGATCCTCCCGCTGTTTCACAAAGGAACTTAAGGGTTCCTTTGTTTTAAAGGATACTACCGACTGGCGTTCAGTCTATAAAAGGAGTTTAATATGAATAAGAAATTGATCTGGAACGATATCAAACAAAATAAGCTCTCCTCCGGGGCGGCCCTGTTTTTTATGGCGGTCTCCGCCACGCTCCTTGCCCTTACAGTGCTGCTCTTTTCCGGCCTGCTGGGTGCCATAGAGGGGCTCATGGACAAAGCCCAGGTTCCCGACTATATGCAGATGCATGCAAAGGAGGGGGAGGATGGGCAGGCAGGCTGGCAGCAGGCCCTTTGCTCCTTTGCGGAGGAACATGGGGAAGTCAGGGGCTGGCAGCTTTGCGGTTTCCTGGAACTGAACAACACCCAGATCACCCTGGGGGGCCATTCCCTTGGGGACAGTACCCAGGACAATGGGCTGTGCCTCCAGGGAGAGCGGTTTGACTATTTACTGGATATGGAAAACCAGATCCCACAGGTTCTGCCGGGAGAGGTGTATGTGCCTGTGTGCTACCGGGACAGGTACCAACTGTCAGTGGGGGATACCATGGTCATTGGCAATGCGATGATAACCGATGATACCATGGCGGTGGGGGATAGCATGGCGGCCAATGGCGCTGCCTGGGATGGGGGAGGCTGCCGGCTTGTGATCGCCGGGTTTATCCGGGACGGCCAGATGAATTCCATGATGGCCTCATCCAAACGGTTTCTGGTAAACCAGGCAGACTATGGGAGGATAAAGGCATGGGGCAATGCCAGGGAAGAGTACCTGGTGGAGTTCCTGCTCCATGAGGGGACAGATACCAATGCCTTTGCCCAGGCATATGCAGAGGCGGGGCTTCCTGCCAATGGGCCGGCCATCACAAGGCCATTGGTGAAGATGATGAACGCCTTATCGGATGGGACAATGATTTTTGTGCTCTTGCTTGTGAGCCTTGTGGTGGTGCTGATCTCCCTGCTTTGTATCCGCTTCCTGTGCCTGACGCAGATGGAACGGGAGCGCCGGGAGGTTGGGATGTTAAAGGCCCTGGGGATCGGCAGAAGGGATATCGTGGGGTTATATTTTGGGAAATACCTTCTCCTTTCCGGCTGCGGGGCGCTCCTTGGCCTGCTGGGGGCAGGTCTCCTGAAGAGACCCCTGGAAAGGCAGGTACAGGAGCTGTACGGGGCAGCGCCCAAAGACGCAGGCACCGCCGCCCTGGGGCTGGCGGCAGTGCTGGCTGTCCAGGGGAGCATCTTGCTTTCCCTCCGGCGTTCCCTGAAAAAAACAGAAAAGCTCTCCGTGCTGGAAGCCCTGTTCCCGGACAGGGGACGGGAGGCAGGGGCGGGAGGGCGCTGGCTGATGGGCATGGTAGCCGCCGCCGGTGCTTTTCTGATCCTGGTGCCCCAAAATCTCTACCACACCATGTCTGCGCCGGATTTTGTGGCCTATATGGGCATTGGGCAGGGAGAGATCCGCATGGATCTGGGGCAGAGGGCGGATATTGACAGCACCACAAAACAGATCGTCTCCAGGCTGGCCAGGGATGCCCAGGTGGATAAGTACGTGGTGCTGCGCACCAGCCTTTGCAGGGCGGTCCTGCCAGAGGGAGGGACGGTGAGCCTTAAGGTGGAGACCGGCGACCACAGCGCTTTCCCGGTAAAGTATTTGGAAGGGGCGGCGCCGGAAGGGGCGGCAGAGATCGCCTTATCCTCCATGAATGCAGAGGAACTGGGAGTGTCCCTGGGGGATACTTTGCTGCTGTCTGTTGAGGGCAGGGAGAGGGCGTATACTGTCTGCGGCATCTATTCCGATATTACCAATGGCGGCAGGACAGGGAAAGCCCGGCAGGTGGGCAGGGACACCCCTGCCCTGTGGAGCGTGCTGTATGTATCCTTAAAGGATTCCCGGGGAAAAGAACAGTGGATGGAAAGTTACCGCCAGATGGGGGCGGAGGTGACGGATATCAACACCTATGTGAGGGATACCTATGGCCAGACCCTGGAACAGCTCCGGCTGGCTTCCCTGGTGGCCACAGCCATTGCCGTGCTAGTGACTGCGGTGGTGGCGGCGCTGTTTATGCGCCTGCTGGTAGAAAAAGACCGCTATGTGATCTCCCTGTATAAAGCCCTGGGATATACAGGGAGGGAGATGAAAGGGGCCTATTTTGGAAAAGGGCTTTTCCTCCTGCTGGCAGGGGTGGCCGCAGGGCTTGTGTTGGGGAACCTGCTTGGGGAGCGCCTTTGCGGCATGGCACTGAGATCCTTTGGGGCGGACAGCTTCCGGTTTGTGGTCTCCTGGCCTTGGGTGCTGCTGGGCATCCCCTGTGCCATGGTTCTCCCCGCCGCCCTGGCAGTCTGGGGAGGCATCGGGGAGATCGGGCAGGTGGGAGCCTGGGAGTGCTGTAACGGGAAAGGGCAGACATAAGAGAGAAGGAGAGGGATATGTGTGGAACAAACCAGGAAAGAAATACAGGGAACCAATTACTGCGGGTAGAGGGATTGGAAAAAGAGGGGATACTGCAGGGGGTGTCTTTCCAGATGGAACCGGGGGAGATGCTGGCGGTGATGGGGCCTTCCGGCTCCGGAAAGTCTACCCTTTTATACCAGACGGCGGGGATGGACAGACCCTCCGGCGGCAGGGTGTGGCTTAAGGATACAGAGATCACCGGGCTATCTGAGGATGAAAAAGCACGGATACGGCTGCACCGCATGGGGTTTGTGTTCCAGCAGATGAATATGATCGCCAACCTGAACCTGCTGGATAATATCCTGCTGCCGGCCCTACAGGCAAATAAGGGGAAACACCGGCGTCCCAGGAGGGAGCTGGAGGCGGCGGCAAGGGAGCTGATGGGGAAGCTGTCCCTTGGGGGGCTGGAGGGGCGCAGGATCACCCAGGTCTCCGGGGGGCAGCTGCAGAGAGCCTGTATTTGCAGAAGTATGATCAACGGGCCGGAGATCTTATTTGCCGACGAGCCTACCGGTGCCCTGAACAGGAGCGCCGCAGCAGAGGTCATGGGGGAGCTGGAAAAACTCAACAGGGAGGGAACCGCCATATTGATGGTCACCCATGATGGCAAGGTGGCCAGTAGCTGCCACCGGATCCTTTACCTGCTGGACGGGCGCATCCGGGGGGAACTGGCCTTGGGCAGGCCCCGGATGGAAACCGGGAAGCTGCGGGAAGAAAGGATAACCAGGTGGCTTGGGGGGATGGGATGGTAGTAGCTGCCCCGTCCGGCTTCTCTTTTTTGTGCAAAAATAGAGAGGAAAATCCCCGGGAAAGGCTTTATAATAAAAAAGAAGAGGAGAAATGATAAGCAGACAGGACAGGAGGCATTACCGATGGAATGGTGTTGCTGCCCATTTTTTTTGACTTAAAATTGCTCTGATTGCCTGTCATAGAATTAACCGATATAATGACATGAGAATAGAGAAAGGAAAAGGTTCCAGGACACTAATCTTTTACAGAGAACTGAGTCCTGAAACCATTACTAAAAACATGGTTATTATATCAAAGTATGAAGTGGAATACAAGGAGGATGGGGATATTTTTAATAACCAGTAAAGAAGAAAGCGTCTGCCCATGCTGTGGAAGTCCCCTTAAGTACAGGGACAGCAGACGACGCGTGCATAAGACTGCGGGAGGCGGGAAGGAATGGTGCCTGATCCGGCGGCTTAGATGCAGCAATGACAGATGCAGGAGACCCCATAATGAACTGCCTGACTGTATGTGCCCCTACAAGCATTATGACGCAGGGCTGATCGAGGATGTTGTGGACGGTATGGTCGGCGAAGAGGATATTGAAACCGAGGATTACCCCTGCAGCGGGACGATGAAGCATTGGAGATGGTGGTCACAAATGAATGAAAAGAACATGGAGGGACAGATCCGGCAGGCGGCGCACCGCTTCCTGGATTTAGATGGGAAGTTCCTGAAATCCAGGGAGCCTTTACTGGAAAAACTAAAGGAACGGATAAGCCCTGGCTGGCTTAAGGCGGCAGTGAGGGCTGTATATAATTCCGGGGGCCGTATAGAGCCGTATCCGGGACCTGCGTAAAGATGCACCTGCTTTTGTTCGCTGTCAATTTTTAACGGGTATATACTCCTTTTTGAAAGGAGGCTCATGAAGATGGAAGCAAAAGAAGTGAAAAAATGGCAGGATGAAGAAGCATTAAAAAGATACGGGATGATAGTGCCGCTCCTGGATCCGGAATTGGATGAAGGGAAAAGGCAGCAGATGGGGGAGGAAGCTGCAGAAAGGAACGGCATATCCAAAAGGACACTGTACCGGTATGAAAAGGGATACCGTGAGGAAGGGTTTGAAGGCCTGCGTCCGGCAGGCAGGACGAAAAAGAGGCGGCAGGGGCCCCCGGAAAATTTTGAAAGGATCATGGAGCAGGCGGTGCAGCTGAAACGGGAGGTCCCAAAGCGGAGCGTGCGCCAGATCATAAAGATACTGGAGCTGGAAGGATGGGCACAGCCGGGGGTTTTAAAGCAGTCCACGATGCAGAGGCACCTGTACGATGCGGGTCTTGGGAAGAAGCAGATGAAGCGTTATGCCGAGAAGAGGGAAACATCATCAAGACGTTTCTGCAGACCGCACCGGATGGAGCTTTTACAGGGGGACATAAAGTACGGGCCGGATCTGCGGACAACTTCGGGGGAACTGGTAAAGACCTATTTATCCTCGCTGATCGATGACCACTCCCGTTACATCGTGCAGTCAGAGTTTTATGATAACCAGAGACAGGAGATCGTGGAGGACACGTTCCATAAAGCGGTATTAAAGTCCGGGAAATTCGACTGCGCCTACCTGGACAATGGTGCACAGTATACGGCGGAGCATCTGGGAAAAGCCTGCGCGAAGCTGGGGATACGGATCGTCCATGCAAAACCAGGCGCGTGCCAGTCGAAAGGTAAAATAGAAAAATTCCACCAGAAAGTGGACCAGTTTATGGCGGAGATCCGCGCAGCGCACGTGCATTCCGTGGAAGAACTGAACCGCAGGTGGAAGATATTTTTAGAGCAGGAATACCAGAAAGAGGCACATGCAGGGATAAAGGAGTATTATGAATCCTATGGCGCGTCAGTCCCTGCCTGCGGGATCACGCCGGAGCAGGAATGGATGAGGGATACCCGGGGGCTGGTTTTTATAGATGCATCCGTGGTGGCGGAAGCGTTCCTGCACCATGAAACACGCCGGATAGACGGGGCCGGGTGTTTTTCTCTCGGGGGAAGCCGTTATGAAGCGAGCGCAGCGCTGGCAAATATGGAGGCGGAGATCGCCTACGACCCGATGGATATGGAAACGGTGGCGGTAAGATGCCGCGGTACGGAGCCGCTTCAGGCACACCGGATGAAGATAGGGGCGTTTTCATCCAAAGTGCCGCCAGTACCCATGGGGATGACGGGAAGCGTTCCGGAAACATCAAGGCTCCTGGATGCACTGGAAAAGAAATATAAGGAAGACCACGGGCAGATGGCGCGTGCCCTTTCCTTCGGGGAGTACGGGAAGGAGGCGGGGAGGCATGTATGAGAGTTTTTTTGAGATGAAGCATACGCCATTTACAAGGGACATCCCGGTGGAGAGGCTGTACACATCGCCGCAGATAGAGGACGCACTGGGAAGGCTTGTTTATGTCGTAGACCACCAGATGTTTGCTGTGGTGACGGCAAATCCGGGATGCGGGAAGTCCACCATGGTAAGGATGCTGGACGGAAGACTTGGAAAGGAAAAATACCTGCTGTTATACCTGTCCGATTCGAAACTGACGCCGAGATGGCTATATGCAGGGCTTTTAGGGCAGCTGGGCCTGGAGCCGCATTATTTCAGCGGTGATTCCAAACGGCTGCTGCAGAAAGAGATCCAGACGGTCAGTACAGAACAGAAAAAGAAAGTGGTATGCGTGCTGGACGAAGCGCACCTGTTAGGGAAGGATATGCTGGAAGAACTGAGGTTCCTGCTGAATTACAGGTTTGACCCCACAAGCCCGATGTCGCTGGTGCTTGTAGGGCAGACGGAATTATGGGAGCAGAAACTGAAGCTGCAGGCCTATGAGGCCATAAGGCAGCGTATCGACATGAACATCGTACTGGGAAGGCTGGACCGTGCAGAAACAGGAAAATATGTTGCATCCCATATGGCATATGCGGGTGCAGGGAAAGAGATATTCACCAGCGGTGCGGGGGACGAAGTCTATAAGATATCTGCGGGCATACCGCGGATGATAAACCGTGTATGTGAAAAGGCGCTGATGTATGCGTGCCAGCAGCAGAAGCGGCTGGTGGACGAGCACATGGTGCGTTTTGTGGCGGACCATGAGATGCTGGGAGGTGTGGGATGATGACATGGCCGGAAGGGCGCATGGAGTTTGTATGCACCGTGCCGGCGGAAGAAGGAAAAAGGGAAGAAAGATGGCTTGGGGAAGTGAAAGTCAGAAGTTACGGCCCGGGCATGGCGGAGCTTATTATTTATGGGAGGGACAGCTGTATCAATGCAGTGATCGGGAAATATATGAGCGGCCAGTATATCTGTATGCCGGACATCGATACAGGATGCCCCTTAAGCAGACTGTCCGATTTATTCTGGAACAAAGAGAGGCTGTCAGCGAATATGAATGAAACAGATGCTGTAACCGTTGCCCACGCCCTGCGGGCATTATCCGGGTATACAGGGAAAGACTGGCTGTAGGGAAGCATGGCAACTATACGCAAAACAGACGTTAAGCGAATAGTGTGAAAAGGGGAGACAATTAGAAAAAGGGGAAGGGAAAGCAGGCCGTCCGGGGAGTTCCGGGCGGCCTGCCAGCGTGAATTGGGCATAATTCAGGCGCAATTCCGTAGGTGGATATGATCTGCCATGTCTGGAATAGTCAGACAGTTTCCGACAGTTGCATGGAAAATGCTGTCCTGGGAGCTGGCAAAAAGATAGGACTGAACAATTGTATATGCAATTGAAAGCATGACAGGAAAATGAGCAGATTTGTGACAGCGGATGAGATTGAATCTGTGACAGCTCATGAAGTTATTAACATCACTGAGCTTCGTGCCGTTCCTGTGCCCCAGCCGCAGCGGGCTGCCCAGGCTGATGGTGGTGCACCCCTTTCCGTATACCAGCATGGGGTAGATGTTGGCCCCACCCGATCCGGTGTCGGATGTAGTCACCTTTACCATGGGGACCATCTCCTCGGCTGTCCTCCCGTGCAGGGCCAGCTCATCCCTGTAGGCGTCCAGGAGGGCGTCCTCGCCGGTGAGCTGCCAGACGGCGGACACTATGTCATGCTCATAGAAGCCCTCCACATAGCGGCAGCCCTTGAAGTTCTCCGTCAGGTAGTCCACGGTATGCAGGAACACCTGCTCCATGTCCAGCACGGCGTAGTCGTGGCAGTCGCCCCCCAGCACAGCGGAGACCTTGCCCTCGGAGATGCGCAGCAGCGCCTCGCCCTTCGCTGCCTTCAGGCAGTCGTTCAGGATTCTGGCGTACACGCTCTTCTCCACCCTGCGCAGCCCCGCGCCGGAGATCCCCGCACGGTCAAGGATGCTCTTGATCGCACAGCTCCTTACCGGGTAATACTGGTTCCTTACCTTCAGAAGCAGCCCGGTGTTGATGATGGTGTCCGTGATGATGCCTTCATCCAGCCCCTCATCCGCATACTTCTCCTTCAGTTCCTCCTCCACCCTGCTCCCGCTGGTGATTGCCACCAGGCGCAGGTTCTTGGAATTTCTTCTTTCCCAGAAAGAATTTCTCCCGATGCTCTTTAAGCACTCAAGGAATTCCTCCTGCTTCTGGAATACGCCCCGGTATCCGTCAGCAAATACTCTTGTCTCATTCATTCTTCTTTCCACCTTTCTTTTTCTCTCCGTTTATGGAGGCTCTTTTATCCAGCCGCTCATGCGGTAAAGCCCTTGTGGGCATTTCTGGCAACAAAAAAGGAATGGCCCTTAAAGGTTTCCATTCCATACTGCGTGTGGTGATCCACAAATCTGTTTTTGTCCCTGACAGTCTTACACATCCTGCGGAAACAAAAAAAGTGCCAAAAGACTGCCATGTTTATACATGGTATCCTCTGACACTGCTTACAATCTTAAACAACGTATGCCCCGGTTCTCCCGTTGGGAGCCGGAACCTGCCGGTTGGCACGCGTCCTGCGGACATATCGGGTATGTCCTGCCTGTCCCCGTTCCCCGTATACAGGTGTCGCATAAAAATCAATTACGGGTTTATCTTAACACAATATCTTGTATCATGTCAACTTGAATATACTATATATTGAGAAGAGTTTATAAACTATATCCCCATGCATCATAATGCTCCACCATAAATAAAAGTCTGGGGAGTAAATGATACACGCAATCTGCAAAGAACATACAAATTGGTGCACAGCAGTCTCATAAAACCGCAAAGAAACGCGTTTTTATCTTCGCGGTGCTTTATAGACAAAGAAACTTTGTGGAGGATTTTCTTTAATCAGAGAATTTTCCATTAAAAAGCATACAGCAAGGCAATTGAAGTCTTTTGTAACTTTGCAAGTTTATCCTGCACATTACTTATCAATTAAACACTTCTTGACTAAGCACTTCCTTTTTTTATTTTTAGCCGCTTTTTCATATTCCTGAAGCATTTCAGAAGCATCCGAATCCTCTTTGTAATCCGAAATCCACTTTCTTCTTTTTAATGTCTCCAATAATGACTCTTTCATGTCGGTTATTTCAAATTTAGTATGCTTTCCATTCTAAACTACTTATATCCTAGCAGCTCCAACTGGTCAAATGCGGTTTTCGCACCCCTTCGTAACTAAGTTTATCTGCCATATCTCATAGATAATGCTTGATTAAGTAATGTAAAAATTAATCTGCAGAAAATGGCAAATAATAACACTCTTTTGCGATGTTCTGACGCAAATATTCCTGCCATCCATCCTCAGATTGAAACAGTTTATAGATCTGAGAATCATAGCACTTGATGGCCTTTACCTTAAGTGTCTGCTGTTCTTCACTAAGCGGATATATGAGCTCCTTCAAATTGGCTGGCAAACTACCTTGATAAGAGAAATCTGCATAGAACGTCACGTTCCAGCCCTTTAACAGAAGGATCATGCCCACATCATACAGCACCAAATGGTCTATTTGATGCCCGATACCTGTCGGAAAATAAAAATGAGTCAGACACTTGTCATATCCTTCAAAAGTGCGCAGTAGTTTTTCTTTGAGGTCATCATCCTCACGACGGACGAGCATAAATTCGTCGCCAACATGAGGATAGAGTAGCTGACCTTTATCGTCAGTACGGCAGATGCACTCTGCATAGCCAAGAGTCTTTCTAGACACATCCATCATTTTGCATGCCCGCTCGTCTTCCATTTCACGGTACAAGTCCGTATCGCTCATCACTGTAAGGATCTCCACATGGATATTGTCTTGGCGCAGACGATGGATCCAGCCAGCACAAGAGCCGATTGCATCATCATAATGTGGCGATACGAAGACAGATAAGGAATTGACAAAGTGTGCCGCACGTTCTTCTTTCAACAATTTAGGAATCCATGATGCCATACCATGATGCCATGCATATGTGTGGGCTGTGATCAGCGGTGTGGGCTCCCAGAAAGATGCTGGAGAAAAATATTCCTTTGGATAGATAGTAATCTCACCGACATACCGGATTTTATTTCCCATGTGTCGATATCCCATCCGCACTAGTTCTTCCGTGATGTAGACAGGACTTGTTTTATGATTGGTCGTCCCATCTTCGTAGCAATAATGGATGCTATTATAAAAAGCAAGCATCTTTATAAAGAATGGATGGGCGGCTTCTGTACCTACACCCAGCCCACTTGCTATGTAGAAATCGTCCTCAGCTGCCATAAAGACGGGGTGTTGCAGAAATTCGTCCAGAGGACGAAGCAGTTCAACATCAGTATCCAGATAAATGCCACCATATTCCACAAGGACTGCAATGCGAATATAATCACTCAGAAAGGCATAGTGTTTCAGGTCATAAGCCTCTTGAGAATAAACAGACTGCGAAACGTTGAAGTTTTTCTCGTTCCACTCAATGATTTGATAGTCATCGCACCACTTTTCCCAGCTTTTAATGCATTTTTTAACAAGGGCTGGCTTCTCATCACCAAACCAGCAATAGTGAATAATTTTCGGAATCATGTGATTAATCTCCTACCAGACTTATTCGTCCAAATAAAAATGACAGATATTTGTGTTGTTATAGAAACAGTAGCGCTCCATGAATAGCTGTGTAGCGTACCATATCGTGAATCCAGATTCCTTCAATAGGCGCTGCACACGAAACGGATGACAGCTAGCTATTAGAACCACAACAGGATTATCACCGAAATGGTGCTTTATGTTCTGCACCTGTTCCTCAATGTAAGTAGTATCATCTGTGCAGTAGTACTGTTCTACATTGAGACCAAGCTGACCAAGAAAATTCCATTTCATAAAATCGATCTCATCCTGATCGCCAATGATTACCAGTTTGCGCCCTCGGCAAGCCTTTTGAAAGTTTTCCAAGGTGTTGTGCTTAAAATTATAGTTATCAATTACCATTTTCCACCTCTATAAATGTGTGTATTATAGCAATTTTGACAGTTTTCTGGCATATCTTCTATCTTCAATTCGCGGAACGCACGCAGAAGACGCACATTCTTCTCCGACAGGAAAATATTCCGGATGGAAGTTTTATGATAATTTCCAATCACAGGTATATCATAAGGACAGAATGCCATCAAAACATCGCCATTTGCGCATATAACAGGATGTTCGGGAGATTCGCAGCACTTACGACCAACGATTTCACCATATGGATGGCATTTGCCACGCAATTCGGTTTGGGTTAGTGTCATTCCCATCACTGCATCAGCCCCGATTGCTTTAAAACAGTCAATATATTCTATGAAATGTGCACATGTATCTGGGGTGATAATATAACGCATGGTCAGTGTGATAGGCTTATTAAACTTCCTCTTCTGACTCACAAAATAGCGTACATTTTTCTTAATGGTTTCGATTTGCCACTGGACATGGTCATTGGAGAAACCATAACCTTGGAATTCCTTGTAAATCTCAGGAATGATGCCGGTCATACTAATATCCAGCGTAGTTAGATTAGTTTCCATGAGCTGATCTGTACACATAGGAGTGAGTAGCACGCCATTAGTCGTAATATTGATATTTTCTATACCAGCATTATTTGCACACTTGATAACATAGGGCAAATCTGGGTATAGCAACGGTTCACTGTTTCCATCCATGCGCAAATCCGTGAAGTGGTAGACAAATGATTCACGATTGACCTCGCCAATACCCTCAAAGAGCTGACGGACAGTCTCATTGTCCATACGTTGATGAGTAAATCCATGCTTGAAGGCACACATTTTACAACGCAAATTGCAGTCACTGACCAGTTCTATTAACAATTCCTGTCCCATGAAGAACCTCCTACTTCCCGGATCGTAATATTGCTGAAACTCAGCTGTTCAAAGCCTTTACCAATATCTTCTACCCGGTGGGCATCAGACCCCAAAACAATGTCCTGTCCCCCCAGTTCAATATAATCTTGCACATAGTCAATCTGTTCTGGTAATGATAAGCCACCGCGCAGAAAAGAGGATGTGTTGACTTCCAACAAGAGTCCTTTATCAATGATTTTCCGAAGAATATCTTGCATCTCTTCGCGTATATAGGGAAACGAGCCATAATATCGGCGAATCAGATCAATGTGTCCCAATCCATCGATTCGATCCACCGATATCATTTCTTTCACATTTTCTAGGTACTCGTGGATTGCTTGATGGAGTTCTATGTTACTGGGTATTGGAAAACGTCCTTCTGCACAGTGATGCACAGAGCACATATGATACTCAAAAGGAAACTCTAACATCTTTTCGTACAAACAAATGTTTTTGTTTGGCTCCGAAAATTCAAAACCTGCAATGAGGCGAATCTGCCCAGAAAATGTACATTGCTCAGTTTCAAACTCCTTAAAAAAGCGCTCCACAACCCGCAGATCATTCATCATCTGATGGCTGACCGCATCCATATGATCAGTGATACAGATTGTTTTCATTCCCTTTCGAATCGCTTCTAGACAGATGTCATGAATCGTACTCTGCGAGTCGCTAGAGAAATGAGAATGAACATGATGATCACAAAACATATTATCCCCTCCATATGATTGAATCATGGTCTCACGAAAATCTCTTCGAAAAAACGATTCCATTGCTGGGCAACAATTTCAGGAGTATAACACGCCATAACCATTTGCCTCGCACGTTCCACAGTTTCCCAATCAGATATTGCCTGATGGATAGCTTCGCGTATCTCTTCACCAGAGGCAGACGGATCGATCAGCGAACAAAGACGGCCGTATTGTTTTTGCAAAGTAGGAACCTCTCCCACGTTGGTACACACCACCGGTACTTCCGTAGCCCATGCTTCCAAGAGGGATAGCGAAAACACCTCGGAGTATGATGGAAGAATCATCACATCAAAACCCCGGAGCACATTACCAATTTGAATGATGGCATCAAACCAACGAAGGTTCTCTCCCGCAATCTGCTGAACCTCCTGCTCCACCTCACGGCTGTCCCAACTGCGAGCACCATAGCAGATAGCTATCATGTCGGGCTGTTTAGCAACAGCCCGAGCAATAGCAGGAATGTTTTTATTCCGGTCCATCCGTCCCAAATAACCGACTACCAGTCGATCGCCAACTCCCCATTCGTCACGAATCTCCTGTCTTGACCGTCTGGCTTCACAGCGTGCTAAATCAACATGGGATGGAATGATCGTGACCTTTCGATTACCAATATCACCGAAGTCATGGATGCAGCTGTCAGAGCAAGTCAGCAGGATGTGATTGTTGCGAACTTGCTTTCGATGGTTCTGGTCATGACGAAATATCCAGTGAATTTTGATACCCGGAAGACTGTTGAACATCTTACTCCGCACATCATCTAACTCCCAGCTAATCACACCATCGCATTCACGCAAAATATCCAGCGCTTCCGAAAGCGTCATCGGTGTTTTCTGACCAAGGTGATAACAATAATCTTCAAAGTAAACGGGAACTATCTCCGCATACTGCCAGAGATAATCCCATGTGACATATGGATCGGTCACAAGAACTAGTTGCCATACATACAATTCATGGTCGGAGTGCTCAATGGCAAAACGTGTCGCGTTTTCACCACCACCAATATGAATGCTAGGCATCAGCACACCCAGTTTGACCCTTTCGCATTGACGTATAATCATTTTTCCTTGTACTCCCATATTTTTCGTGCGTCCATCTTTGGCAACAAACGATAACTTAGTTGTTCTAAGCGTGTGATAATCCGGTAAAACCTAAAGCAAACCTGAACACGTCGTGGCAAAGTTTTGATATATGCCAAATCCAACACAGTGCGTTCATACTGACGGATGAAACGAAACTGCGGATATGCAACATCCAGATATCGCTTATCATTGTATATCCTCCAGTATGTGCGCCAATGCTGAGCAATACTTTCGTAAGGCTTATAGTAGACTCTTGCAGAAAAGATATTACGAATCACACCCGGACCATAATTCAGATGAAGCATATTGGGTAAGTAAGTATCATCTGAAATACGTGTATCAGCTGGAATCGAAAACAGCTCAGCTCGCTTGAGCATAAAGCAACGACCGTGGAAATAAATCTTGTTTTTTCGCTCCCATGCCGGATCCAGTCCCTCCTGGGGATATTCATCTGTGTACCATTTATAATCCGACACATCATGCATACATACTTCCGACAAGGGATAGAGGTTTCGAACATTGAGAATGTAAAATGCAACGCTGTGGTAGGTGCTTTCCGGAATCGTCAGCGCGCCGACAGCAAGCAATTGATCAATTCGAAACAACTGATTATACAGTGTCAGGATGCAACTTTGTTCAGGCCAAACATCTGCGTCCAAAAACACAACCGGATCTTTACCATGTCCGTTCCGCTGGATATGTACAATAATCGTGTTCTGTGCAATCGTTTTTCCCTTATCGCTCTGCAGTAGATGATACTCCGCAAAAGAATTTTCTTGCAACCATTGCTCAGTTTTTTCGCGCGAATCATCGGTACATCCGTTGAAACAAAGATATAGATCTGCCTCGAACGGCATCAAAGCCTGACGAAGTTGGTTTAAACAACGGATAATCCGTGTACTTTCATTGTAGATTGCAATTCCAACTGATAAATACATCTATGTCTTCTCCTTTTCAGTTTCTGGCATGTGCAGCTTTAACCGAATCCATACGCCTAGATAGTTCCATCCACAGGCTGCATAGATCCTTCAGCACACCTCGTTAGAAACACAGGAGTTTGCATCGTCAACCGAAGCTACCTCTACATACAGTGTAAGTTTATCCTCTGCATCGGCTAATTGATACCCTGAACAAGCTGATTTTAGTTGTGAGACAATCCTACGGTAGTGCTCGGCTTCATCATGTCGTTCCAAGTTTTCACAGGCACAAGCTAGATCAAGATACGCTTCGTAATAAACCGGATTCAACTTCACGGCCCGAAAACAAAAATAATAGGCATCTTCCCATTGTCCTACACAACCGTGAGCGTAGCCGAGATTATTGGTTGCTAAGCTACTGTAGGGTGCTAGTCTGACAGCCTCGCGGAAATACGGCAGCATGGCTTCATACTTCTTTTGGAACAGGAGCATATTACCCATATTCCGATACCCTTCTGACCACTCAGGGCGCAACTGAATCACTTTACGGAAGTCGTTGGCAGCTTTAACATATTCTCCTGTGTATCTATATACCCGACCGCGGAGAAAGTATGCTTCTTCATTGTCTGCGTCCTTCTGAATGGCTTCGTTCAACAGTACTTCTGCAGTAGCTAAATCGCCATGCAAAAACGCAGAGGTAGCTTTCTGCTGGCACAAAACAGAATCATAGTTATGACGAAGAAAATCATGTCGATCGACAGTCACTGTCATTTGATCTCCCGAGACCACGACCCGATCTATAACAACACCAATGTGCTGAAAGACCCAGAACGCCACCATCTCATGGGTTGCCCGCCCCATCCGTTCGTCCAAATAACTATTCTCTAGGTCAGCACAGATTGCGTTTAAACGACATTCCAGTAGTACAGAGTCGCAATGATTAGTAAAGCCAAGGATCACTTCTCCACTGACCATGACCTGCACCTCATAATGCGAGATGTGTCGTGAAGATGTTCCGTGTTCTGCCGAAAATGTACGGCTAATCATCAATTGTGCCATTCGAAATTCTGCCTTTCCATTTACTTTTGTCAGGTATATGCCTTCAATTTGCTACCAAAAACAGCGACCAGATGATCAATTCGTTCGCGAATCTGCTGTGGAGACACTTTGGGCCGCAGAGCAGCCGAATCCGCCTTTGCATGTTCGGAGTAAGGGAAACAGGAGATAAAATCTAGAGGTAGCTGCTCCAACAGCTTCACTGTCTCATCAAAACAGACTTCTGTTTCACCTGGATAACCAACGATCACATGGGTACCCATTATTAGATCTGGAGCAACCTCTCGAATCTGGCGAAAACAAGTATGAATATCCTCTGCTGTATAGTGGCGTTTCATGCTTGCAAGGATTTCATCACTACCAGACTGAATCGGCAGCGTCAGACCACGGATAAAACTCTGAGGACCAATCACATGGCAGAATGCTTCTAGAATTCTCCGCATCCACCGAATGTTCAGATCATGCAAGAAAATATCTGCAGTGATGCTCTCTGCCTGCAGAGCTTCCAATAGTTGAGACAGGTCTGTTCCGATGTCCATGCCATAGGCACCGGTATCACCCCCCATGAGCATTACATGATCACCTTGTCGGACAGTCTCCCGCCACTCTTGAACAATCTCTGAAATTGGCTTACTTTTCAATCGGCCGGTAGCAAAACGAATCACACAATAGGTACACTGATTGAGGCAGCCATTACATATCACGATTTTTTTACCTAGCTTGGCATAATCAAACTGCATCCTAGGTGGTTTACCTGCCAGCGATAGACTCGGGTTGTCCTGAACATTCAGAATCGGGTAAGGAACCGAGAGAGTCCAGTTCATATCTGTCACTAGACACTCCCGTTGTTGGATCGTATAATGAGCAAGTCCTAGCGAGTCCAGCCACTCTGATTCAATACCTGGCAGACAACCATAGACAACCACAGATACCCCTTTGCTATAGTAACTGATAATCTCCCGACTTGCAGTCTCCCAGGCAAACCGACTAACACAACAAGAGACATACAGCACTGTGTCAGCTTCCGACACGTCAGATACAACCTTATCTCCGTTTACTGTAGCCAAATGCTTGAAGTATTCCATATCCAGCATCCGTTGCTCACAGCCATTTGTGTAAATTAACAAACATCTCATCCCAAATACCCTTGTTTTATTTCCCAGTCGATAGTGCTGCGCATGGAGACATCAAAAATCGGCTTCATCCGAGGATACTGTGCATACAACTTAGCAAGATCCTCGCCGATAGCACGAATGCATTCGGTCTGCAGATGTGGGTGGTCACGCATGACAGAACATGGATCCGCATGAAAGATATTGGATGCCACATTGATACTATGGGAAGCAATCTCATGATTGCCACGGATAGTGCTTTCTTTCGGCTCCAGTCCCCAAACCAATCCACAAAAAACTTTCCAGTCACCCCAAACCTTGCGTGCATCCTCCAGAGCAGAACACCACTCATCGTAGCCGAAGCAATCAAACTTACCAGGACAAATGGTGTGCATCAGGTCACGATCATAGACTTCCAAGTTAAATGCGATACTCGTGACACCAGCTTCCTTCAAACGGTACAGCAACTCCTTTTCTTTCGGCGGGTGTGTCAACAGATGGATATCAGTAGGTTTAGCCATTGCATCATGCATCACTTCGATCGGGCGGATGATTTCTTGCACAAACTGCTCATCTGTTTCACAGGTACCAGTGGTTACCGAGTAAATTGGTACATCGCGCCATTTGGTATTTTCCACGATAGCAATGCATTCTCTAATCTGGTCAGGATTGAAAGTCATAGCCATATGTTTTCCGACCGTGCTACGTGTACCTTTCATTGAACAAAAAGCGCATGGCTTGCCATTGCGAAAGTAGTAACAATCTGGGCTAAGGAAAAATCCTGGGGTAGACTCCCCAGCCACCGCCAAGATGTTTTCCACAGGGGTTCCATCAGATAGCATACGTCCAAAATAAGCAGGGCGTTCTGGCAGACCAATGTCCGTGATCAGTTCATTCTCTCGATACAATATAAACTGACGCTCCTCTCTCTCCAGATGGTAAGGAGAGTCATCTCTACGAAGCAAAGCGGAATTAATCTTAGGAGCCAGCAAAATAACCTGCGGGAATCTGTGTTTTGAGGTTACATTCTTGGATGTTTGTCCATAAACAAACTGATTATCATAAAACTCACCATCATAGTGCTCAAACAAGTCAATATCAAAAGAAATACCATGAAACAGAATTTCCATTTTCACCTCTAGCGCTTTTTCTTCTGTCAACATCGCTCATCCCTCCAACATTTCTTGCAATTTTTTAACTGCACGCCTTTTATCCTCCTGTGCGGCGATATCCTGTGAGGCTAGCACAGCTTGAAAAGTACAATTAAGTGCTACAATTATTTTGCTGCAAATCTCATCCACATCCGCATGATTAGGATCACAAACTGTTCCTATGCCGTTTTCTTCGATTGCCATTGCACTGAAGAACTGATCCGATGCGAAGGGGAATGCTACAACAGGAACGCCGTTTGCCAATGCTTCGGTAATAGAATTATTGCCGCCGTGTCCCACCAACAAATCTGCATACTTAAGAATTAGCATCTGAGGCAGAAATTCTCCCATTAGTGTCCCTGGCAGACGATCCTTCTTGCCCTGTTAAGATACTTGCAGCAGACAGCAGAAGCTA